>Ga0256869_1001061_pt1 | contig 13014 bp, 18 predicted proteins | sample RumenRJG_05RNA_FD_186096 | JGI IMG/M metagenome (GOLD analysis project Ga0256869, IMG submission 186096) | Metatranscriptome of bovine rumen microbial communities from Lethbridge, Alberta, Canada - Rumen RJG_05 (Metagenome Metatranscriptome) | ecosystem: Host-associated > Mammals > Digestive... | reverse complement strand
TCACCTGGATCGCCTTTTTCACCTTTTTCACCTGGATCGCCTTTTTCACCTTTTTCACCTTGAAGTCCCTGAGGTCCTTGTATACCTGCAGGACCTGGTTCACCTTGAGGTCCTTGGATACCCTGCTCACCTGGATCACCTTTAGGTCCTTGTTCACCTTGAGCTCCTTGAGGTCCTTGCTCACCTTGAGGTCCTTGCTCACCTTGAGGTCCTTGTGGACCAACTGGACCTACTTCACCTTGAGGTCCTTGGATACCCTGCTCACCTGGATCACCTTTAGGTCCCTGAGGTCCCTCTGGACCTTGAATACCCTGAGGTCCTTCAGGTCCTTGAACACCTGGATCACCAGGTTCACCCTTAGGTCCTTGAATACCTTGTTCACCTGCAACTGACATATCTACGATAAACATAAACTCACTGCCAGTGTACATGTAAACATAACCATATTCTTCAGCAGACTTATCATCAGGAAGTATAATATAGAAATGACCAGCTACTACGTTAGCAGCTCTCATCTCTTCCTCAGATTTGAAAGACTCAGAAATTTTGAATCCTTCACCTGGATCACCTTTCTCACCTTTCTCACCTTGAATACCCTGAGCTCCCTGTTCACCTTTTTCACCTTGAGGTCCTTGTATACCCTGCTCACCTTGAGGTCCTTGTGGACCAACTGGACCTACTTCACCTTGAAGACCCTGGATGCCTTGTTCACCTTGTAATCCTTGTTCACCCTTAGGTCCCTGAGGTCCTTGCTCACCTTGGATACCTTGAATACCTTGTTCACCTTGGGGACCTTGAGGACCAGTTGGACCGATTTCACCTTGAGGTCCCTGAGATCCTTGTTCACCTTGAGGTCCCTGAGGACCTGTAGGTCCTACTTGACCGTCACCAGGTTCACCTTTTTCACCTTTATCACCTTTCTCACCTTTTTCTCCTTGAGGTCCCTGAGGTCCTGTTGGACCTACTTGACCAGCACCAGGAACATTTCCATTCATTACATCAAATGAAATGTAAGCAGAGGTACTACAAGGTACTTCCTCGTCACCTTCATTTTCAATTACCCAGTAGATTTTTTCATTTTCATCATCTACTCGGTAAGAAAATGCGTTACCAAGAAATCTTCTAAGGCTAGAAAGATCATCAAATACTTTTAGATTTTCGTATGTAGCCATAACTTTCAATATAGATTTAAATTGTGTTTCAACTTTCCCAACTTTAAGGTTTTCAACATTTCGTTCACTCTTCGAGTAAAAAATTATTGCTCATCAGGTTTTTGAGCAATTTGTTTAGTTTCATTGAACGTATCCTCCATAAACTGCCGTACGCGAGGGTCATCCAGTTTATAAGTAGGACGTTGATCACTTGTAAGTTTCTCTAGTTTAAGTGGGACATCACTAATATGAATCTTCTCATTAATTTCTTCCATTGTATTCATAAATGAGAAGAGTCGCTCCATAGTATCCAATTTCTGATCATAAGTCATACTTTCAGAAAGTAAGTATGCAGGATCAAGAATTTGAGCAGAAAGTAAAGCCAGGCTATTAAGAAACTGCCCATACATCATCACCCTAAACTTCGAATAGGCATCAGATATATAGAGTTCCATTGCTCTGGCATTCGTAGGTTCAATCATGTACGATAAAGTTTGATTATAATCATCAAACGTAAAATGTACATTTAAACCATATTTCTGATTAAGATCCTCAAATAATTGATTGAATGCTTGAGCTACTTTATTTTTCTTTTCTTTATCAGCATCTAGTTTAGCTTGCTGATCTTTTATTGCTCGGTATACCGATGGAGGTAAACCTGGAACTGTCGAATTACTTAGGATTTCATCCGCAGTCTTCATTCTGACTTCAGGTTCTCTCTGAGAATCTTCATCAAGCATTTTCTTATACTTCGCTGTATCAGCTGCGAAAGGATCCTGAAATGTATACATGTTCAATAAAGTTTAGGTCACTAACCCACAATCAAGTGGGAAAGTGAATTTATTTTTTAGGTTGAAACCATTTACCTGCATGATAAGCTTTGAGCGCATTATTAGCCTTTTCTTCAGTTTCATAATCTGCATCCCACCACTCACCTTTTTGTTTGGAAATGATTCCCCATTTACCATTAGGTTTCTTCTGTACTACTCCTGAAGTCTCAGCTTTATTCATATCACTTTGAGAAACTTTCTCACGAGTGAAATTTTTCGTGTATTGAACTAAGCTACTCATATTCTTCTATTAAATCATCAATCTCATCCATATCTTGAGCAACTACCAAATCAACGATTCTCCAATGACTGCGTTTAGCTTTATCTTGAAATTCTCGTTTAATCTTTGGTACCTCAATTAAGGTGCAAGGTTTAGTTAAGTGATCAGTTCCTTCACCTTTATCATAAAACATACAAACTACCCGATCTGAAGATGAGAACCAAACTGTATAGTTTATGATATCGGACTTCTTTACGTTAACGTTACCTCCGAATAATTGTGAGGGATCGAATCCTAGTGATCCGTTTCCAGGATCTTTAGGATCCTTTGGATTAGTTGATTTAGGTTGAGATACCTGAGTTAGTCTAGATCTATTAAATCTCTGATTAAATTTCTCAATCTGAGATGGACCCTGTTTATATTTTGGATGCACTATCAGTCTATCTCTAGTGCCTTCAAATTCAGGCATAGCTCTCAATCTCTTATATTCAAGGTCAGCGACTCTCTTAGCTTCAGTTAATTCTGGACTATTAATAGTATACTCTCCGGATTCAGCCATTGACTTATAACGTTCTTTAGCATTATAAACTACCTCAGCTTGACGTTGATAAGCTTCAGATCTACCTTTACCTAAATATGGACGTCTTTCTGGACGTGGATGATTATCTCTGGTATTAGGAAGTCTTGATTCAATATCATGATCTACTGTTCCAGTCTTTTTAGCTAAATTAGAAGAATTCCTTTGTAAGCTATTTTTAGTTGACTGAACTGGAGACTTGAACTTTACTCCGAATGGTACTTTTCTAGATGTAGCTGGTAGTTGATTATATCCATATCCTCCAGCAACCCCTAAACCTCCTCCAGTAACTGAACCTATAGCTGCAGCCTTGATTTTTCTGATATTAACTGCTTTACGGATTTGACGTTCATCCCAATCCGGATGTTCCAGTCGCAGCTTATCTTCATAATTCCTTTGTGATAATATCCCAGTAATTCCACCTAAGAATCCACCAGATACTCCACCTATAATTTGACTACGCATTTTCTAAAGCTTCTTTGTAATCTTGTGCTGCTTCATCTTGATGAGGCATTCTGAATGCACGATAGTGTTCACCTCCTGGATGTTTAGCTTTTACTTTAGTAACTGCATCATTTGGTGATTTAGCTCTAACAGTTGGATTAAATACTTTTCCATTAAGTTTAAATACCACATTAAATTGGTCATTTCTTAATGAAGCTGCAATTCCCATGGTTCCACCAACTGCTCCTAAAATCATTCCAGCATTACCAGCAGCATGAGCTATACTTTCAGAATTACGTGCAAATTTATCTGCACCATAATTTATCCAAGCTTTAGATGTTGATAATGCATTTCCAATCTTAGAATATGCAAATTGTTTAGTATATGAAACTAGATTATTATTAGTCATTTTAGTAGTAGGTTGATAACTTTGGTTATTTATACCTCCAGTAAGATTATTATAAGTAAGTAATCCAGACTGTTTGTGTCCTTTATAACTCGGACCTGAAATTGTAGCTGGATGGGATTTATTAGCAGTTTTAGGTGACTTATGATAATTTGATCTTTTTACTGGATTTAGATTATGTTTAGACGTGTCTAAAAATATTGGTTTTTCACCTCTACGATTTACTAATGCAAATCCAGTTAAATTATTTATTTCACCTAACTGACTAATACTATTTCTATAATGTTTTAAATCACTATCAATTTTAATAAAATTACCCTTAGTTGATACTCTTACTACCTTATCACCTTTTCTAGATAATTTATTTAAATAATTGATTACCTGCTTATTTTTAAGTGATTTAAAATCAGAGTTCCTATAATTTCTAATCTCACTAAAAGTTTCAGTCATTTTCGTATATAATTAGACTGAAGAGTGGAAATCAATCCACTCGACAGTTATAGAATTAAGCATTCTTTTTCTCAGCAGCAGCTTTATCAGCTTTACGCTTATCAATGATCTTCTTAGCAGCGAGAGCAGCTCCACCAACTGCAAGTGTACCAGCGGCAGCGATACCAGCAGTCTTCATATTCTTATTATACTTAGCTAATTTAGCAGCTTGTAAAGCATTAGTAGCAGTGAGAGCTTGATTCTGTTTTGTTAGGTTTGCAATTTCTGCATTCTTAATCGCAGCAACTCTCTTACCAGGATTTCGCACACCATCTAGATGTTTTTGAAGTTTAGCTGCATCCTTAGCTTTAGAAGCTGCAGTCAACTTATTGACTACCGTATCATATGCCTCTCTAACGCTTTTACCTGATTTACGAAGATTTTTATACTCTTCTGAGTTACGGATATCAGAAGATGATACTCCCTCACCATTAATTAAAGCAAAACTACGAGTTTGCTCATTAAAATAAATACCTGAAATCATAATTTTATAACTAGTTATAGATTATTATTTTAAACTTTTTAATTGCTTTTCTTTAAGCTTATTAGCAGCTTTAATCTTATTTGCCATTTCCATATTTTTGGCATTTACTCGTGCAGCTCTTAACTTAGTATCAAGTGATTTACTTTCACGATTAGCCATCTTTAGTTGATCTTCAGAAGTGGCATTAAGACCCATAATACGTCCAGCTTTACGAGCTGCCCATCCTTCTGCTCCACCTTTAAGAGCATTCTTTACGACCGAGCCTGATTCTTTCTTAGCTTTCTTAGCAGCCTTATTTGGATCCATTCCTTGCTCTTCGTATTTCTTCTGAAGTTGTTTACGCTGAGCCAGTCCTAATGCAACTCGACCGGCAGCTCCTGCTACTTCCCACTGTCTTTCAGTAGAAGTTCTAGCTGCATGACCGATCGCTGCACTAGCATTCTTTAATCCATCTGTCAAAGAAAACTGCCTAGTTTCTTGATCAAAATATATCATAATTATTTATCTTTATTTTCTTTATCGATTCTCTTAATAGCTTTGATACGATTAGCACTTCGTGCAGCTGAACCAATTGCAGTAATTGATCCAGCTAGAGCTAACATCCCTCCTCTATTTGATTTCTTTTCAAAATATTTATCAGGATTACTTAGTATATTACCATTAATTCGTACTTTAGCATTAGGTTTTCCAACTGAAGCTAATCCTTTATTAATACCTCTTAATTCAGCTCTTTGAGTATCAGCTACACTTTGTTTACTTAATCCCCATCCAATAGCAGATCCAGAAACTGCTGCACCGATCATAGATTTAGCATTAGCTTGCTTATTAAGTTTTTTAATAGCTAATTCATGACTATGACCTTGATCCCGTAATTTCTTATATTTCTTATTATATTTTTTGTAGACACTTTCTGCTGAAAACTGTCTAGTTTCTTGATCAAACTGTATCATAATTATTTTAAATTAATCAAATTAATTTGAATTTCTGAAAGTTGCTCACCAAAAGTAAATTGGAGAAGTTTTTGATAGAAATCACTGATATCGATTACCCACTCTCCATATATACCTTTCGGTACAAAATTCATCATACCTTCTGCAATCAGCAGTTTTCGATATGAGTTAGATAATGTAAGAGCAGAAGCTTTTATCTCAGCTCCATACTGATTTAATCCATACAGTGAGTTAAATGTCTGACCTTTCTTTACTAATGGAAGAACTTCTTTGATCATCATATTGATATCTTGTAAGAATAACATCTTACATTGATATTTCTGAAGATCAGAAAGCTTATTTGCAGTCCAGTATTGTTTATAAACTTTAATTGTTCTAGCAAATTTAGTATATCTAGGTTGCTCCTGTGTACGGATTCTTTCAGCAACTGTAGATGCTTGAGAATATTCTTTATTTGGATTATTCTCTAGGAATTCAGCAATCTTACTTTTAATTAGTTCTTCACGATTAGGATCATCTTTAGGAACTGCGTTTACAAGATTTTGGATTGTATTGCGATTTGACTTGAAAGCTAACTGTAGAGATTCTCTATCATCAGCATCTACATATTCTTGTATCTGCTTATATAGAGGATCTTCATCTGGTAACTCACCTCGATTAGTTTTAGCTTCAGCCAATTTATCGCGAGTTACATAATAACCTTGTTTATCTCGAACATCTTTTTCTTGTTCACTTCCTTGACCATAGAATCTCACTATTTCATTATATGAGAACTCTTTTTGATCTGGATAAGCCTTTAAAATTCCTTCGAAGAGGGGTTCGCCTTCAGAATATACTTTTATCTCGGACTCCAGATTATAAGCTTTAGTCACTAGATCATATTCAGTATTGCTAAAAGATTTAATCTCTTCATCTGAATACTTATCATCTAGAATCTCTGAAAACACTTTAATATCTCCTGTCATTCCAGCTCCCTTAAATGAAGGATTTTGAGTAAAATCAGCACCTTTAATAGCAATAATTTTCTCAGCAACTCCACGTTTAGACCATAAAGCTTGAATAACAACAGATACTGCCATCCGTACTCCAGATAGTAGTTGACCTTGTAAATTTAAGATATTTTCACGTCGTTTACCTGCAAATAAATCCGGATCGAAAGTTTCGCAGTCAGCATATAGAAAATTACTACCTTCTTTGAAATAAAGTCTGGTTATATAAAATAAGGCATTTTCATTGATAATCTGTTGATCATCCATTCCAACTATACCTTTCAACTCAGGTCTTAATTTCCTATCTTTATGAGTTAAACCGCCTATGGCAGTTTTATTCCTCATCATTTCTTTATATTTAGCTGACTGTAAATATTCCTCACATGATCTTCTTGGAATATTTGATCCATCTGCAGCTAAACTAGTAGTATCAAATAATCCTAAAGAAAATCTGATCTGACTCATACTAAATATTTATCTTTATTTAACTCTAATTCACTAAATATACTATCTAACTCTGCGGTCCATCGATGATCCAACCTCATAATCTCCAAATATTTCAATATACTTTTGAGATGGCCTAAAAAATTGGAATCACTCCACTTACCGTCAGCCCAATTCCAATAAATTTCAAAAGTAATATTATTAGGAGCTCCTTCAGAGTGCAGCCAATCTATATATGATAGTATATTACCTAATACTCTAGAAGCAACTCTTTTATTAATAGCTTCCTCAGTATGACATGGACCCATAACATCTCCACCCCAAGCTAAAGCTTTAGCTTTCCAAACTTCAGTAGTATTCATGGCTCCAGCTCCATTATCTCCATATAATTTTGATCTAGTATCTAATGACTTTCTTATAGCTTTCGATGCTACTTCTGGTAAATTCATTAAATCCTGACTAGTCATTCCATATCTAGAAATACAAGTCTGTTCAGCTTTAATTCTTGCTTCAGGAGTATGTAGCATATAAGCTACATCACCATTACCTTTCACAGCTCTCGATTTCCAAGCTTTATCACTATGAAGTTGACTACAGTCATCTCCTCCCCAAGTCATATTATATCCCCAACATACTGGATCATATATACAAGTATGAAGCTTTTCAATCCAATATTTTTCTTTTTGATTAAGTTCTTGATCTGAATTAGCTTCATCTATTATATGTACTGTAAATGATCTGGATTTATACTTATCTAATGCTTTATATAAGATATATCCACCTTCATTTATTCTATGATCTAAGTATCCATTGAAATGACTTAACTCTCCATCAAATAAGAATCTACCGAAGAAATCTTTAGCTTGACCTATATAAGATTTATCATTTACATCATTATGTATGCAATAGATTACATATTCTTGCCAGAAATTTACATAATCTAAGTTACTTTTAGTAAATAATTTTCTTAAATTAATCTCACTATAGGAGATTAGATCAATTTCATTGATTCTTATAGTTTTCATATAATTACCCTATTAATTATATTACCCTATTACTTAAAACTGGAGGTCCGGCTCATGACTTCCGGACCTTTACCCAGTTACTGAGAATAGGGCTCAGTTGGATCATATTCCCTCAATTAAGAGGGAGTATGATTATATCTTAGTTGCATTTGAAGGCATCGGAATACCTAATTTAGTTAGATTTGAATTTCTTTTAGCTAAAGCAGAGTTAATAAATGCTTTTCTACTATCAGTTATATTATATCCACTTATTTGAGGATTACGCATTTTAATTAACTGACTTGCAGTACGACCTTTAAGTGCAAGTGCTCTATTTTTCGAATATTGATCAGCTAATTTAGTACCAGATAGTTTATGATTACCGAAAGCTTCCTTAGTTAATGTAGCTCCTCCAGTAAATGCTCGAGTTTCTTGATCGAAATATATCATAGTTACTTAATTTTATTTATTTTTCTTGACTCCAGCATAAACCATACCACCACCAGCAAGTGTTTTAATTCCACCTACTATTGCTGGTATATACTGGTATGCCCACTTATAAGTACCTAAAGCTTCCTTTAAAGATTTCTTATAAGAATTAAGCTCTTCTTCAGTAGCACCGACTTTAGCAAGATTCTTTAAAGCAGTTTGACTGGCACATGATTCTGCTATTATTACTGGTCTGGATAATGCTATTTCGGATAATCTAACTATTCCTGAAGTTCCGACTACTCCACCTACAGTTTTGATATTTGCTCCAGCTCTAGCTGATATCGCTGCACCTATAGTTCCAAGTTGAGAAAGATTACTTACAGCATTAGCATTCTGCATTGCAGAACCATATTGTTGATGAGCTTTATAACCCTTAGCTTCACCTTTACCTATAGTATTCAAATAGTGTCCAAATTCATGAGCTAATACTGGAGGGCATGCATATCTATCACCGAGTATTACTATATGTGGACCTATAGCTTTTTTAAATTCAGCTAAATCCATTCCCCACTCTGCACAAAGATCTTCAAAATCAGCTTCAATCCAGGATCTAGAAATTTTATCTAAATCTTGAATATAACATGCATTATTAAATCTTTTAGCTCTAACTACTGGAACTTCTTTACATTGAGCTTTTAATCCATTCATCTGAGTGGTCATTTTATCTTTCTCATCTCCACTAACAGAGTAAATGGAATTAAAATAATTATAAGGATATATAGTTGCAGTTACTTGTCGTATTAATTCTTTTGCAGGTTTAGATGTGTAATTATAAGATAGCTTATATCCACCTAAACATTTGATAGCTTGAAATTTAGAAAACTGTCTTGTCTCCTGATTAAATTGAATATAGTCTATCATACCCTAATTGCAAGATATTTTGGATTATTAGCAAGGAAATCAATACATCCATTAATCAAAGTATTAGCTGCTAATTTACCAGTTGATGATACCATTGAAACTTCAAATCCATGAGCTGGCCAAGGATGTTTATAAAGAACTGTCCTAAATGCATTTCTTGCAGCATCTTCTGGATTAGAATGTTCTGGATCGAATACAAGTTCAAAATTTCTACGATCAGCTCCAAGCATAGTTCCAGGTAATACATGTACTCCACGTACAAGTATCATCTTTAATACTACTATAAATGGATCTATATAATTATAAAGAACTGTATCCTTATCTTTTGGAGTTCTACTAACTGACCTGGTACTTCCGTACTGATCTTGGTTTACATTAATATATAAATCCGGATCTTTATGTTCAAAAATATCTCTCTTAGCTTGCATTAATCTAAGAGTCTCTTGATATAATGCATCAATTTGTTTCCGATATTTTTCTACAGATGCAGGATCAGTCTTAGCTTCAAGTCCTCTAACATTATAATTATCAGTTAGTTGATTTAAACGTTCATTTCTACTAACTAATAGCTTGTCAGTTTTAATAGAACTGCGAGTTTTAGCTATAGCTTTAATGACAGCTGGAATAATAGTAGTAGCTGCAGCTGTACCTATAATCTTAGCAGTATCTTTTGTTAAAAATTTATCTACTTTAAATGAAGAAAATGAACGAGATTCTTCACTAAATATATATTGCTCCATTATTCTTTATTAGCTTTACGTTGTAATCTTTCTAACCTCTTTTGATATTTAGCTGCCTTACTTGTACGTCTTAGATGCCCGATAGCAGTTCTTACTAATGCAGTAGCAGGTCTAAATATCATTCCAGGATGTATAACGTTCACTGACTTACCTGGTGAAGTTTCAAATGATGAACGTAAGTTCCTAAGATATCTTTTCCAAAAACTTTCTCCAGCTCTTTGTTGAGTAATATCTGCTTTAAATTGAGCTCGATCTAGTCTATCTTGAGATACTGAGAACTGTCTGATTTGCTGATTGAATTCAATCATAGTATTAATTATTAGAATTTAAAGGGTAAATCAATACCCTCTAAATTATATAAAATCCATTTGGAAGTGACTGTTCATATAACTGCTGTTGCCTAGATTCCATCCTATTAAAGTCTTCTTCAAGTCCTTGGAATAATTCAATAGGCATATTCTGAAGCATAAGATTCTTCTTTAAGTTCATTAAGAATCGACAAACTTGTAGATATACCTCATCATAAAATATAGAATACTCTGAATCTACTAGGTAGTTCATGAAATATACTCCACAATTATCTGTAGGTTCTTTTGAAGTCTCGATATACTCCTCATACATCGGATGCTTGCAGATACTATTTACATAATAAGTTCCACTGGCATACCAACAGTCAGTAATCATTGGAGGATTATATCTGAAGTTCCTAAAAGGATAAGTACTGGCAGTATAATAAGTTGTTGACATACCAGCTATAGCTGCTGGTACTAATACTACCTGATCTTCAGAAATAATACCTTTAATATAAGCTTCAAAATTACCAGTTATCTGAGCCATTCTAGTTTCAGTATCTATAGTTAAATAGATTTTCTGAATTCCAAGTAATGGATGATAATGATCAAATGTTTTTAAAGCATCCCTTACAATTCCATAGAAGATCTCCCATCGAGTATAAGCACTGCCAGGCACTTCAAGTAGATCTGTCACTTGTGGGATTGCCAGTAATGTACTGCGTTGGAAGGTATCTTTATATAGTTGTTTAAGGGTTACTTTTGGTATCATCTTATAGTTGTATCTAATTCAGGTTCACTTTTATAGATGAGCACTCCAAAAATATAAACTTTAGTTCCACATCTTTTTCCATGCACATCATATTTCTTTATCACTTTAATCATCATTATTTTTTGATAGATATCCAGCATGCCTCTCACGTAGATGATCTATTTGACGTTGATGAACATCTGCCTTACGGTAAGCTCTCATTGCAGCTCTACGACGACCATCAATCTCACGTCCTTCAGCTTTGAATAAAGCATCATCACGTTTCATCTCAGATTTATCTATAGTTTTCTGAGCACGTACACCTTCAATTCGGTTACGATATTCTTGTGCATACCCGAATTGTTTTGTGTATTCTATAAGTGACATACTACTAATGTTTTAAAGTTGCTTTATTATAAGCTAACGTTTCTTTTAATATTTTAGAAGATTTTGGATAAGATGCAGACATTTTACCATGATCATATTCACGTGGATATGATCTTCTTAATTCAGATTTAGAACTCAGTTCAAGATGTTTACTTGGATGAAATGCTGCAACTCCATTAGGACCAGACTCTTCTCCAGCTCTTAATCTAATACCAGTCATAATTTGTTTAGATCTCTCGGCTGATATAGCAAATTGTTTTGTGTATTCTATGAGTGACATATTATTTATTTTTATATAATTCAAATGGTTTAATCTTTTTAGGAGATTGTTTAAGCCAATTTTTAAACTGCTCCTTGGTAACTCCTGTTACTCCACCCATACCTTTCCAACCTCTCTGATAATTTGATTTGTAAGCTTTTACTGCGTCAGCTTTGTTTTCAAAGCCATACATTATCTTATGTTCATCAAATTTTTGAGTTCCAGGTTTTATTTGATCAACTATGAATACTTTACCTTTTGATGGATCTTTTGATAACATGATATCGATATTATCTCCATCAGCTCCTTTGATTCCATTAATATATCCATAGGCAGTTTTCATTTTTATACTCCATTTCTTTCCATCTGGATCAGTACCTTTTCGTACAGAACCTCTTGGATTTTCGATGGAGATTTTCATCCCATCCAAATTAAGTTTACCTTTTTTATAATTCTCAGCTTTTATCTGAGCTTGAGTCGGGTGACGTTCTGTATTCTTCTCAGCTTCACGTAATCGTTCAACTGCAGTCTTTTCAGAAAACTGTAGAGTATATTTGGTCAGGTTCATAAATTAAATTCTAGATATCTTTATCTGAATATTTTTAGACTTAGCATCTTTTTCATATTTAGATATTAAATCTTCTAACTCAGATCTTTTAATTTGCTTATGAATTAAACAATCATTTTCAAAAGTATATCCATTAGGAGCTTTAGATTGTAATTTATCAGGATTACCTATTACTTGAGTATAGTCCCAATTAGATATAGGTTTACCAATTCTATAAATTATATACCAAGATTCATTTTTAATATCTTTAGTTTTATAATTTATATAATAGCAATCCCAGACATCAAAATATACTTTATCAGAATCTTTACTAAATAATTTAGTATATTCAATTAAATTCATAATTCTTAGTATTAGAAGATAATGGAGGAATTAACCTCCACTATCTTTATTTAGTCCTTCAGATTAACCAACCTGACGAACATCGAAAGGAGCCACGACATCGCCAGTAACATCGAATTCCTGAATGAGCTCAGGGAAGATAACCTCGTTAGCTTCCTGATAGTAAACACCAGTAGCGAACTGTGAAGGGTTATTGTAGTTAGATACCATAGGCATATTGGTCAGAGGGAGGTAGATACCACGCATGAGAGGAGCGACCTCACCACCAACAGTCTTATGAACTGCATAACCTTTACCGAAAGGTACATCCATGTGACGAAGAACAGGGATACCATT
>Ga0256869_1001053_pt1 | contig 13037 bp, 1 predicted proteins | sample RumenRJG_05RNA_FD_186096 | JGI IMG/M metagenome (GOLD analysis project Ga0256869, IMG submission 186096) | Metatranscriptome of bovine rumen microbial communities from Lethbridge, Alberta, Canada - Rumen RJG_05 (Metagenome Metatranscriptome) | ecosystem: Host-associated > Mammals > Digestive... | reverse complement strand
CAGAAATTTAAAAACCTTATTTATTCCTACTTCTCCGCCACTATTTTGGAATAATTTTTTAATACTTAATTTATCTTTACCTCTCTTAACTCTAATCAAGTTAATCAAGAAAATTACGAGAGAAATCAATGCGATAAATGGAGCTGCAAATATCAACCAAATTACTAAATCTCCACACCATGAAGCGAAGTTATCTAGCGATTCTCCGAATGAATCTAAGAATCTCTCCCAATAGCTGTAACTGTCGGTGCTGTATCTGTTGACTTCCCTTAATGTTAATCTGAATTCTGAAAATTCAACATCATAATCAATCTGATTATTTGAATTATTCAGCGATTCAAGCTGATATCTGACTTCTGTTAATCTGTCTTCAATCTCTAAAATTTCAGTTACATTTTGAGCTTGTTCTAATAATTCTAGAAGCCTATCTCTTTGAATTTCCAATGATTTGATTTTTGTTTCGTTATCGTTATAACGTTTTGTTACATCGTTAGATGAAATGTTCTTGTTTTTAACGTGAGCACCGACTCCGTCCAATCCATTAACAAATTTATCGAAATTCTTAATTGGTATTCTTAGGGTGAATGATTTAACCTTTCCCCAACTTCCATAGTATTTTGAACTGGATGAATACCAAACATCGTTATAATCGTCCTCTGTACTAGAAGTAACCATGACCCCATTATCTGAAATCAGTTTTTCAATTGCTGATAAGTCGTCTTTATAATTTTTACTTTCTAGAGTTGCATCACCAGAATAGATAATTTTCTTACCAGCAAATGTATTTGTTTCTGGGTCATATGCATCCATATCCACATAATGAGATTCTTCTACATAATTTTCGTTTTTATAGTTATATGAATCATAGGACATTCCATTAGAAGTGCTTTCCCAAGAATCATAAGAAGAACCCGATGGACATCCTGTTAAAATTAATAAAAATAGAACAGGTGATAATAGTTTTAAAAGTCTTTTCATAAAACCTCCGTATATTATATATTTTAACCAAAATTTAAATATTTTTCAAGAGTTTGTATGAAAAAGACCTCTTATATAAGAGGTCTTTTTGTAAAGGAGAATTTACCTGATTAAAGTAAATCTTTAGTTATATCTACGCAAGTTTTTCTTTTTGAGAATAACTGCGATGATACCTAGGAATAGAGCTGAAGATAATCCTGCGAACCAGATAGTCATTTGTCCGAATCCTGTATTAACCTCTTCATTTGGTATTACAGGCTCTGGCAATAATGTTACTGTTTGGTCTTTATCGTTTTTATCTTTGTGCTCTGCAACTTTGAAGTCTTCATGACCTTCTCTGACGAGATACATTTCTTCATAACATACCAGTTCAACGTTGTATAATCCTGTTGCGTCGAATGAGTTTAGAGGAACTGTAATTTCTCCATCAGATTTCTCTGGTGTAAATACGATTTCACCTTTTGTTAATTCTTTATCATTTGATTTATTAATTAAAGTTGCTTTTAATTTATACTTCTTGCCAACTTGTAAACCTTCATATTTTACAACGTCTTTTAACTTTAATGAATTGGTAGGAAGACTTTCCTTCTTACCGTCTTCAAATGTTAGAATTGTCTTAAATTTCTCTGGGAATTCATAAATTACTACAGTTTGGTCTTTGTCTTCTAGGTCTTTGTGATTTGCGATTTCAATCTTAACGATTTCTGATTCTTCTGTTTCTTCGTCAATAACTTCTTTGCTGACGTATAATGTTTCGAAAGCAACTAGTTTATCGCCCTTCACGTAATCTTTTACTGGAACCATAATTTCAACATCAACCTTCATTTCTTCTGCTGTTGCTGTGAATTCTTTTGTTCCTGGTACTAAATTACCGTCCGTTAGAATTTCTTTTCCATCTTTATCGACAAAGTATCCTTCTAATGTATATGTTACGCCTGGTTTGATATTCTTGACTGTAACAGTATCTTTAGCTTTGATAATGTCTTTTTCATATAATCCTTTTTCGAATTCTTTGTCTAAATCTGTAGCATCTACAGCGTTAGTGTGAATTTCTGGGATTCTATGTTTGATGATTATTGTTTGGTCTTTGTCTTCTGGGTCTTCGTGACGACCAATTTCGATTTCTTTAGGTTCTTCGTCTGGTGTGGATTGTTTCTTAACCTTTAATGTTTCGAATGCCACCAGTTCTAAACCGTCTATATCGTTTACGGAATCGCTGTCAAATGTAATTTCAACAACAACTTCCATATTTGGTTTGTCAGCCTTGAATTCTGTCTTTCCTTTAGCTAATTTTCCATCTAGATTATAAACCATTTCTCCAGTATGTTTGTTGTATAGTGTTCCTTCTACAACGTATTCAACAGTTTCTGATGGTTTGATGTTTTCAATATATACCGTGTCTGATACAGTGAATTTACCGTTGTCATATGCGAATATATTAATTGTGTCATCGCCATCTTCTTTGTCTTTTGCTAAAGTTCCTAAGTTAGGTTTGATGTGCTTGATTATAACACTTTGGTCTTCATCTTCAGGGTCTTGGTGAGAAATTACAGGAATTTCGACTTCTTTTCCATCAACTTCTTTTATGATGTATAAATCTTCGAATGCAACCAGTGTTAAACCGTCTTCCATATTTACGTTGTCTGTATCGAAATCAATGTCAACTGTAACAGTTAGATTTCTTGTATCTCCAACTGTGAATTCGAGTTTTCCTGTTGCCTTTTGTCCATCTAATCTCTCTACAACTTCTTGAGTGTGCTTATTGAATAAAGTTCCATAAGCTACATATTTACGATTTGGTTTAATGTTTTTGATAATTAAGTCATCCTTAATTGTCATTACATCATTATCATAATTGTAAATATCTATAACCTTATCTGAATCTGATTTATCAAGTGCTTTTGTTCCTAATTCAGGTTTTTCGACCTTGATAACAACAGTTTGACCTTCGTCTGTTGGGTCCTTATGGTCTGCTACAAATTTCTCTTCGCCGTTGATTACTACGTATAATTCTTCATAAACAACTAGTTTCTTACCATCTTCAAGAACGTCATCAGAATTAATCTTTAAGATTACTTCTTCAACTCTATCTTGTATATTAGATGACTTATCTAATGAGAATTCTGTTCTTAGTTTTTCATCAGTTACAGGTGTTTCTGTTGCTGAATCTACTAACCATGTGTATAGAACGTAATTTCTATTACCCTTTAGGTTCTTCATGTCAACAACATCTTTAATTTCTAAGATATCTGAGTCATATTCGTATACGCTCATAATCTTATTGTCTTCGTAAAGAGGTTTGTTGTTTGAAGCTGTTGTGTGAATTTCAGGAACTAAATCTTTTACCGTTAAAGTTTGACCTTCGTCTGTTGGGTCTTCGTGATTTGCGATTTCTCTTTCAGAGTCTGAAGAAACTTTAAATAGATTTTCGTAGAATACTATCTTAAATCCTTCTTTACCCAATTCACTTGCTGGGATGTTAAATTCAACATTGATTGTTTCTTTATCTGAAGTAGCTGTAAATGACTTACATGCTGAGTATTCAACATTTGCAGCGTTAGATAGGAATTCTTCAGTTTGAGGGTTGTAAATCCTACCACAAACTTTATAATTTCTTCCAGGTCTAATGTTTTCTGCTAATACTATATCTGTTAATGCGAATTCTTCACCTTCGTAAAGTTTTGATTCTAGAATTTGGTCGTTCCATTCGGTTTCGATAGCTTTAGTTCCGACCTTAGGAGCTTTAACTGTGATAGTTTGATTTTCGTCTTCTAGGTCTTTATGCTCGTCGACTTTAGCGAGTTCTTCTCCGTAATATTTTTTAGTTACAGAGTAAAGTTCTTCGTATGCAACTAGGTCTTCGTCTTCTGTTATGTTAGAAGGTACTATGTCAAAGTCGACCGTAACTTCTGTATTTGTATCATCTGGTACGAAATCTTTTTCAACCAACGCTGTATTGCCGTTGCCATCAATATATATTTCACCTGTTGATTTTCTTACTAACCAACCTCTTAATCTATAGTCTCTTCCAGCGAGAACACCTTCAACCTCTACTGTGTCTGTAAGCGTATAAGGTTCATCGTCTGCCACGATTACTTTTGCATTTGTACCTTGTTCTGTTAAAGATGTTCTAAGTTTGTGACGAGAAGCAAGTTCATTTGTGATAATTAAATCAAATGTTCCTTGTTTAAAGTTATATCCTGAACCTGCTAAATCTATGATGTATGCTACTTCATCATCTGGAACAGAGTATTCACCATTCTTAGGATTGATTTCAGCTAATTCTTCAATAATCACTACTGAGGCTGGTGAGATGTTATCAGTACTAAATGAGCCTGTGGTCAATGCCATTCTATGTACCATTGAATATTCTGATGGTAAATCTGCGAAAGGAACATAATCTGTTTCAGTTGGTTTAACATCACAAATTTCTCTTTCTCCGCTGCCATCATTAATAGTTCTACATGGATTGTAGTCTGGTTTTAATGGTCTTTCGAGTTTGAAGAATACAGTTCTTGTTCCTAAACCGCCTTGATTAATTCTTCCGTCTTCGTCTGTAATGATTTCTGTTACTATATTTTCAAAACTATCATCTAAAGAAACTAACACTTTCTTGCCGGCAATTGGAGCTCCGTCATCGTCCAAGAATTGATGGAATACAGAGCCTGAAGAGTATCTTCCTATGTATTTAGCCATCTGTTTGATTGGAGTTACTTCTGTGCCATCTTCAGATTTTAATGTTACATATCTTCCAGGTACTCTATCAACTGGTGAATAATGATATCTGAAATTATCAGCGTAATCTTTGTAAGTTGCGAACACTTCCCAAACGTCAAAGATGAAGTTATCTAAAGTCTCATTATTTAATGAACCACGTTTTTCTGGCTTGATTTTACAACAATCCGTAATATCATTTGCCATTCTTATTGTTTTTGTTTCATTGGTGTTGTTCGTTAACTGAAGAGCATTTTGTGTATTTAAGTCTTCAGTAATCATTCTGTCCATATTATCTTCCCAGAATTGAACACCCGCAAGAGGACTATAAGTTTGACTATCTTTAGTTATATCACCTGCTACATCGTTGGTTTGAAGTGTGAACAATAAATTATTTTGCTTTTCAAAAAGTTTATAGATTAGAGTTCTTTCCTCTAAACCTCTTGTATCTGTCTTCTTACCGAAGTTCATATATGCTGTGTTGGCATCATCTCCGGTGTTGTAATATCTACAAGCATTATCTGAAGCTGAGAAAGTATATCCATTCGGGGTTTCGGTCTCACATACGAGATACTCTCTAGAGTGTTTTAAGTTTTTAACTTGAGCGAAACCTTGTTTTGGCTTTAAATCTACTTCTACAACAGATGGTTTTTGGATGTAATATCCATCTCTGTTTACTTTGCTTGCGAAATATAATTTACCTTCTCTACCTGGGAACAATTCTGTGAAATCAATCATTCCATTAACGGCGTCCTCAGAAAGATTAATAACTTTAACTAATTCTGTTAATCCTTCATCTGCGTAAACTTCTAGTGTTCCTTCAGATTGTGTCAGATTGTGATTTGCGTAATCTTGTACTTGAACAGTTACGTGGCCTGTAATTAAATCAAATATCTTAATACCTTTAATAACTGCTGAATTAACTGGATTTCCAGAACCGTCAACGAGGAACCTTGAAGAAAGTGTATTATCGGACACTATATAGATATCGTGTTCAGTAATTGGTGTATTATCCCAACCTGGATTATCTACATTTGGCTTGATTAGAGAAACAACTTTAGAACTGTCATAATCTATTTCTGGACCTTCTTTAATATCTGGTTCTCTGTCGTAGTCACAAATTCTACCGTTTTCTAACCAAGTTCCGGATGAAGGATAATAGTTACATACTGAAGTATCCTTATCAACAAATTCAACTGTAGTTGTGAATGTATATAATACGTGGTCTGTTGAAAGTATATTATGCGTTAGTATGTAAACTCCTGCTTTGTTCTGATTATAATCTTCTGATTGGGTTACTCTATATCTTTCAATTTCAACGGGTTGAGTTTTTAATGCGTCCTTATAAAATTGAACTTTATAACCGTCATTGATTGTTACAATAGTGTCGGCTCTCTTGTCATAAACTGTTGTCTTGAACATATTTTCAAGAGTTGTTGGATTTGGTTCAATTTGAACGTTTGTTCCAACGAAGAATCTTCTGTTATGAACATTTCCGTATAAAGAGTGTACACCACCAAGAACTTTAACATGAACTTTACCTGTTTCTGTTGCAGTTAATATACCGTTTGCGTCAACTGTTGCGTAATCTGCATTTGATAAAGAGTATTTTACTGCTCTATTACCGACAAGTGTTTCATGTTCGCCTCCTGCAATCAATAAATCATATAAATCTACTGCAGAATTTTTTCTTGCAAACAATACACTATCTGGTGTTACATCGCTTTCATCTGTATCATAATCTGATTCAGATGTTGGTGTAATATCGTAAATAGTATATTTAGCGTCGTTTAACTTAACGTTTTGTTCTCTTGAATCGACTTTTGTAATTTCAAAGTCTACATTTCTATAGTAGTTGGTTAAATCGATGCATGATGTTTCTCCATCATTAATTTTAACTAAATTACTTGCTTGAGTATTTAATAAGAATGCATTAGTTGTACCAACTTCGACAATTAAATATTCTCCGACTGGAATTTGGTCTATCACAATAGAACCGTCATTGTCTGTAACGTATTGATATACAGCGTTGTTTTTAACACCATAATCAAAATCAACTGTATCAGCATCCCAGTGCTTGTAAACGTAGTAACCATGGTCGTTGTTACTATCTTTACCATTTTTGTTTACATCTTCAACTTGGATAGATAATGCCGCCAATTTTCCATTGAATTGTGATAATCTTTCTTCAACTTCAGTTGGTAAACCGTAGTTTTCTTTTAATTGTTCTAAGGTATATGTACCTGCAGTAACGAATCTTTGTCCTTCTGTTGTTGTTAAGGCTTCGTTTTCTTTACCGTCTTCGGTTAGATAATAAATTTCGAAGATTTGATTTGCAACATCTGAACCAATCGAAGTTCTTCCGTATTCATCATATTTTTGTATTCTTAAAGAACCCTTTTCTAGAGCTGGTTCGTTAACGATACCTTTTAATGTAACCTTTGACTTTAAAGGCACATCCATAGCTAAACAACCATATTTAGAATCAAATGAAACTGTTGTCTTAACTTCTGCATTATGGTATGTTACATTTGTTTGGTTATTGCTGCTTAGTTCGTCTTTGAAAACACCCTTTGTGTTCTTGTAAGGTTTAACCTCAACAGTTTTATCTCCAACCGTGATGTTTTCCTTGTTTTTGTTGTATGTACTGTCACTAGCGAATGCACATACAGACTTGCTTGTTTGAGATGATTTTGGATTGTCAGAGCCGTTTAAGCATGTTACCATCTTATAATCAATAGTAAATCTATATGCGTTAGCAAAGTCTTTTCCTTGGTCGTCAGTTGCGTGGAAGGCATTTCCGTAGTTGTCGATGAATAAATCGTAAATATCATCTTGTCCACGAGCTGAAACTTCTTGAATAATATATGTACCTATAGGTAGTCTTTCAATGTAAATTCTACCATTAGCATCTGTCTCAAACTCTGAATATGAAACGCCGTTTCCTTTATAAACATATTTTCCAGGAATACTTGATTTATCCTTATGGACATTAATTTGGAATAATACATTATCCTTATCAATTATCTTTCCAGGATAGTATCCTGCTAAATAACGTTTCTTAGCTGTAGTTGTGCGAGCGATTTCGTAAGAATGAGAAATATCTTTCTTACCTTCGTTTCCGTTTGCTAAAGCTGTTTTCTTATTTTCGATATTGTTATTTACATAGTAAATTCTAAATTTATGTCCTGGACCTGCGTTGTGTCCTTCTTCGTCTAATTTTACGAACTCAAGACCTCCGGTTTTAACGCCTGGAGCATTTACAAATCTACAAGCCTTAGTTCTTTCACCCAATTCAACTAATTTATTGTTAGAAGTTGCTTGACCTTCAGAAATCATATCTTCACCTTTTTCGATTGAAAGGTTTGATACTACTGATTTAGTTGTGTTGAATTCTGAAACAACCTTATAGAATGCTTCGTCTAATGTAAATATTTCAATATCTGTTGAATGTTCTTTTACATAATATGTACCTGCTGGTAAATATTTGAAGACGATTTCACCTTGGTCGTCTGTTCTCCAAAGCTGTAAGTTAATGCTTGGAGTCATTGGCGAATCGTTACCAAGACTTGGGTCTGTCTTAACAGAATAATTAACTATTCTTGGATATGTTAGATTTTGGTGATAAGTAAAGTCACCGTATAATCTTATATCTGGAAGTGTAATTGCGTGTAATACACCTTCGGCGTTGGGGTTAGTAGTGAACTCTGCTTCACCTTCTTCATCTACTCCTGTTACATATCCTTGGAATTCTCCATCTTCGTCGATAGCTGCATATGCACCGGCATCATACATGCCATCTCTGTAATTAATGACATATGGGTCATTTGAAAGTAGAACAAACATGTTGTCCAATTGGTCAACTTTCTTTTCTACTCCATCAACTTTATCCCAAGCGTCTTCAACGATATCCCATTGATTAATTTCATCGCAATAAGCTTCGTCTTCTCCGCCTTGTTCACAATAAGATTTAGTTATCTTTCTTGGTAAATCATTATCTGAATCTTCATCATATTTAGTTAATGTAAATATACCTAACCTATTATTGTATTCTCTATTGTTTTCAGAACCATTCTTCATTTGTGTCGTTTTGTTCCACTCAATTGTGAAAGGTTCGTAATTTGGATTTAATTCGAAAATATTTTGGTTAGTTGAAATCTCTTTTAGGTAATAATTACCCTTTGGCAAATATTTGATTACTGCATAACCGTTTCTTGTTGTCCAAGTTACTCCGTCTGTAGAATATGTTGTTCCGCCGTTTACTGAAGTGTCGAAATGGTTTATCTTTAATAGATGTAATTCTTTTCCATCTACAGTTACTTTAGAAGGAACATCCACAGCTGCATTAGCTTGAATTTCATTTAAATCAAAATTATGTTTTGTTTTGATATTTTCTGGTTCTAAAGTGTAACTACCGTTTTGTAGCTCGTTTATGTGATTAATAAATGCTGCTTGAGTGTCATCAACATAAATTGCGTATTCATTAATTACGGTGTATCTTTCACCGAACTCATCGGTGTATGTATCATCAATTTCTCTTGGTGTCAATGGTTGAACTTGCTCAATGTCAGCTCTTCCTGAACAATCTGCAATTGTTTGTTTTTGCCATTTTTCGATTTCTAAAACACCGTATCTGTCGTTAGAGAAACGTCTTTCGATTTCATTTTCGTTTGTTTGTCCCATCGCTTCAGAAGCTGCTTTCATTTGAGTTCTTGTATTTAATTTAATCTCAAAATCATGATAAATTTCATCTTCTTTGTATGGGTAGGATGTTTCAGTTTCCTTCAAATAATATTTTCCTGCTGGAAGGTATTTTATAATTGTAATACCATTAGCATCAGTTGTCCAAGAATCTTTGTAGTTGTCTCCTTGACCTTCTTGTGGAATTCTAACCTTATGTAAAGTTTTTGTTGTTCCGTCTTCAAGAGTTGCTGTAACTGCTGACAGTGAATCGTAATTATATCTATATATGATATCGTTTTGACTGAAAGTTGTGTGTCTACCATCAGCTTCGACCTTTTGGTTATTCCATAGTAAAGAAGTTTCGTCGATATATACTTCGAAAGTTGATTTTAAATCATTATATGTTTGACCGTATGTGTCTTTCCAGTCTTTTGTTAAAGCTTCTGCTTCATCAGCCGCTAAATTTTGACCTGTTCCTGATACTGTCCATTTGTGAACTTCTAGAGAACCAAATGCGTCATTTGTTACTTCAGCTGCTGCATGCTTATTTTTTTCTGCTTTTACAAAATATAGTTTTGGGTCTGTTTCGATAAATTTACCGTTCCAATCAGACTCTCTCCAATAGACATCAACATAATCGTAAACTTTGTTTGTTTCAGTATTTCTTGGCAATACCAAATATCTTGCTTGGAAATAACCGGTCTTATCTGCCGTATCTTTTGTTTTCCATTCTGCATTTCCGTCTGTTGTTTTAACTCTATGATATTTCACGCCATCAACGATAATTTCTCCGTCTTCTGTTGAAGAAGATACATCGTATAATGAGTTCCATAGTGGGTGTTGAATTGTTTGTCCTTCATAAACCATTGTTTCTGGAATATACAACCAGAAAGAAATTTGAGAACCGAATGCTGTTTGATAAGACTGTGGCATTTTTGTGTCTGTTGTTGTATTTGCTAATTTGCCACCAGCAAAATCATCGCCTGCTCTTAGATTCTTTTGTAAAGAAAGAGTTGCGAACTGAACGTTGTAGAAGTCATTTGTACTTCCGTGGTTTACTCCTGAAGAGTCAATCATATTATCGATTGTTGCAGCATGTCCATGTCCTTTAATTTCAAATGGATAATAATTTGGGTTAAGTTCCCAAGCTCCGTTACACCTTGAATCATTATCTTTACAAGTTTCTGTTTCTTTTAGATAATATTTTCCTTTTGGAATATTATTAACTGTGACTGTTCCGTTGGAATCGATGCCAAAATTTGAAATGGTTCCAGAGGAATCTGTATCTTTTGCTAATCTTGAAAGATAATGTAAGTTAGTTCCCTCTGGCTTGTTTCCACCAAGGTCTGCTGGACCTCCGTCCGCGTTTGTACCGCAATAAATGGATTTATTTGGTCCATCTGCACAGTCCATAACAATATTAAATTTAATTGTCTTATATGCTTCTGGTAGTTGGTTATTATTTGTGTCTTTATAGACACTGTTAATCCTATTACCGTTTTCATCGATTTTATTAATTGTCAATGAACCGTAAGAAGTTACAACATCATATGAATCTGGTTCCCATTTATCAATTTTAATATTTCCTTCTTCGAATTCAGATTTATTGATATACTGTTGACAATCACATTCATGGTCTGGTGCTTGAAATTTACCTGAACAATCACTGTATGAACACTTGTATGATGAAAAAGTTCCTGATGCTGCGGTTCCTTCTATGCTGTATGCAGGTTCGACAACTGAAGCCGTTACTGTTTTTCTCAGAGGATAAGGAACTAAAGGTCTATTTGTCATTGTGTTTTGGTTTCTTGAAACAGAAATTTGGGCGCTATTAAAATCTAACCTATACTTTTCTTTTCCACTAGCTTTTGCTGTGTTCCAGGTTGTTTGGGCTAATTTACCGTTTTTATCAATATTTTGAGCGGATTGTAAAAAGTCAACCTTAAGTTCTTTGTCTTGTATATTTGGCTGGTGAACGTAATCTGAAGTGTCAGAAGATGGTTCTCCAAGACTACAAGAACCCTTACCCATTAAACTCCATATACACATTTGTGCTGCGTTTCCGCCATTTACTTTTACCCAATATGCTATTTTTAAAATTTCTTCTTCGGAAAAAGCTCTTCCTAAATCGCGTGATGTTAAAGGTGTATTTGTCTCAACATAAGAAGAGCATCTATATATGTAATGCTTTGGTTCTGCACAAAAAACGGGATTGCTGTTAATGGTTATTACGCCACCTCCTGATATTCTTCCTAAAGGTGCATCGAAATTGTTACATGCGCCACCGCCCCATGTTGAATTTGGATATTTACCGCCTGTATATGTATTACCTTGTTTTTTTACTATAGAACCGTCATTACATTTACACCAATCTACAGCGCAAGAATTTGCAGCAACAGTGTACTTAGTAATACCACAGGTGTCGTTGGAGTCGACATATCGAATATATCCACCGCCATTATGAGCGTCATACTCGGCAAAAATTTGTTTGCCATTAATGGCACCTGAATAAGTGATATTTGTCTGATTGTCGCTAGTGGCAAAAGTGACAGTGCTTGTTATTGTAGTTGCACTAAAAGCAGGGTCACAAAGAGTGGAGTCTATTTCGACTTTTTTTAAAGTAACAGATTGTGTTAATGCCCCAGAAGTCAAATTACAAAAAATAATTTTGGGGTTAGTAATTGTATATGTTTCATATAATATACCTTTACCTTGAGCTGAAAGGAAAACTGGTGCTTCATACTCTCTATTTTCGTCATAAAACGTATTTATTGCTTCTTGGTCTTTGTAGAAATCTCGATAATAAAAATCTCTGATTTTGTTTAATCTTAATGCTAAATCGTAATTTTCGTTATCTAATAAAACTTTAATTGAATGGTCTATGTTTCTTCTTATCTGAGAATCGAAGCCTGCTGATAGATATTTATCTACAAAATGGAAAATATGCCCATTTTTATTACGGTCAATGTCCTGGTTATCCTTATTTGAATATAATATAAAAGTTTCCACAGATATAAAATTTGATTCAAGCCAAACCAAATTTTCTTCTACAGAAAAATCTAAAGATTCCATTTTGCTAAAAATTTCATCGATTGTTTCATAAAATAACTCGACCTGTTCTTGGTGCTGAGGCTCATCAGAATCAAAGAAAAAAGATGATATTCCTAAATCATTGAGTTCTTCTGTCCCTAGATTGGATGAATCGTATGGTGAGTCTTGAGAAATTTGTCTTGATTCGTCTTTTTCGGACTCAACTACTTCTTCTAATGTATTTTCGGATACATCTTTTTGCTCTGGTTCTGGTGGACTGTCATAGAATTCATTGATTGAATCCGGTATTTTATCTGAAACCTCTGTAATTGGTTGAGGTGTTTCTTCAGATATCTCGATAACCTCCTCGCCTTCAGCAAAAACTGCCGTTGGCATGCTTGAAAAACACATAAAAACCGCTAAAAATAGCGTAAGTATCTTTCTTGTTAATTCTCTACTTGATTTACTCATTATAAATCCTCCTTAAAATTCATAATTTTTGTTGTTTTTCTTTATACTGTTATATTTTATACATAAACTCGTGAAAAATCAAGGGGTTACGATGTTTATTTACTAAAATTTTCACATTTATCGTAAAAAACGAATACAAAACCTTCATTGTAACAGGTTTG
>Ga0256869_1001049_pt1 | contig 13048 bp, 18 predicted proteins | sample RumenRJG_05RNA_FD_186096 | JGI IMG/M metagenome (GOLD analysis project Ga0256869, IMG submission 186096) | Metatranscriptome of bovine rumen microbial communities from Lethbridge, Alberta, Canada - Rumen RJG_05 (Metagenome Metatranscriptome) | ecosystem: Host-associated > Mammals > Digestive... | reverse complement strand
GTTCATTTATATGTACTTCTTGAATTATTAAAACAAATGCTAATATAATTGATAATAAAGCATTTAAGAAAAATGTATTAAAAGTTTATTCATAATTTAATTAAAGATTAGGAATTCTATAGCAAATAAAATAACTAGATGTATCTACTCCAGTATATATATTATTATAACTTCCCGCTAAGCTAGAATATCCTGAATAGTATATATTATTCTAGTAATTATATGATTTGGTAGAAGATAATATATTTGAAGCATCAGTTTTAGTGACAATTTGAACTACATCACCACAATATGCTAGTTTAGATTTAATTGATTGCCAATTAGATATTATAAGTTTTAACTCCTAAGACGAAGGAATATATCCCTATAACTTAAATGATTGTGTTGTATTTTCTCCTGTAGAAAGCTAAACACTAGCCTAATCAGCAGCAACAGTACTCCAAACATCTCCAGTCTATAACTAGATATGTTGTAAAGTATTAGAGTATCCGTCTGTAAAACTTGGAACTAATAAATTAGCATTTTCACTAGTAAGGAATTTTCCATACTTTAAAGTTCCCGAATTTAAACTAGTTTTAGATATTATAAATTTAAACCCATCCATTATAACAGCAATTCCAAGTAATTGTGCTGCTGTAAAATCATATTGATTTGTAGTTAAGACTCCAGTATTAGAATAGTAGAAAATACCATTATACAATGTTTGAGAACTATTTCCTCCAGTACTAACAGTTAAATTGACATTTCCACTAAGATCTGGAGTAACAGAAGTTCCACCATTTACACTTACAGATTTTACATAATTACTAAGAGTGCTAGTTTGTACGTAGTTAGCAAGCTAGGATGTAGTAGCAAATCCACTTAAGAAATTTGATTTAGAAGTCCACTATGCTTTTCCATTAGTATCTGAAGTTACCACATAGTTAGAGCCAGAAGCGGCACTAGTTGGAGCATAAACAGAACCTAAACTTGTACCATTTGTGTCTCCATTAGTAGTTCCATTTACAGTTAATTTGTAAGTTGAACCTCCGCCAACATTTTGTAATGCAGAATAAACAGCTCCAGAAGTAACTAAATCAGTACTGTTTTGAGTTACAGATGTGGAGACGTTTTTATAAATAGCGCTTCCAATTTCACTACCCCTAATATTAATTGCACCCCTAGTATTTAAATTTATATCTCCACTACCAGCCATCAAATTTATATCTCCACCAGAAGGAGTTTCTAAATTAATACTATTACCAGAACTTCGAGAAATAAGAGTTATATCATTTTCAGCACTTAATAACATACTATCAGAATCATTATCTCCTTCTTCTCTTATATAAACATTACTACTATCTCCAAAATATATTACATTGTCTCCAGTAGTTGATAAAGAACCATCAGAATCTTGCTGCTAAATACGAATACTTGAAGCCTAAAGACTAGGAGTATAAAGATTATGATTTTCAGTAATTTCGACATCTCCATTTAATACAATTAAATTATCTGCCCTAATGCCTAAATTTCCCTAAGAATTATAGTTAATACTAGCGTCATTATGATTATCACCTCCATCAAACTTTAATTCCCCAGTTAAGGTTCCTCCTTTAGTAGAAAGAAAACTATTATTAGGAGTAACTATTCCTCCAATAAATTCCCACGTCTAAGTTCTAGTACTCCAATTTACATCAGTACATCTAAAAACAAATGACGTTGAAATAACTATATCATCAACTTCAGCATCTTCAATAAAATTTTTTCCAGAGAGAGTAGTATATGGATAATTTGTTGTATCTTCTGGTAAAGGAATTATCTAATCAAATAAAGCATTTCCTCTTTGACCTACAATATCAACATTCTACTATTCACCTAATTTTTCCCAATTATTATTTATATAGATATATTCTGTATATAAATTATTCGTTCCAGTACTTTCTCCAGGAAGTAAATAAATAGTAGATTCAGAAATATCTGAATCAGGAAGATTATCTACTACCTATATATCAAAGTGAGTTAATCCGCTTAAATTAGGTTTATTCTTAATATAATCTAAAGCAGTTGTATCTGTTTGATTCCAATCACTTTGAATCTAAGCTGCTGGAATAGTAGGCTTATTTAAAATTTCAGCATCAGCTCCTGCAACAGCGTTCCAATCTGGCTTTACATTAACTTGTGCTCCAGATTCTATTTCTGCAAGTTTGGTTTGTTCAGCAGTAGTATAGTCATTTGTAGAAAGCCCTTTTCCCTCTACTTTATCTACTTTAGCATCATTAGAAGTTTTAATCCACTTTATTAAATCTCCAGAAGTATTTAACTCTTTATTAGTTTCAACTTCAGCTCCATTCCAATCTATATCAATTGCATTAACTATTGGAGACCCCTTAGATTCTACTTTTCCTTTATTTATTACATAACCACTCCCCCCGTTGGAAGAACCCACTGGAGGAAAGTTTACTCCAGAACCTATCTGGCTTACATTGTTAAATGTAATATTATTATTATCAGTATATTTAGCCATATCAAGAAATAGTTACTTTAAGATTTATAGCGGCACCTTCATTAACTCCGGTATAAACTAACTTATATAATTCATCTTCTGTCCAATCTTCATTATTAGCTAGTGGTATAAATGGGCTATCTGAATCACCTACTATTTCCAACGAAACATTATTAGAAGATGGAATTAAAGCATATAATTTAGCACCTGTAGGAACTTCTATAGAACTTGGAACAGTGTTGGTATTTAATATGTTCTTATAATTAGTTATATCTGGTTTAGTTGTTTGTGCAGTAAAGTAATATGTATACTATTCCTCTTCTGAATGTAAATCTATCCATACAGGATCATTTATTATGCTATTTACCATAGCTCGTACACTATTAAGTTGAGAAGTTAAAACATACTTATCATACTCTTCACTATTTTCTAAAGTATTTCCCTCTCCGACATTAGTAAAGGAAGCTGTAGTAGTAGGCTTGTTTTTAATATAATCTAGTTCGGTATTAGTAGTCTAATTCCAATCAGATTGTTTTAAATCAGTAACATTAGCTTTAGAAGCAAGAGCTTCATTAATAGCTCCAATACCTGTTTCATTATTATTTAATACATCAGCAATTTCTTTAAGAGTGTCTAATGTATCAGGAGCCCCTCCAACTAAAGTGTTAATTTGTTCATCTACATAAGACTTAACAGAATGTGGGGTCTCAGAACTAGTATTTCCTAAATTTCCAATCTTAGAGTCAATTTCAGCTTTTGTATATACTGTATTAGCATCTACCTTATTGGAAATGTCTGCACTAGTTAAATAACTATTAGTATCAATAGTTCCATCATTTTTAATTAATCCAGAGGTTTCTGATTTTTGAATATAATTTGTTAAGTCAACGGTTTCTCCTCCTACTGTAACAAATGAACTAGTATCAGAAGAATACCTATATAATTTTCCAGTAGCAGCATCAACATACAAATTTCCAGCAACTCCTGTAACTTCTTGGCCTCCAGAAATAAATTTTCCGGTATTACTATTATAAGAGCCCGTAATTATTAATTTATTAGGAAGCTTATTTTCTGGAATAGTTTCATTATTGTCTTTTGTTGCCCAAGTAGCAACATCTGTAACATCGTGAGTGTTAAGATATTGTGCAATTATATCATTAAGTTGTTCTGTACTATACTTTGTATCATTGCAATCATAATAATGACCTTGAGTCCAAATTTCATTACTATCTTTAATAAATGCAATTTGTGTTTGAGCGATTTGTCCTGCACTTAATAAACTCTAAAATACACTTTTACTTGAAACGTTAATAAAAAGTCCGTTTAACATATTTAATAATTTATCCAATTTGGGTTGTCTATTTTACTAATAGACTAATTATCTATATTATACCAATTTAAAGTATCTATAATAGTTTGAGATATATTTCCAAACTAATCTATATTATCCCAGTGATAATAATCTTCGTAATCACAATTACATAAGGTACTCCATTTAGTCCCATTAAATATTTGAATACTATCTAAATCAGTATTATAATAAATAAATCCTAATTTAACAGTAGTAGGTCTCTCTTCAGTAGTACCCCTGTGTGGTAAATCTGCGGGATTTCCTAGATTATCTACCCACTAAGTACCGTCCCAATATATAGGCTAATTTAAATCGGTGTCAAAATAATTGAGACCAATGAACAAATCCTACACGGGACGATCGGATGTTGGGCCATGTCTTGTATTACATTTACAAGTATGTTCTTGTAAATTTATGATAGCCTAGTTAATTTCTTCAAACTTTTCATCTAACTAAGCTTTTAAAGTTCTATGATAATGTTCTAGGCCATCATAATTTAAGTAATCATATGGAGTAGTTCGTTGAACCATTATTAACCTATAAAATTTTAGTCAACTCAAGCGAACAGTCCGTCTATTTCTGAATTACTAATTGCAGTTATGTCGTCTAAGTCGTCTCTAACACCTTTTAAAGCAATATCTAATGCATCTATTTCCCCAGCAATTGTAGTAGCAGAACTTGTATAATTTCCTGCAGTAGTAACATGTTGTCCACTAGCGTTTAATCCTACAGCAGCTTCAATTGTATTTTCCTAGTTTGTAGCTCTAGTAACTTCAGCAGTTAAAAGAGTAGCTGATGCTAAATCTTGGCCAGTAATTGAATAATTATAATGGCTATCATCACTATCTACAGTCTTAGTTACTATAATATCGGGAGCTCCTGTTGAAGGAACTGTAATAGCAGCATTTTCTGTTAAAGTTGTTCTAGCTTCTGCTAACCCATCATTCAATCCAGTAAGCTTAATACCATTAGAAGTAACAGTTAAGTTAGATTCTGACTAAGGATCAACAACTACTTTTACAATTCCATTTTGAACTTGTAAACCATCAGCAAATTCACTTTCTCTAAGAAAATTTCCTACAGAAATTGCTTCTATTTTAACAGTGCCATCTTGAAGTCTATATGCAAAACACAAAGCCAAGTTCTCTTCTACTCTTAATGCTTGTGCAATTTCTGTCCATTCTCCAGAAGCTGTAGAATAAGTAGGTTTAGCTGAAGTAGTAGCATATGACAATTTAACATCTAATAATGCACTGTCCTTTGGAATAGTAATTACTTGATTACCATTAGTTCCAGTTACTGGATTTCCATTTTTGTCTACAAGAGCATATGCTTTAGCGATATTAGCAGCATCTGATCCAAATAAACTGTTAATTGCATCACCATCAAATTGAGCTATAGAAATATCTGCTTTTAAACCGTCTGAAGTATTTTTTAAATATAAATCAGTATTATCAACAGTTAATGATACAGTCTTAGTATTTGTAGTATTATCTACATCTGAAATGTTAATTGCATTCTCACCTTGATACTAAACAAGAGCAGATGAAGCTACTTTAAGTTTCTTTGTTGCAGTATCTTGAATAATAGTCTCTCTATCAATATTAACTTCTAACTAAGTATTGCTCCCTTCGGTACCTTCAGTAACTGTAATAGTTTCGTTAGGTGAACTTACTGAGTATTTTTCGTCCTAGGTATCAATATAGTTTGTTATCTTATTATGATAACGTTGCAGGCCTTCATATGAAAGATATTTTACTTCTGCCATTTTTTATAAAATTTAAATTAATTAAATAAATTATCTATGTCCGTAAATGGAACTATTTTCATATTCATCTCTACTTCCTATTCTCCATTATATTCTTTAGTATCTGTTTCGATATTAGAGGAAGTAGTATTATAGTATTGTTGGTTAATTACTAAATTTTTTCTATTCTTTAAATAATTTACTACAGCACCAACAGTTGGAAAATTATTTTGAGGGGAATCTTCATTTATTTCTCCAGATGTGTGGTTTTTAATAGTTTCAGACATTTTACTAATTAAAGTAATTAACCCTTTATTATTTAAATAATATTTATTTTCTTCCATTAAGTTTTGTTACTTTTTTAGATAGTTTGTCTACTGTTTCTTCCAGTTCTTTTACTCTATTTTCAAGTTTTTTCTAATATTCAAGTAAAACTAAAGAATTAGAAGAATATCTACCTATGTGTTTTTTAACTATTTCCACAATATCTTTATTTATATTATTTGCTATGTCTTTAACCTATTCTGAAGAGAGTTTAGAAAGTCCTTTATCTTTTGTTGTAAAAAGGACTTTCCAACCTTTATCAAAGACTTTTAATTCTATTTCATTGTCTTTTGGATATATCCATAAAACATTTTTATTAAAAGGCTCTCTTAAACTTATTAATATTTCTGTACTACCTAATGTCATGCTTCACCATAAAATTTAAAATAATTAGTTACATTATCTATTATGGTAGCATCTGGAATATCTACAAAAGCATCTAATCTTTCTTTATTAGAAAGAGCCAATCCAAGAATTGTAGGAGTTTTATTTCCAACAATGTCATCTAAGTTATCTAAAGTCTATAACTATTCTGGAGTAGCCGTTATTGTAGATACGGTATCAGTAGTATCTTCTATAAGATTAATTCTGTCAAATAAGTTCTATAAAGCAGAAAATACTGTACAATCTTTAATAAATCTTTCTTCAAGATTTACATTATCAGGATCATTAGGATCATTTATAACAATATCTAGCTATTTGGCAGTAACATGATGAGGATTAGGTTTGTAAGTAACCCATTCAACATTTCCATTTTCATCTAAAACTGGTTCTCCTGTATTTGGGTCTAATTTTTGAGTTAAAGTAGTTCCACTATTTAAATGGTCTTGTAAAGTATCTTCAACTATTTTTCCTCTTTGTCCGTCAAAAGCAGTTCCTTCAGCTTCTCCAATAGTAATATTACTAAATCCTATTGCTACATACTAATTTCCTGTCCATCTAAATTGAGTACTAAATCTTCTATGTGGATTAGGATTAGCTTCAACATATATTTTTCCTGTTTCGCCTTGTAATATTTCCTTTCCTCTGGAAACAATTTCCTATCCTGTAGTTGGAACAATTTGAGTATCTAGTTCATAAAGATGAATATCTATTACTGCTCCACTTCTAGAATCTACTTGATACTCTGCCCAAACATCTACAACATCGTCTATATAAGAAGGTAAATATTTTTGGTCAATTAATCCTCCAGCATTTAATGGAACATATCCATTAGGTTCTCCCCTTTCACTACGAATCTAGAAAGTATCAACATCTAATCCGAATGATTCTTTCAAGTCTAATATAATATTTCCAGAATTATTTGAATTATCTGGATCTACAAAATTCTAAACTTTAGGAGTAACTACTCCATTAGAGTCATAGTAATTAGTAATTATTTGAGCATATTTATCGACTTTCTATTTAAATCTATTGTCTAAATCTAAAGCCTCATTAATATCGTCAAAGTCTACTGCACCATAAGCATGAGTTAAGTCTATACTTCTATAGTCCTCAGTATTAGAACGTTGTGCTCCTACAGTATCTACTACAGCTTCAGTAGATAACTAATCCATAAAAGCAAGGTAGTGCTTAATAACAGTATTTCCAACATTATTGACTGTCTTTTTCTTAATTACTTTAAGATAAGTTCCATCATGTCTACTCCAACCATTTTCAATATTATCTGAAAAATACCAAGTTCCATTTACATAAATTCTTTTAGATTTTCCCTGAATAATAATGAATCCATTTTCATTATCATCAAGCATTTTAAATCTAATTAAAGCATTATCAGAATATTCACTTGCTAGATATACTTTTAATGCCTGCACTAAGTGGGCAGAATCTAAAAACTTTTCTCCATTTAAAGAAGAAGCATTATTTTTCTTACACCAATCATTTAAATCCACAAAAATAAGAGATTGTAGTTTAGATTCAGTATCGTGTGTCTAAATATAAATATCTCTTCCTATGTGTGTAGCATTATTATGAATAGTTTCTAGCTTTCCTATAACAATAGAATTAGAATTATTTATTCTCTATTGTTCGTTGCTTATTATAATATTGGAATTTCCCTCAACTTCTAAATTATTTCCTAATATTGTGTTTTCTTTTCCTTCTATAGTATGTGCACTTCCTAATACTAAATTATCTTTATTTGTTATAGTATTATTATCACCAATAGAAATATTATTTGAATCAGAAGATTCGTTAGAATTCCCTAATATTATTGAGTTATCCTAAAGAATATTATCTTTACCAAACGATAAAGAATTTGATCCATTTATTTTATTATTTTGTCCTAATGCTACTGAATTTTTAGAATTAGCTTTTACAAAATTTTCAGAACCTACTACTAATATATTTTCACAATTTACTTCGTTATCTTCTCCAACAACTAAAGTTTTTGTACTATCATTTAATGTATTATTACTACCATGAACTAAATTAAAATCTCCTTTTATAGAATTTTGATTACCATTTATAGTATTATATTGTCCATCATTATTATTATTGCTTCCAGAAATATTATTATAATCTTTTCTAGAGGAATTTCCACTTCCTGAAATCTAAGTATAGTTTCCAGTAGAATTGTTATTTTTACCAGAAATTAAGGAATATTCAGAAGAAGCGTTATTTTCTCCTACAACTAAAGACTTATTTCCGGACTAATTATTATTATTTTTTAATATAACTCCACTATTTGGGTCTTCTGTATTCTAATATATAAAAGGAGATTCTTTAATAACTTCATTAATAGAAGAAACTATATTAGTTTTACTATCAGTATTTAAATCAGATAATTCTCCAACTCTAGAGTCTAATTCGTTTATAGCATCAACTAAAGTATTTTTATTATCAGTTGTTAAATTGAGAATTTCTCCCTATTTTTTGCCGTTAGCATCAACATTGTATTGAGCACCAATTGCACTATTATTATTGTCAGAGTGCAAATCTACTTCATTAATAGCTTCTACTATATTATTTTTGTTATCAGTAGATAAATCTTTCTAATTAGTTATTCCAGATTTAGTTGAGTCTAAATTTCCTATTTGTGCCTAAAGTTCGTTTATATCTTCAATAATGGTCGTATTGTCCTTATCAACACTTAGAACTCTTAGTCTGTTTTTAGTGATAGAATTTAGATTAGGATTATCATAATAAGTTTTCTTATTTATAGTATCCCATCTTTCTCTGACATTAACAATTTTAGCTAATTCGTCAGTATGTTCATCAACTTCGTTAATAGCTGAAGTTAAATTTTCTTTATTTTTAGTGGTTAGTTCTATCCATTTAGTTCCATCCCATCCAATTCTATTTCTATTTTCTTCAGCTTCTTTAAATATAGCATTTAAAGCTTCAGTAATATTAGAAACTTTTGCTCCATCTATATTTTTAATGTTCTAATTTATGGAGTCTTGAAAATCTCCTAAATCATAATGCTGTAAATTATTTAAAGCCCATAATAAATTTCTTACATTATCTCCTTCTTTAAAAGGATAGTTATGATTTAATAAATATTCATTAAATTGTAAAAATGTTGGAATATTCTATATAGGCTCATTTATAGTTTCTCCAGAAATTAGTTTTATTACATCAAAATTTTCTTGGACAGATTCATTAATAGCACTAACAATAGAATCTTTATTTTTTGTATTAAGAACATTCTAAAGATTACTGCCATTTACTCTCTAATGAATAGAAGCTCCTTCGCTATCAATTAAATTTTCAACAGTACTAAATGTAGGTTCTATACCTAAATCCTATTTTAATTGTTCATAAGCACTTTGTACACTTACTAAAGTATTTCCAGAATTTTCACTAAATCTTTCTTTTGCAATAAATACTTCACTATCAGTAGTAATGGCAACATCCCCTAAATGTTCATTAGTTTCATCTAAGTTTTGTCTAAGTCTTACTGTATGTTGATTATCAGCAAACCATGGAAATAACTTGTGAGTTTCGTCATTGTCAAAAATTTCTATTATAGGAATTTTTACATAATCATAAATTAAAGGCTCTCCAGTAGTTTGATCTACAATTAAACCTCCATTAGAATCATAAACATAATGAATAGGAATACCACTCTACCTATCTTCTACTGTCTAAGGTCTTGTTTTAGTATAGTAGAGTATTAAATTTCCATCTTGCCATTCAATATGTTCTACAGGACCCTTATTTCCTTTTATAGTAAAAGTTGCATTAGTTTTATTTCCTTTATCATCAACTAAAGTATAAGTAGTATCACCATCTTCATAAACTACTCCATCAATTACTTCATGCTGATGATGATATTCTTCATCAAAATGGACATCATTTATTAACTTTTCTCTACTTAAAAATAATTCCCAGGCAGCATTTAAATCTAATAATGTTCCTCTCGGAGCAACTTCCTTCTAGAAGTTCCAAAGTCCATAATTAGTTCCTAATAATATTTCTGGATTACAAATACATTCAGTTCCATTAGTTACTGACATACTTACGGCATGTTCTCTTTCCATATTATATTATTTTTTTATTTAAGTAATATTGAATAATGTATTCTCTTTTATCTAATTCGTTTTCTAAATCAACTGCTGAAATCTCCTCTAATAATAATTCTAAATCAGGCATATATCCATTTTCTAATTTAGATATTATTAATTTATAGTCACATATTATTTTATCTTTTAATAGGTCTATGTCTGTAATAGGCTGTAGAGGAAGTTTCAGATTATTTTCGTTCTACATAATAATATCATTTCCTAATTCAAATTCAAAAACAGAAATGATAGGATTACAACATTTACAACAACTCATTACTCACAACCACAACCTTTTTCTCCAGTATCTTCTTTAGAACATAATCCATTACATCCATTGATACGTTCTAACAATCTCTAAGCTTCAGCAATTTGATTAGAATCTATCATATACTGAATAACATTCAGTGCTGCCCAAACTAAATCTCTTTTATATATTAACTAGGAATTTACTTTATTATTAAAACACCTATCGAAAGCTCGTTCATCAAATATCTTCTAACATAAAGAAACATAACACTTACGAAGGTAACATACGGAAAAAAAATTCTACATCTAAATGTAAATATTAGTACTGTCTGGATTTACTTCTACTAATTCCTATTCAGTAACCTTTGTAACATTTCCTTGTAAGTCTTCTTTATAGAAATTCACTCCATCAGAAAAATAATATAAGGGAACATTAGTATTATTGTAATTATAATTATTATTCGAAGTAGTTGGATTCTAGATAATGGGAGAACTTCCTAAAGTTCCTCCAGTATTTATTCCTAGTAAAATATCTATCTAAGCATTTCTTATATAATCTATAGTTCTAACATATTCGTCAGAAGGTTTGTCATCAACAGGACTATCATCTCTCCTAGTTGTTGGAACTATAATATGACATACTGTTACATATCCACCTTTTAATGGAGATAAAACTATCGGCTATCCGTTATTTCCTTTATGTGTATCAATTTTATCATAAAGAATGGTAGTTTTATTAGATTCATTTAATTGTACTATATATAACGATACGGACTTATTATATTCAATTCCATTTACAGGATACTCTGTATCATCAAATATAATGATATTACAATTTTTATCAGTATTTATTCTCATATATTTTTAACTTCGTCATTATAAGGATTTCCATCATATAACTACATAAGTTCTATTTCTGTACGTTTAGTATCATTTTCAGCCTAACTTTCTTTATAAGTTCTATCCGTTTTAGCTTTAAACATATCAACTTCATTCTATAGTGTAATTTTCTACTATTCTAATTGAAGTTTCGATTCGTTTAATTGTTCTATTTTCTACTAAGCCTACTATAATTGCTATGAAGTCTACTATAAATTTCCCTGTAATTCTTCGACCTATTGAGTAAGTTGTTGTATCTAATTATTTTCTGCCTTTTGTTTCTTAATTGACTTATTAACTTTACTTTTCATTTCAGTTAAACTTTTGGATGTCATAATATCCATAAGAATTTCTGGAGAAATAATTTGAGCTTTAATAAAATCAGGAATAAGACTTTTTATCTATTCCATTTCTTTAGTTACTTCCGCTGAAGTAATAATGTGAATATCAAAGTCTGTAATAGTATAATATTGAGGTAATGCCGTAAAGAGTTTTTGTAATTTATTCCCTAATATTAAAGTTCCAGTTAATCCATCTTTATAAACAATTTTAGCACAATTTAAAGAATCTAATAAAATTTCCCTAGTAACTAAATCCATTTGAAATTGCCATTGTTTAGTAACAATAAAAGAATTATTAATTCCTGTCTATATATTTGTTACAGCATCTCTTTGCTATATTCCATTTAGTCGTTCTCTAAAAACTCCTGTAATAGAAGAAGCAGTTGCTTCAATAGAATCTAATACTAATTGAATAGCTTGTATTGCTTGTACTTTAACAGTATCATCAAATCCATTAAATATTGTAGTTAATGGAGCCTAGCCTGTATTTAATTGTCCTTCTTGGGAAGTATCAATTAAACCAATACCCTATTTTTTATAGGCAAGCCATTTCATAATTCTTTCTGGAAGCTCGTCTCCTAAAAACGTAGGAATAGTAGGCATATTTATCCACTCACCTACAGTACCAGAATTAGCTATTAGTTTATCTCTATAAAATGTAGCTAAATCAAATTTATCCTATAATACCATACAATTAATTACCATGGAATATGGTTCAGCTCCTCTATTATTGAACCATACTCCATTTACACTAAGAGTAGCTTTTTCAGGAGAATCTTTTGTTCTAACTACATCATCTTTTCCATTTATAATATATATTTCTTCTCCAATTCTTACTGAAGAATATCTTTGTTCAATAAAGTCTTTATCTGTTTCAATCCATTCTACTTCATAAACAGGAATTAGATTATTATCATATCTAAACCAATGTTGTTCTGGATATCCGGGAACTACTTCTTCTCCAGCTCTAATTCCATCAGTCGCTGGAGTTCCTAAAGCTGTAGTAACACTTCTTACATAATAAGAATTAGAAGTTTCCAAATGATCCTACCAAAGTTCTTTTACCTTTGAAATATCTTCTTTTGACAAATATTTTCCATATTTATTAAGAATCTAATTTCTTGTTAAATATTTTCTTACAACTATCCTATAAGATTCATTAATATAAGG
>Ga0256869_1001045_pt1 | contig 13058 bp, 14 predicted proteins | sample RumenRJG_05RNA_FD_186096 | JGI IMG/M metagenome (GOLD analysis project Ga0256869, IMG submission 186096) | Metatranscriptome of bovine rumen microbial communities from Lethbridge, Alberta, Canada - Rumen RJG_05 (Metagenome Metatranscriptome) | ecosystem: Host-associated > Mammals > Digestive... | reverse complement strand
CTTTTTTTTATTTCAATAGTATATGACACAGACTACGATCCTTATTCTCTCCTTCAACGTTTATAATAATACCGTTATATTCTGAATCAAATAATCTGTCAAAGGGTCTAAATATCAGTTTATCTTTATCAAATAAAACTTTCTTTCCAATTAAATTACCATTTCCATTAACCCATATACAAATTTTTCCTGATATAGCTACTGGAACTTTAGATACTGCCCCTGTAATACCACCCAATATAAAAGATGGATTTAATGAAACGACACCAACATATTCTACTGGCTTTAGTTCAGTATTATTATCAAATGGTCTCACAATTCCATCAATGCAAATTCCTACCGGATCTCCATCGTTATATACGCACTCATGGTCTGCATCAAAAAGTTCAGCAATAGCATTGCTTGAAGTCATAATTATAAACACACCTTTCTTATTTATGAGTTACGGTAACTTGTCCATTAGATCTAGTTATATTATAATTTTCAATAGCATCAAATTGAGAAGCTCTTGAAGACCAATTCGTAACAGTTTTAAATGTGTTTAGTAAAGCTCTAGGAACTAATATTTTACATGTAGTATTAAGATCGCCACAAGAACCATCATTCATTGGAAATTTAAAAGTTGATGAACTAATGATAAGATATTGAAGTTTTGTAGTATTATGAAATAAATCAGACATATCACTATTATTAGTATTAAAATTTGATAAATCAACGACTTTTAAATTGCCACAACCATAAAACATTTTGCTCATTTTTACTCCTTCTACTGGTGTCCATCTAGATAAATCTAAAGAAGTCAATTCCTCGCAATATTCAAACATATTAGTCATATCAGTTACTTTGGATACGTTCCAATTTGAAACATTTATAAATTCTAATGTATCCATTGAATAAAACATATTAGTCATATCAGTTACATTAGAAGTATTCCAATTACTTAACGAATTAAGATTTGAAATAGCTTTACAATGCATAAACATGTATGCCATATTAGTTACATTAGAGGTATTCCAATTTGTTAAATTTAAAGAAGTTAATGATCTACAACCATAAAACATTTGATACATATTAGTTACTTTAGAAGTATTCCATCTTGAAACATCTAATGTAGTTAATTTATCACAATTAGAAAATAAATTACTCATAGTGGTTACATTAGAAGTATTCCAGTTAGAGACATTTAATGTAGTAAATCCTTGTGGCATGGTAAAATATGAACCAAACATATATGTCATATTAGTTACTTTAGAAACATCCCAATTTGAAACATCTACAGTTGAAAGATTTGGATTTCCATGAAACATATATGCCATATTAGTTACTTTAGAAGTATTAAATCTAGAAACATTTAATGTAGTAAAAGATAATCTAGTCCCACTAGACCAACTAGTAATACCAAACATACACGACATATCAGTTACATTAGAAGTGTCCCAATTTGAAACATCTACAGTAGTTAATTTAGTACATCCTGAAAATAAACCTGACATATTGGTTACTTTAGAAGTATTCCATCTTGAAACATCTAATGAAGTAAGTCCTACACTTTTACCAGAAATACCATGTTCTCCTCCAAACATATATGACATATCAGTTACATTAGATACATTCCAATTTCGTACATTTAAAGTTTCAAGTTTTTCACATTTATAAAAAAGATGACTCATATTTGTAACTTTAGAAGTATTCCAATTGGCTACATCTAATGTTGTAAATAAAGGACCACCTTGTCTACTAGCCCAATAATCTTCTCCAGCAAACATATGTGACATATCAGTAACATTAGATACATCCCAATTAGATACATTTAATGTTTTAAGTTTTTGACACATATAGAACATTTTACTCATATTAGTAACATTACTAGTATCCCAATTAGAAGCATCTAAAGTAGTTAAATTAGAACAATTCTGAAACATCTCTGTCATATTGATGCCCCTGGCGTATTTAAGATAATTTACACCATCTTGTGTTAAATTAGTCCCAGTTTCATAATTATTTGTATCAAATTTATCCTTGTTATACTTTCCCCATCTCGACAGATCTTTTAAATTGCTATCTGCAATAGCATAAGTTGTTCCAGTACTTTTCTTTTTATATCTTAACTCCGTAGCAAATGGATCTGTAGTAGGAACTAAATCAAAATAATATGTGCGACTACCTTTTTTTACACAGCCATACCCTTTCTTATTACTATCAGTTCTACAATCATTCATAGTATCATATAATGTTAACTGTTGATTTTTAAACTTAAATTTCATTAGGCTTCCACCCAGAATTCGTCTCCATTAGGAAATACTAAATGGCCATCACTACTAAAAACTGAAGAACCAGATACAGACAACGTTCCATTATTAATTGCAAGCCCTGAACCAACTTTAATGCCACCTAAAGTCGTTGCAGATGCTGTAGGTAACGAATATGCATTAGCTCCAGCAGCAATTCCATCTAACTTTGATTTATCTGAAGTAGACATTAACCCAGCCGCAGATGCTGTAGCATTACCATAAGTAGTATCTTTAGCACTTAAAATACCGTTATCATCTATACTTAAATTAGATCCTACTTTAATACCACCTAATTTAGATGAACTTGCTATTGGCAAGGTATATGCATTTGCTCCCGACGCAATACTATCTAACTTAACTTTATCTTCTGGAGTCATTAATCCTGACGCTGTAGCAGTAACATCCGCATAAGCCTGAGCATCAGCAGATAAAACTCCATCAGCATCAATACTTAAATTAGTTCCTACCTTAATACCACCAAGAACATTTGTAGTTGCCTTAGGCAATGTATAGGTAAAATTATTAGCATTTTCAGAAATGGTATCAAGTTTTGCTTTATCAGCTGCTGACATAAGACCTGATATAACAGAAGTTGCATTACTATAAACAGTATCTTTAGCAGATAATACCCCATCATTATCTATGCTTAAGTTCGTTCCTACTTTAATACCACCTAAAGTAGAACTATTAGCTGCTGTAAGAGTATATGTATATGCATTAGCATTAGCCTCAATAGTATCTAATTTAGCCTTATCTTCGGCAGACATAAGACCCGCTTTAGATGAAGTAGCATCAGTATATGTAGTATCTTTAGTAACAAGAGTATCCTGTGAGCCATCACCTTTTGTAACTGTAATACTTTGCCCATCTATACTTAATTCCTTAATATACCCATCACCAATCCTATCAATTTTAGATGCTAAGTTTGCTGTAAGAGCATTAGCCATATCAGCATTATTATTTAAAGCATCAGCTAATTCTTTTAAAGTATCTAATTGTTCTGGAGCACCATTTACTAAATTATCAATAGCTGTCTGTACAAATTCCGTAGTAGCAATTTGCTTATTATTTGTTCCTGCTTCAGCAGTTGGTGCTTTAGGGACACCAGTTAATATCGGAGATTCTTTAGCAGCATAGTCAATAAATGAAACATCCGTAGAAGTAATTACACCATCTTTAATATAAACTGGAACTGTTTCTGATCCAACAGTGGCATTAGACGCTGTAATAACACCATTTTCATTTGTATACACAGGTGTAACATCAGACCCAATTGAAACTGGAACATTAGCTTTAACATATGCGGTTGTTGCAACTTTATCAGAATTATCTGTACTTTCTGGAGTTGGTGCTGTCGGAGTACCTGTAAAATGAGGAGAAACTAACTTAGCATAAACACTATCATAAGGAGTTCCACGTTCATCTAAAGTTAAGACATTTATACCATTTATATTAAATTTATATTCCTTACTTCTTGAAATATCAAAAACGGTATTTCCAAGTCTATCTGTACTAATTGTAAGATCTCCAGCCGTTAATCCAGCTGAAGTTACTGTTCCAGGAAAACTCGTATTTCCATCGGAATCAAGAAGTGCGGCCCTTCTAACTAAAGTATTAAACTTATTACCACTATACTGTGATACATAAATCGCTTCAGAAGTGGGACTATTAGCATCATCACCTGTGGCAATTTCTAAGAAACCTCTATCACTCGCAACTGATCCGGCACCCATTCTCCACATATCACTAAACGCCATAAGACCTGTTACTTGATTATAAATAACTTCCCCTCTTGGGTTTTCAGATGTGGACGCAGTAGAGTAAGGTCCTTCATTTCCATAAGCTAAAGTAACCGGACCATTTATTCTAAGCCCACTATGAAATTCTGTACCATCTTCAACATTTTTTATAAATACCAGTTTACTCTGGTCAGCAAGCTTAGTTTCAATATCTATGTCTTCAAAATTATGAACTTCAGCATCTCCGGAAACATCCCCAACCAAATGAACTCTGTATGCTCTGGTATAAACATAAGACTGCTCTTTTTCTAAATCATAACCAGTTCTAAAACCATATTCATAACTGTTATCAAAGTATGATGTAATATCTGTATTAATATTCTGATAAGTTACATAATCTTCAGGTTTCTTGAAACCAAATAAATCTGCATTAGCTGCTGAAGCTGCTTTTCCAACTGTAAGTTCTTCTGCTTTAACCCACTTTGGACGTTCACCAGGTTCTGTAGCAACTATTATTGAAGGATACTCTAAACACTTCTGAATTGAAATGCCTTCTGGTTCTACAACTACTCCAGTAGGTAATGAACCAGAGATTTCAGCAAAAGAATACTTAAGTTCATTAGCTAATTTTTTAGGGTCTATAGTTATATTTAACTGTGTTGATCCTAATGCTACTTCAGTTTTATCTAAATTAACAAAACTATTGTTAAACTTTAATCCAACATATGCACCAGGTCCATTTGCATCAACTTGAATAGGAGTATTATCTGATTTCTTAGCAATTATTCTAGTAAAAGCTCTTGGTTCTATATAATACTTCTTATCAATATCTCCATAGGATTCATTAGGTAAATCATAAATAGCTCCATATAATCCTTTTTGTTTTGCTTCCAAATATGCTCTCTTTTCAGAAGGAATATGTATAACCCATTCACTTTTAGCATTTGGAGTAAGCTCTTCATTTTCAACATAGCCAATGTTTTCACTATTATAAAAAATGTCAAATCTTCTCACATAAGAATGATGAGGAACTATATAGTGATTATACTCTTCTCCAACAGTAATTTCTAATTGTCTTAAGTATTCAACTACTGTATCTTTATTATCAAAAATATAGGCCATATCTTATTCAGTTCCCTTCTTTAAAAAGATATTCTGATCCCTTCTAGATCTTCTTCATTAGAAGCATTATTAATCTGAATCTGATACTGCTTCATTTGCATATACACTCCAAACTGTTTATCCAGCATAGCCAGATATACTTTATTAACTGTATCTTTATCTAAATTCATATAAACATTATCATCAACATCAACTAAGACTCCATTATCAACAGATGCATCAGTCATCTTATCAAGCATAGCCCTAACCATCAAAAGATCTTTTTCTGCAAATAACATTCTGATAGTTGTTGTATCATTTAACTGAACTGAAACTGATCCACTAACTGCTGTATTATATGCAGTTTGAAGCTCTAAAAGTTTCTTTTTCTTTTTATCTTCAAATGATTCTTCTGGTTCCACTTCTTCCTTAACAACAACTCCTCTTGCCATTAACATGTCATCTGTTATTGTTTTTGGAAATGAAACATTCTTAAATACTTTCCTGAACTGATCAGGATCTGTATATGTTACTTCATTATAAACATAAATTTTTATTCTTGTCAAGCCTCCTTTTTATTACTATAGTGAAATTTGTACTAGTGCTACACTAACTGTCGGAGAGTATGCTACTGTTTTATCTAGTATAGGTATTGACCTAATAGCTATAATTAATTATGTTATGCCGTCCAATCAATACAACAATCTTTAGCCAAATTATTGATTCTATTATACCAGCCTCTTCTAAACTTAGCTTGAGATGGTTTATTAGCAATAATATCATCATAATATGCTTTTCTCTTTATAAGAATCATTCTAGCTAAATATGGAGTTTCTTCCAAAGCATCTAATCTATCTACAGCTTCTTTAGAAAGTTTACCAAATTTACCATCAACCACTATACTAATATCATTAGATATTCCAGCTGAATTAATAGCTCTTTGGATAATTCTTGATCCTCCAATTATACCATGATTAACTACCGTATCAAAAATAATGTGATCTATTGGAGTAGGCATATCATCACAAAACATCTTATCCCAATAATACTTCTTATATATCTTTTCAGCATCACATTTCTTTAAAGTCCTTACTGTAACTGATGAATCAACTACACCTTCTCTTATAGCTTTATTTAATGTACTCTTTGTAATACCAAGATTGGTTTCTCCACCCATATCTAATGGGTCATTAACATACCCACCTTCATATCTTAAAACTGAATTAAATGATTTTTGCCAATTTTCTAACATGTTTAAGTATCACCTTCTTTAAATATTTTTAGTCTAACCAGATAGCATAAATATTTACATAGCCTATTTGGGCGTCACGGTAACCTGACCATTAGATCTAGTTATTGTATAATTTTCTATTGCATCAAACTGTGATGCTCTTGAAGACCAATTAGTAGCGGTTTTATATGTATTAAGTAATGCTGATGGAACTAAAATCTTACAAGTAGTGTTAAGGTTTCCACAACTAGAATCAATCATCCGAAATTTAAAAGTAGGAGATCCAATAATTAAATATTCTAATGATCTACAATTACCAAACATACCATACACATTACTACACTTACTAGTATCCCAATTAGATAAATCTAATGAAGTTAATGAACTACAATCACTGAACATACCCGTCATATCAGTAACATTACTAGTATCCCAATTAGAAACATTTAATGAAGTTAATGAACTACAATTACGAAACATACAATTCATAGCAGTAACATTACTAGTATCCCAATTAGAAACATCTAATGTTCTTAACCTTTTACATGCATAAAACATCATATTCATATTGGTTCCTCTAACTGAATTTAAATAATCAATTCCTGTTTGGTCTAATTCAGTCATGGTACTATATGTTTTAGTATAAGTTTTATAAGCCCAATCAGAAAGATCTACTAGAGGTTTTTCTTTCTCATCAAAGTTCTTCATCAATAATTTTTTATTAAACATCCTCCTCTAACCACCTCCAAATAAAAATTTAGTCTAAAATATATTCAGTTATCTTCCAGATATTATCTTTAACTCTATCAAACTTAAATCTTCCACCTTCTTTATGTTCACCACTATAACTTTTATACTCCCCTGATAATAACTTATTCAATATTTCAACACCATACACATCTATAATCAAAGTTCTATATTGAGATAATGATAAATCTATTGTAACTGTTTTTTCATCGGAAGTAACTCCTATAGGTCGGTTATAACCAATAGGAGTACTTTCCATTCTTTTTATTTCATTTTCTAAATCAAATGCTCTTACAAAATGAACTATCTTTAAAACCCCTCATTCAAAGGTTATATTAATTTTAGTTAAATCTTCAATACTTTCAGATTCATTAATCATAGATCTATACTTCTGTTTCATTAAATGACACTGAGCATACTTTTTAAGCATCTGATTTTGAACAGATTTCATCACACTCACAGGAACCTCATAATGAGTGTTATCATCAGCATCTGTGATATATCCAGTTTCTACACCTGAAGATTCTAATAATTGTATTGCTCCAAACATCTTTAAAGAATCATCTGTGTTAAACTGCATCTTATATCCTTCAGTAGTAATAAATGAACCTTCTACAGCTCTATTAAATGCTGTATCAAGTTCTTTTTCTTTAATCTCTCTGATTTCATTCTGTATAAACTCTAAAGGGCATTGTGTTGTATTACCCCATTCTGAAATAAGCATATTATAGTCTTCTTCACCATACTCATCTAATATTTTAGCTCTACCTTCATCATTGTTAATATAATGCTTACCATCAATATTTACCCATCTATCAGTTAATTCAATTATATTCATTATACATTACCTCCTACCTAGCTAGAAACTGAAACAGGTTCAAAAACTCTCCACCCATTAAAGTTGCCACTCCAAAATGTAGCATAGAACAACTTAGTGCTTCTTGGAGTAACTCCTAGTAAAGTTGTAAACCTATCAGCTCTAAAACAATACATTGCCCAATCTCCATTATTATTACCAGAAGGATAATTTATAGTAGTCTCTGTTGATAAACTACCTATATGATACATAACCCCCATTTTATCAAAATCCGCTATATTCATAACATAGTTATCACCTAAATCCTTATAATAGGTGCCTAATCTGTTCATTACCCAAGCAGTAGTAGCTATTTGCCCACTATTATCTGTAGTTGCTGGGGTTGGTGCATGAGTATAAGCCCCATTCTGATTATAACCTATTCCTAACATATCAAACTCATTTTCAACTAAAGGATTATATGCTAATAATTGAATGGCATTTCTATAATCACTACTTGAAGCAAATCTAAATGGTGTATATATTGATGATAATACTTTTCCATCCGTTGCATTTACATATACTAATGGCATGTCCCATCTTTCAGCACCATTATAATTAGTAATTGGCCTTATTCCTGTATTCAATGGCCTAGTTACTCTAAAACTATTCCCGTTAGCCGTACTAATTGATTCATAACCAGTTACTGTATGTACTACTTCTAAATTCCCATCTAGTCTAATTCTTCCAGATTGATTTTCATATATAGAACTAGTAGCTGAACTAGCTTGATTATAATGAAAATTGATCTGACCACCTGTATTACTATTTACTGTGGGTGGGTTTAGGTCTAAATTAGATTTTAATGTTTTAGTTCCAGTTAATGTTTGATTTGTATCTGTAGTGACATAATTAGCCTCTATAGAACTTAATCTAGAGCTAATTGATAAATTTTCTAAAGTATCCAGTCTATTTTCTAAACTATTTAAACTAGCTGTAGTCTCACTTTCACTAGGAGGGGGGGGTGAGACCATAAAGTTTGGTACTTTTGTTGTTGACATACTTATGTATTACCCTCCAATCGCATCTTCTATATCAGGATAATGATGAATAACAGCTTCCTTTTTATACCATTCAGGTACACTATCCCAATAAGAAGTATTGAAATAATCTTTATATAGATCAAGATTCTTTTTATAACTTTCTTCTTTCAGATCTTTATGATATTGGGCACATTCTTCAAAAGTAGGATACATAATAGCGCTCACTTCCTAATCTCTTCCAAATACTTATCTAACTTTAAAATAATTCTATCAAGAGTATCATTAACAGATCTTAATCCACCAACAATACTATTTGGATGTGCATTCTTAACAAGTTCTTCATATTCTTCTTTAGACATTTTATTAAACACACCTTTCTATTTATAAATTAATCTACATCAGGATATCAATATAATGCAGCTTCTCTTAACTTTTCATACCAATCTCTTTCAGCTGACATTTATAATTAAAGTTTTTCTTTATTTTATAAATCAAAATAAATTGTAGCATTACTAGCTCCCCATTTAGCACTATAATTAGTCATAGCTTCTATGGCGGATCGACTTGCAGCTGGAAAATGTATTTCAGTAAGTGCTGAACAATTTAAAAACATTCCTTTTTGATAGGCATAATTTGCACTATTATTTCCAAACGCATTATTTCTAACTGATTGCAATGATGGGAACGATATAGTAGTTAATTTAGTACAATCCTTAAATGCAGCTGCCAACGCCCATTCTCCAGTAGCTGTTTTTAATTTAGGTAAACTTACTGATATAAGATTTGTACACCCTTCAAATATATTAGCAAACGCATATCCTCCAGAAAGAGTTTCTAATTCTGGAAATTCAACTGATTCTAATGAGGTACATCCGTAAAATGATAGATACATACCATCTATACTATTTATAGTTTTTAATGATCGCATATCAATAGTTTCTAATCCAGTACAATTATAACACATACTATCTAAAGCATCTCTATAAGATATAGTAACTAAAGATGGAAGAGATATACTTTTCAGTGAAGCTATTTCACCAAAAGTACCCCATAATCCCCCATTATTACCTGGATTAGTTATAGATCTAACATCAGTAAGTTTTGGAAATGACGCCGATTCTAGACTACTACAGCCTTTAAAACTTTCTTTTAAAGCTGCTTCATATAAAGTTGTTAATTCAGGAAATTCTATAGTTTCTAATGAACTACACCCATAAAATCCATTTTGAACTCCATATGAACCTATACTAGTTAACGAGCTAAAGTCTATTGATTCAAGATCGCTACAATTTTTAAATGCTTCATACATACCATAACTAGCTATAGAAGTAACACTACTAAAATCTGCATCAACTAAACTAGTACAATTATATAATGCATTTCTCATACCATAAGTTGGTATAGAAGTTAAACTAGAAAAATCTGCTTCAGTAATACCACTACATCCATAAAATGCATACTGTAATCCATATGTACCTAATGATGTTATAGAACTAAAATCAATTCCAGTTAATCTAGTACATCCATAAAATGCATATTGCATACTATATGATCCTATACTAGTTAATGAAGAAAAGTCTATACTGGTTAAATATGTATCACTATAACATAAGTATTCCATAGCATAGGAGCCGGTTATAGCCTCCAATGAAGGAAATGATATAGTTGTTAAATTAGTATCACCAGCTATAAGATATGACATAGCATATGAACCAGTTATTGTTTCTAAATCTGGAAATGATATTGATTCTATACCAGTATTCTGATATTCATTCTTCATAGCATTAGTTTCTACATCTACTACTCCATTAAAAACTAAATCTCCATCAGTTCTTAATCGGGCTACTCCATTATCATCTATATAAAATTTTGGCATTAAACGACTCATTGTATTACCACCCAAAATAAGATTTCTACTATAATTAATCATGCATATAATCACTCCGGTATATTCTATTTATTCAATAATAATTTAAAAAGCTCTTCTTTAAAGCTATCAAAATCTTTAATCAATTTAGATCTTAAATTAGGATTATAACTCTTTTCCCAATCTATACGATTCAACATCATAAAGTAATGAGCTTCTATTAAATTAAGCATATCCATCAAGTCATCGGTATCATATTTTTCATTGGATCTATTCATAGTCTCATTATGAATGGCTCCAACTGAACAAGCTAAAGTTGCACCAGTAATTACAGGTATAGACATAGTTTTAAGATACCTTCTTTCCGTATTGATTATCTGAAATCAAATATACTCCCAATACTTCATCCCAATGTTTTTCTTGGTTTGGTTTGAATCTACCAAATTTGAATATAATATTATCATATTTCTTAAATTTGTCAAGAATATGATTATTAATGAGTTCTTCTTCAGTATAACCTGTATATATAACAAAATCATCTTTACAATCTTTAGATCTAAAATATGATATAAGCTCAATAACTTCTTCCACTTGTAATATAGGTTCTAATCCACCTATAACTATAGCTGAAGTAATTGGATTATTGATGTATCTGTTATAAAGTTGTTCTGAAGTAAGCTCATGCTGTTTTGAATTGTAGAGAGAATGGTTCTGACAGATTGACCTGTCAAAACCACCCTCATCACAGCACTTAAAATCACAATAACATGTGCCTATAAAAAGTGATGGCTTCTTATAGTTCACAAAGTCTTCATCTTTAAGATTAGTTAATCTCAAAAGGTTTCTCCCATATCATTAATTTTAAACCAATCTCTCAAAGCAAATTCAGCCTTTCTTTCTTTAGAGTATGATTTCTCTGGTGTTAAAAAGCCAACTATTCTCTGCCATGTGGTTTCTGTAGGATCTCCACAGATTGGACACCTGGACCCATAATATGCATGGTTATTTTTACAGGTGCTAATCCTTACACATAAAGCAAAGTACTTTACGCCACTATCAGCAATATAGTTAATCAATCTCCATGCAGTATCAAAATCATGTATAGGTGCATCAACGTTTGCGTGCAGTATTGAACCGCCTGAACAGGCAGCATCTAATACCGCAGACACTCTGACTTTTTCTTGTAAAGTAGTCTTAACACCTAATGGTATAAATTGATTTCCATACAGTGGTAACTCATAAGCTTCATCTGGGAAGAATATCTGATCTTTCTGCATAAGAACAGCCGCAGCTCTTTCTCCAGGAATCTGTTCAATATTAATCATATAATCCTTATCTTTAGCAAATTCAGTCTTAACATCAATCATCTTCTGCATAAAATCTTTGGCAAACTGAAGTCCTTCATCAGTATAGAAGGTATTACCAAATTCATCTTTATAGGTAAAACCAAACTTCTGAATTGCCTCATATATGCCAATAATACCAATAGTATTATACTGAGATTCCAAATGAAGTGCTCCACAAGAATAATTTGGAAGTAATCCTTTTTCAATATTTCTCTTTATAATGTGTCTAATTACATCCAATGTCTGTAAGCACAAAATAGTTTTTTCTTCTAATAATTTCATATACTCTTCTTTAGTATTGGTTTCATATGCAATTCTAGCAAGATTAATTGTATTAACCTTAATAGATCCTACTTCTAATGCTGTGCCCCCAATGCTGTTAAAGAAGGGAGTATTAATGTCAGAGACCAGTCTACAGCAGTTACTGAGACTTGTCACATCCTCAGAAATATAGAAATTGCTGTCATTCCAACGCATATTATGCTGCACAGCAAACCTTGCAAATTCTTCATCTATAAACTTACCATCAACTCTAAGCAATGAAAAGGTTAATACTGGGAATGTCATCATATTAGTTTCTCTAATCTTTGACACAACTTTCATAAACGCCTTTTCATAATTAATAAACTCTTCCTCAAAATCAATCATATAACTTCCATCAGGGAAGGTTTTATCTCCAAAAAGTGCTTCAAAATATTCTCTATCAAAAATAGTAAAATTTGTAAATGAACTTTGGTTCACTCTCAGGTACGGTTGGTTCAGTTTAAAAATTATGCGTTGGAACTCATTGTCTCTATAATATTCTTGACTTTTGGGGTAATACCCATTCTCACAATCTTTCTTCCAAAAATAAAATGAGTAAATTAAGAAATTGGGGAGTCCACAAGCTCCTGAACT
>Ga0256869_1001034_pt1 | contig 13117 bp, 9 predicted proteins | sample RumenRJG_05RNA_FD_186096 | JGI IMG/M metagenome (GOLD analysis project Ga0256869, IMG submission 186096) | Metatranscriptome of bovine rumen microbial communities from Lethbridge, Alberta, Canada - Rumen RJG_05 (Metagenome Metatranscriptome) | ecosystem: Host-associated > Mammals > Digestive... | reverse complement strand
GTGCAGTGTAGCATTTATGAAATAGAGCACTATTATTTACAATCACCCATGATACTCATCATCAAATTCAATGACGGACACATCCTTGACCTTTGGAAGCTCACGGATCTTTTCTGCAAAGCTAATATTATCCTTCCGGATGGCAACCTGGACAACCATCTCGATCGTGTCGCCATGCATGACACGGGACCTGATCTGGTATTTCAGTCCTTCGAGAATCTTTATGATTTCGTCGCCGGTTGCGTCCTCTGAAAAATGAATGACCATGATATACGTTTCCCTGCCATCCTCTTTCTTATTGAAGAAATAGATGAGAAGGAACATAATCACAAAAGCAATGGCTGCGAGCAGGTACATCGAAGCGCCGGCAGTAATTCCGGAGGTGATCGCCCAGAACATGTAGACGAGATCAAGAGGCTCCTTAACAGCCGTCCTGTACCTTACGATTGAAAGCGCACCGACCATACCAAGGGAGATGATGACATTCGTACTGATGGCCAGCGTGACCATACAGGTGAGCACTGTCATAGCAATCAGCGAGAATGCATAATTCCTGCTGTAGACGACACCCTTATAATAATGCTTGTAAATCTCATAGATAATCACGCCGAGCAGCAGTGCAAATAATAAATCAATGATGATCGAAAGTATCGTTCCGCCGGAAATCGCCTGGTTGTACATAGGTGATTCCAGTACGGATTTTTTTATTACGTCTTTTGTGCTCATATTGTTCCTCCTATTGCCAATTACCCTTCTGAGAAATTTCTTCTCGAAGAAATATCCTTCCTTTTCTCAAGACACATCACATACTTTGATGCAGAAACCTGTATGCTTGCATCGACCTTCAGAAGATCTCTGATAATATCAGGAAGATATTCCGTATATTTCACCTCAAGAATCTGCGTGCCAGGCTCTAATACGTCAAACGACGGCTCTTCCAAATCAAACATATTCCCACACGCTGCTGTCGCCTTCAGATTGTAATCAAATGTAAGTCTCACATCACCATACTTATATACATATGGAATCCTGTCATAGTCAACGATAATAACCGGGTGCAGCCTCTTTGACACAAGTTCTATGTAAAATTCCCTGCACAGCCTGTCATTACGGTTCAGTAAAAAAGAATAATTCCCGGAAAGTATATTTTCAAGCTCTATCCTGGAAAGTCCGGTTGAGGTCTTCTGGATATATGCCCCTTCCTTCCTCTTTCTTTCGAGCATGATGACATTATCACTTAGATTATAAATCCTGATTCTGTACTTTTTTCTATAAAAGGTTCCCGCTGTCTTGTCATTTAATGCTGTACCTTTTTCATCATCAAAGTAAAGGCTCCTGATGAAATATTTATTCCCTGTTGCATGACTGTCCAGCGACAGAAACTGTGAAAATCTTCTGTTTAGCACATAAACTTCGCTATCCGAAATAAGGTACTTCAGCTCATGGCGCCAGGGACGGACAATTGCATTTTCACCAGTAAAGCCTGAATTCTCATCAGTCTTTGCCTCGCCTGAAAAATACTTCGAGAAATCCCATGCGGTCTCATCTGTTTCAGATACGTATGCTGAAAGTTCATGTTCTGCTTTGTCTGGCATCGCATCCATATCACTCACCATCCAGTCTCACAGTGCCATCCGCCTCTACATAAAAGCATACAGTCCCATAATGCTTCACACTGTTTTCATCAAGATAATAATCAAAGGCAGGATTCGTATTTCCATCTGAATCAGCGACCGTAACCTTTATAAAATACTGACCTGGGGACAGAGTACCCACATAGTCATATTCCGTCGCATAAAGATTGTCTGCCGTAGCAATCGGATTATCAAAGTTCAGATTATTTGCAAGCATAAATGAATATAATAATTCATCCTTCTGGAAATCAAATGATGCATCCCATGTGAATCTGACATTTCCATCAGAGATTTCAGGCTTTTCAATGTAAAACGGCTCCGGATCCTCCAGCGATTTCTTATAGAGCTCGTAATTTTCTGTCACTTCTGCTCCGATTCCGGCCTCCACAGAATCGTACTGTTCCTCAGTAAGACGCGCGTTCAGTTTATCCGAACCATAAACATAAGGCTTTACTATGCCTGCAAGTTCATCTGCTTTTGCCTGAACTTTATCTGGACTCAGAACGCCTTTATATAGATCATCAATTTTTTTGTCCAGAAGAGTTCTGAAGGATTCACTCTTAAACGCTTTCTGAAACAGTGAATTCCCCCAGTAATTTGTAATTCCCTTCTCCCATCCGTAGTCTGAATAGGCTTCACCCTTTACCTTATCTTCATTTCGAAGAAATGCACCATCGCAGTCCCAGTCCATCAGATACCATGTATTACTGTTTAATGGGCTGTAAATCAGCGTATTCCTGCTCTGTGTATCAGTATTTCCTGTCAGGATATTAAATGCAAGCCAGGTAGCCAGGTTATCTCTGTCAAACCACTTATCCAGCACCTCGTCAGGCGATACTGTAGCGTCATTCACATCTGTAAGCATATTTATGAGCTTGGTATGATCCGTATCACCCTTTGTCTCAAGATAATATGCAAAATCATCCGCGTTGTAATCCGAATCACTGGTAAGCTTTATCTCATCATACTTTCTGAATTCGAACATCTGATTTTCCTTATAAAGATGTCCAAAACGGTCAAGGCCATGCCTCTTCAGAAAATCCTTATTTGGCTGCTCTACATAGGTATATAGACCGTAATCATGGAAGAGCCCGTCTCCGCCATCGCCGGTGTCATCCTTCACGTATAGATGAACGAACTTTGTCTGAAGCGAAACCATAGCATCAACCTCTGACTGAAGATCATACATGAGCTTATTTCTGAATCTCATGCCATCATTCACATGCTTATTCAGATTGATAACGGTATTTCCATTCCAGTCGCCTGCCTCATCATCAAGCTTTATTTTGTAGCTTTTGACATTACTTCTGGAAGATGACTGTCCTCTGATGCTCACACGGCAGTTTGGCGTGGTCCTGTAGTAGCCAAGTCCATTCGGGTCCAGCTCATTTCCATTTCCGATACCGATCTGAAGAAGGCCTTCGACCTGGTATTTTTTAACGCCCATGTTCTGATAATCATAGACTGAATAGGTATTTATTTCATTCCATGTATGATTCGTGTTTTCAGAAGCATTTCCCTGGGACACGGTAAGGTACATGGTCTCTACACTGGAATCATCATCCTGATAAAGATCATCATTATCCTTGAAGGCATTGTCCGTATCATCTGCCACCTTTACCGTCTTATTGCCGCCTTTTGAAGCATTGTCAGTTTCAGACGAGCCGCATCCTGAAAATAAGCCAAGCGTCATCCCAAGTCCGAGAGCAAGAGCAAGGACATTTTTTCCATATCTCTTATATTTCATCATCCTATCCCTCTTTTACCGTTTCCTCTGCTGGTGCAATTCCATACATTTCTTCATATCGCTTTTCAAAATAATCACCTATCCTGGTAGCAGGACCATGCGGTTCCTCAACCTTTATTGCTGAACGGCCAAGAATGTTCTGAAGTGTATTATCAAGATATCTCTTCAGAAGCACCAGTGAAACAATTGTATATAATACGCCGCCTAAAAGAAAGCCTACGCCAAACCATACAGAATTTCTCATGCCAAAGGCAAGCGTTCCTAATATGGCACCGGCAGCAAATACGATCGAACTATATAATGCACCCTTTCCATCTGCAAAATACAGCTGCATCAGCATGACTGTATTTCCAACAGCATAAAAAGCATAGGCGCAGCAGAGCACTCTGTAGATTCCCAGCATTTCATCTGTAAAACCAAGCGGCAGGATCGGAAGTAATAATGTACCAACGACAATGAAAACAATTGTTGCGAAAAACTGCCTCATAAATGTATAAGACAATTCCTGCTTCAATGTATTCTCCATATCCCGCTCAGCAATCTCAATATTAGGAAGCGTACCGCCATCATTTAAGAGACTGAAGAAATTCCTGTAGGTCGGATAAAAATTCACTTCTACACTCGTGACAAAATTCACAGTCGTAGGCAGGATTGAAAGGAATGCAACAAGTGCTGAAATATCATACATCGGACATTCCCTGAAAAGACCTACTACCACATTTCCCGAAGAAGAATACCACATCATGACAAGATGCGCAAAAAGTCCAAGCGACGTAAGCAATCCAATCGGGGCAAGCTGTGGAAATTTGTCCATCCATTTGAAAAAATATAATGCGCTGCAGTTCCCAATCGGAAAATATTCCATCAGAAGCTTAAAGTACCATACTGCCATAATTCCATAAGCAACCGTAATTGAAATAAGAAGCGTAATGAGTGTAGGCAGTATATGGAAAAGTACGGCAAGGAAAAAGCTGATTCCAAAAGCAACCAGGATGGATACCAGATATGCCACCATGATACTGCGGTAGTCCTTTATTGCCGTGAGATAGTTTATCTCAGACCATACGATGATGAGTTCCCCAAATAATAGAAAGGTAACAATCTGTGTAAGCAGATTTATCCCGGAAAAATGAAGAAATATTCCATAAATCGGACAACCGACTGCAAGAATCACAGAAATGCTTCCGATAAAGGAAGGCATGACTTTGTCTTCATCATCCTTGTAAATCTGATCAGCGGTATATCTCGTTACAAGCACTGAAAAAATATTAATAAATAACAGCGAAGCCAGGAGCGTATACGTGACAACGGCATTCAAAATACGAAGGTCATTTTCCGATGCCCCTGCAAGTGTACCAACGATTCTGATGCCAAGCAGGAAGACAATGCCGAGGATTGTCGGACCTGCGCAGATAACGCTGGCATAGCCATATGCACTGAGCAATGCAAAAAGCCCTTTTCTGCTGAATGCTTTTTTTAATTCAAACTGAATGCCTGCCATGCTGCTCTCCCAAAACTTCTTTATAAAGATCCCTGTATTTCTGAATACTCATTTTCTGCGTATAATATTTCCCGGCTCTTTGACGTCCAATCTCACCCATCTTCAGCATTCTTTCATGATTACTGCACATCTGGACAATCGCATCAGCGAGCTGGTCCTTGTGCATAGGCGGAACGATGAATCCTGCCTTTCCTAATTTATCATCATCGATGCCTTCGATTAATTCCCTGCAGCAGCCGACATCTGTAGCCACAACAGGACGCCCTGCTGCAAGGGATTCAAGTATCGAAAGAGGCTGTCCTTCAGAAATACTGGTAAGGATAGTAAAGTCAAACAAAGGATAATAATCCCTTACATCCACAACACCGGTAAAAATAATATCACGAATGCCAAGCTGCTGAATCAGGCTGTGGCATTCTTTGTTATATTCTTCATCGTCAACATCACCTAAAATATAAAGCCTTGCATTTTTTACCCTGGTCTTCACCTCTGCAAAGGCATAGATCATTGTCTTTATATCCTTTATCTTTGCAATACGGACAACAGCGCCAATATCTATATAGCCATTTTCCTTTTTCGGCGGAATGTCTTTGAAATTATCAAAATTCACACCGTTTGGTATTACACTCTGTTTACTAGGATCCGCTCCGATGTCCTTCTGTATTTTTTCAGCACCCTTGAAAAGACAGGTGATTTTGTCCGCATGGGAATAGGCACACTCGGAAAATCTATAGAAAAGATCGATCCACTGCTGCCGTAAGAATGGCGGCACCCACTTTGCACGAAGGAGCTCTTCTTCTCTTTCCCTGGTATAAATACCATGCTCGGTCACGATAAATGGCACATGATATTTCCACTTGCCCATGCTGCCTAAGATTCCGCCATAGCCTGTGGCTGTGCAGTGATAAATGTCTGCAACAGGAATCTCCTGTGTCATCAGGTACATTTCAGGAAGAAGCATGCTCCTTACCTGGTAAAAATAATCCGTAAAAGATACATAAGGGCAGTCTTCCCTGCACTCATCCATCAGCATATTGAAAAGCTCATCGCTCATCAGAAGCGTCATCGGATTTATTTTCTTCACCTGAAAAAGATTAAAAAGAATATCAAAATCAAGCTTTCCATGAGAAAATAATTTTACAGCCTCCCTCTTCTCTTCAGACGTGAGGCGAAGCGATCTTAATTTTCCAACTTCTCCTGTGAGATCAAGCGCGTCAGAAAGAAAGACCTCGTGTACTTCAACGACATTTTGAGGCAATGTAAACTTAAACTGTCCCTCCTGGGACCGGTCAGCGCCTATGCACCAGAGAACGAATTCAACATCAGGCATAGCCTGAATATAGTGGTGTGTCCAGCTCGACACGCCGCCATATACATATGGATAACAGCCTTCCAAAATCATGCATACACGCAAAACAAATTCTCCTATTACTTTAGCCCGATCGTAAGCTTGTCACTCCTGGCATGAACAAGATAAAGATTCTCAGCTGCCTTCTCAACTGAGCAGCCTGTCACAGAACCAATCTTCCCGGAATTAATGCGCAGCATGAAATAGGCCTCGCCTGAAAAACCTCCGAGTGCGACATCGATCTCATTATCTTTTTCTTTCACGTTCATGGAAAGATTGTGGTATATTTCTACATCCTCGCCCATCTTACTTCCAGTGACCTGACGAAGCTTAGGCGCACTTTTTGTAACATATTTCAAATAATTCTCAAAGGTCTCGGACATCTTTTCCCAGCCCTCATCCGCGCCACGGTCGGGATCTAAGACATCATCAGGATGGCAGAAGTGCGTCTGTACATAATGATAATTCAGTTCCGAAAACTCTGTCAGGTACATGTAGTCATCAATCATAGTTCCCGATGCAATTCTCGGCGTATCAATAATCCCGTTATCTTCTACCGTAAACTCCTGTACTCTCGCAGGCGCATCAGAAGATGCAGTATAGGTACTTGCAATAATCTTTATATCAGGATTCGCCGTAAGCAGCGCCTTTTCTCCCTCATCTGACAGAATATTCGATGGCGGAACATAGACAATGAAATCATTATCTGGAAAAAGCTTCTTTGAAAAGCTCGTAAGCTCCTTTACAGCAGCCTCAACAGAGGCATCGTCCTTCCAGAGCCTGTAGTAGCCATACTTCATAGAATCATCGACACCCTGAATGCAGAGCGGCTCATGATTATAGCCATGAAGCCCCAGCTCCCCGCCATTATTCAAAAGCGTATTACCAAATGAAGAAAAGTGCTCCGTCACCATCTGTGTAGGAAATGGCTTCTTTACATTGTCATTATAATCCTCAATAATCATTCCCGTGTGCTTGATCCCGTATTTCTTTTCCCAGGTAATTATCTGAGGCAGCCAGATATTGGAATAAAATGTAGAAGTATCTACGCCGTAATCCCTCATGATATAGGAGTTGTCCCCACCAGGTACAGGGGATGGAAAGTCATCAAGATAATAGGCAGAGGCATTAATGACAGGATAAATGCAGGCCTTTTTCAGGAGGCTGTACCCGATGCAGTAAAAGCCTCTCTGGAATTTCTCAACAATCGCATCATTTAATATGACAAATCTGCCCTTGCCATAATCAGATGACCATAGAATCGGCACCTTTCCATCCGATGATGAAAAATATACCTTCGCATTCTCGTCAAGCTGTACGGAAAGGCTGGTCTCGAATTTCTCTCCTTCCTCAAGCGAAAGAGAATAATCCGCCTTTACATCCTCTCCGATGATACTGTCGGAGACTGCCTTGATTCCGGTAATTCCAGCATATTCCATACCGCCATCCAGGATACCAAGCCTCTGCTTGATCACATTGAGGTTTCCCGTTGGCTCAGGAGACATTGCTGCAAATACGCCGCCTCCGTTTTTTACAAATTCCGAAATATTCTGAATACCGTTTCCAAGTCTGTTCCAGTCTTCAAAAGCAAAGACGACTGTCTGCACATCTGAAAGGTCATTGTTGAGATCAAGCTCGGAGACATCCTTTACAGTATAATTTACCCGCATGTCTGATAAGACAAATTCCACCTCGCTTGCAATCCCAGATGTGATTTCATCAGAAGTATCCGTAATGACCAGACATTCCTTCGTGCTTTCGACTGGCTCTGAAAAAGTCAGGTTTGAAAGGCCTTTATTTTTAGCCTTCTCATTCGTCCCGATTCCCTGCCTCTGGATAAGTACAAGAACAGTGAAGACTGCAAGAAAAATAATAGGCACAAGTACCTTCAGCCAGCTTACATTCTCAGTATCAGAATTTTTAGTTTTTTTGTCTTTAGGAATTATCTTCATCTATCTGACCACCCCAGAATGTATACCACTGTCTCTCCTTGCTGTCTAAGTAAATTCCCCTTTCCTTTATCATACGGAGTATCCTGTGCGTGAGCTCCTCATCATTTTTAAGCCTGGCATACTTCATATAGATCTGATATGGCGTAACATCATCTGGAAAGCGTTCGATCAGCTTCTTTATGTCATTTTCCATGCCAATCCATGACGTCGCATTTTTGTCATCACCTGACTTGGAAAGAAGCGTGAGGCAGCTGTCCGTGTATTCAAACCAATACTGCTTTTCTTCTGGCAGAAGCGCCATGAGAGACTGGAGGCAGATGTTCAGCTTGTTTAAGTAAATCGTGCGGATAGTTCCGCTGATGAGCCCGCTGTCAATATATCGCTTCAGAATATCCCTGTAATGCAGAAACATGTCAGCATCCTCAGGATTTGCTGCAAGGCTCTTTTCGGCATCTGCAATATCATTTTCGTATTCACCCTGGATGGAAGTCATGGCAGTCGTCGCATAATGCGACATCTCCGTGTCCTCCGAGAGGCTGGCAGACTCAAGCGTATTTACTGAAAAAGACGGGTCCTTTGACAGAATACTTAAGATAAGCTTTCTTCTGGTCTTCCTGTCATCGATAGCAATGGCCTCCTCGAGCGGAACGGTCAGCTTGTCGTCCTTATTCTCCGGCATATTTACCTTTTCATAGCGGATGTCATTCACCTTCAGCTTGTCAACATCGAGATCCCTGTCGCTTCCATAGCCTCTTTCAAACCTCGCTTCAATAATCAGCATCGCAAAGCCGACAAATGGCACGCACACAGCAATAATGAAAAACGGCGCCTTTACTTTGAAAATGCCTAATAAATAAAGTATGGCCGATACGACAATCGTGATAATATAGGCAATAATGACAAAAGCTACCGTAATGGTCATGGCACTTCACCTACTTGCGTTACCTTAAGCCCGGCTTTTATAAATCTGTCTTTTACTCTTTCCACATCATTTCCTGCCTGCTGGAGAATGATATAAAGCTCCCCATCGCTTCCATAGCCGTATTCATCATTGCTTCGGACAAGCTTTCCTAACAATGCATCAATGTAAAACTTATTTATTTCCTTTGTCTCTACATGGAAAATAACATCATGAATATAGCTCTTGTCTGCAAGCTTTGAACGTGCTTCAAAAATCTTGTGCATACTCTCAGCAGTCCGGATTCTGGTATTTTCAATGAAATTCTCAGAAGAATAAAAGGCTTTGTTCGCACGAATCAGTGATGCGGCGGCAAGATCTGTAATAATAAAGAGCTTGTTTGCAAACTCCACATTCATCTGCTCATCAGTGGAATGAATGATTGCAATAGTTCCCATTACTTTTCCCTCGTCAAGAATAGGCGCCGCAAAAGAAGGAAGCTTTGCAACATTATCCCTGTTTACAAAGGTAGAGCCCTTTTGTAATGCTGCCACGACGGTCGTATAATCTTTTACATTTACTGACTTTGGAACCTCGTATGAAACCTCCCTGGAGCAGGCGGCCAGACGGGCAAAATCACTCTTTTCCTGTCCAAAGAAAATGGCAATCGAATGGCTTTCGAGCATGTCCTCAAGCTCACTGACTGCTGCAAAAACGACGCTGTCCGGATCTGCGACATCAAGCGCCTTTACCATCTGGTAAATCTTGCCATATGAATTCTGGTAACCGATGATCTGCTGGTTGAATTCTGTATTACTCTTTAAAATTTTATTGTACAGGCCTAAAAGGAATTCATATTTATTTTCAAGAACATCATATTCTTCATTGACTTTCTTGATGTTTTCCTCGTGCTTGTCATGCGTATATCCGCCGACAGAGCCTAAGAAAAGATAAGCTGCAAATGGCAGCCAGTTCTGCGCATTGAATAATATGAGCTGCCATGTCATCGACTGGTGCGCTTCAATAAGATAAAGAAAGGAGCACGCGATACCAGTCACAATTCCTGCGCCAAGGCCATTCAGGCTTCCCATGATCATGACGCCAATCAGTCTGAAATCAAGAAAATTCAATGTGACATTGTCCTTGATGAGATTGTTCAGAAGCTGTGCCACTACGACAGTAAAAACCACTTCCAGGGAAATTCTGACAGTTTTCGAATGCCTTCTGAAAAAGGACAGAACCCGGTTGTCATCAACGGAATATTTCACATCTGCTTCTGCAGCTGTTATGAAATCATCAATATCATCCTTAAAGCTGTGCTTAGGGAACCAGCTATAGGTGTCTCTTGCAGCATCATTCTGAAGAATCCCCGGTCTTGCATCTGCCTTGTCATCGATTGAAAATCTCGTATATGGATGACGGTCAAGTATCAGATCTTCTATCTCATCTGCAGAATAAAGGTTGCCACCATAGAGATTCATCTCTGCAAACTCATCTTTGACAGGCGTATCTGCGATTCTTGCCAAGAGCTCCCCTAAATCCTTTTCAGCAAGGAAGTCATTATCCTTCGTAAAGGAGAGCTTCATCTTTACTTCCCCACCTTCAGCAGCAGTCTTAAAATAATTCGAAACTTCCCAGCCATTCGGACTTGTCGCATACATATTCGGAATCCTTAAGAATGAGACGCCCATTTCCTCTGTATAAACAGAATTCCTGCAGAGCTCGATCATCGCATTCTTAAGAATATTCAGGATCTGCCTTCTTGCAGAAAGATGATTCGTAGGCACATCCTGGGCATTTGTGTAGAGAACAATGAGATTTTTTACATTGTGAACCCTCATCTGATGGAGATTGATCTCAAATCTTTCAAGATCATCGGCAAGCGAAATATTTCCATCAATAGAGCGTGATGAAAATATGACCATATCGATTTCATAGGCCGCATAAATATCCCTTATCCTGTCTTCATCCCCATGGCTTGCAGAGATAACAGTAAGGTTCTGTCTCTTTTTCACATGCGGACAGTCACCAAAAAGAACCACCTCGTTGTCCTCCAGAAGTGGTTCGAAAATCTCATTCGAGTATTTGTTGATATATCCGGTAAATAATATCTTCATTGAATATTATTCCTAAACATTTTTGCTGAAGCCATTAGTACATTATTATGAACGTTCCTGTTGCATAAAAATTTTCGCTCGTTATTTCGTATTATATTACATTTCCTTTGATTTTACTACAGTTATAGTATATTCCCCAGCACTTCAACTGCCTTTTCCAGCTCTTCTTCACTAGCAGAAGAATAATTGATCAGAAAGACCTTTTCTTTGGCAAGCGATTTATCACGATAGAATTCAGAAAGTGCACGTAATCTGATACTATTTTCCATAGCATCAGCGATAATCTGCTTTTCCGATTTTTTGGATTTTACTTCGATCAGGAAATGAAGCCCGGCCTCCTCCTCGATGATATTTACTTTTTTCCGGATGGAGCTTCCATTTATGATCTCAATCAGATGCTCACGCTTTTTTCGATAGTAGTTTCGCATCCTGTTGATATGCTTTTCGAAATAGCCTTCATTGATGAAACGGGCAAGCGTATACTGCTCAAAATTTGAAACCGTGCAGGCATAGAAAAAGAGATTTTCATAATATTTCTTCAGGAGCTTTTCAGGAAGAACCATGTACGAGATTCTAATTGTCGATGAAAGCGTCTTCGTAAATGTATTCATATAGATGACCTTGTTCATCACATCGATTGAATACATGGTCGGAATCGGCTTTCCATTAAGCCTCAGCTCGCTGTCATATTCATCCTCTATTACATACCGATCATCAGCGCCTGCTGCCCAGGACAGAATTTCATATCTCTTCGAAATCGGCATCAGGACGCCTAAAGGATAATGATGAGATGGTGAAATATGAAGTATGTCAACATTATTCTTCTCAAGTGCACCCTCTTCAATACCCTTGTCTTTGACGGGCAGAAATATGCACTTCGTGTGATGGCTGTCGTAAATCCTGCTGACTTTTCCATAACCCGGATCCTCTACTGCATAGGTCTTGTCAAAACCAAGTAACTGAATCAGAATTCCGATGAGATACTCTGTTCCAGCACCAATGATGATCTGCTCCGGTGAAACCGTCATATTCCGAAATTCCTTCAGATGCTTTGCTATAGCAAATCTGAGTTCAAGGACACCGCCACTCGGCGGATTTTCCATCAGCCGCTCATGATCCTTTGAAAGCTCTTCTCTCATCAGCCGGCTCCAGACAGAAAATGGAAAGAGATTCGCCTCCGTCTGGTTTGAAGCGAAATCACAGAGATACCGCTTTTTGTCTGAGCTAAGTACGACATTTTCTTCTGTAATGCTGACCTTTCCGATGATGGCATTTGCCTTGATATCAGAGACAAAGTATCCTCTTTTCGGCTGTGAATAAATATATCCCTCAGACAAAAGCTGTTCATACGCATTCTCAATCGTAATCACACTTATGCCAAGATTCTTTGAAAATGCACGCTTTGATGGAAGCCTCTCTCCGGGTTTGAGATTCCCCTGAATGATGTCATTCTTGATGCAGCGGTATAAATATAGATAAAGCGGCTCTGAGCCTTTCTCCGCAAATGAATATGTCAGCATATATTAACTCCAAATTTCTTCTATTATTCCTTCTCTATGTATTTCAAAAACTCTTCACTTCCAAGCGGCTTAGAATAATAAAAGCCCTGAATGAAATCGCATCCTGCATTATGGACAAGGGTACGCTGCTCCTCACCCTTTTCTGCATCAAGAAGCGTGCCCCTGTCGAGCTTTACGACAGTGGGACCAACCATTCGTACATACTGGTAATTTGAAAAGCCACTGCCATAGTCATCAATTGAAAAACAGAAACCGGCTTCCTTCAGGTCGTCCTTCTCACGAATAAAAATCTCATTGTCCTCTATGAAAGCAGACTCCGTGATTTCAAGATTGATCCGGTTAGGATTCACACCATACCTTTCAAGGATATCCAGATTTTCATGGGATAAACTAACGCCTC
>Ga0256869_1001031_pt1 | contig 13130 bp, 9 predicted proteins | sample RumenRJG_05RNA_FD_186096 | JGI IMG/M metagenome (GOLD analysis project Ga0256869, IMG submission 186096) | Metatranscriptome of bovine rumen microbial communities from Lethbridge, Alberta, Canada - Rumen RJG_05 (Metagenome Metatranscriptome) | ecosystem: Host-associated > Mammals > Digestive... | reverse complement strand
GGAAACAATACAATGGATATAGCAACGCCTGAATTCATTGACAATGTTAATAAAACTCTATGCCAAAGCCTAAAGGATGACATTAAGCCCGGAAGCAAATTGTCCGTGGCGGCGGCGTGTTTTTCCATATATGCTTATCAAGAATTGCAGAACGAATTAAAGGATATAAATGAATTGCGTTTTATTTTTACTTCGCCAACATTTGTTGCAGAAAAAGCGAAGAAAGAAAAACGTGAGTTTTATATTCCAAGATTGAACCGCGAGCGTAGTCTTTATGGAACAGAGTTTGAAGTAAAGCTGCGCAATGAATTGAATCAAAAAGCGATTGCAAAAGAATGCGCTGAGTGGATAAAGAAAAAGGCAACCTTCAAATCTAATTCAACACAGCAAAATATGCCTTGTTTTATGAATGTTGACGGAACTTCATATAGTCCTGTAAAAGAGTTTACTGCGGTGGAGCTTGGTGTTGAAAAAGGCAACAACGCCGCTTTTGCCATTACAAAAATGCAAGCGCCAATGAGCGCCAGTTTTTTGCAAATGTTTGAACAGTTTTGGCAAAATAAAGAAATGATGCAAGACATAACTGACCAAATAATAGAAGGCATTGCTTCTGCGTATAATGAAAACGCGCCGGAATTTATTTATTTTTTTACGCTGTACAATATTTTTAACGAATTTCTTGAAGACATATCCGAAGATATACTGCCAAACGAGGCGACGGGATTTAAGAACAGCGTAATCTGGAGTAAGCTTTACAACTTTCAAAAAGACGCATGCCTTGCGATTATAAACAAACTTGAAAAATATAACGGCTGCATTCTTGCCGACAGCGTTGGACTTGGAAAAACTTTTACCGCTCTTGCTGTAATAAAGTATTATGAAACGCGCAATAAAAACGTTTTGGTTTTGTGCCCTAAGAAACTTTCGGACAACTGGAATACCTACCGCGACAATTACACAAACAATCCGTTGGTGGACGACCGGCTAAATTATAAAGTGCTTTATCACACCGATATAGGGCGCGCCAAGGGTTTTTCAAACGGCACAGATCTAGGCCGCTTGCGCTGGGACACTTACGATTTGGTTGTAATTGATGAAAGCCATAACTTTCGCAATGGCGGAAAGCTAGAGCCAGAAGAAGACGAAAAATTAAACCGTTACGCAATTCTTTTAAAAGATGTAATCCGCAAAGGTGTTCATACAAAAGTATTGATGCTCTCCGCAACGCCTGTTAATAACAGATTTAATGACCTTAAAAATCAGCTGCGACTTGCATATGAAGGCAACAGCGTCAATCTTGACGAAAAGCTGAACACGACCCGCCCTATAGATGAAATTTTTAGGCAGGCTCAAACAGCATTCAATACATGGAGCAAGTGGAATCCAGAAGACAGGACAACAGCAAATCTTCTGAAAATGCTAGACTTTGATTTCTTTGAAGTGTTGGACAGCGTGACAATCGCCCGTAGTCGAAAGCACATTGAAAAATATTATGACACATCTAGCATAGGAAAATTTCCAACAAGATTGCCGCCAATTTCTTTGAGGCCAAATTTAACAGACTTAAAAGGCGCGATAGGATATAACCAAATATTCGAAGAATTGGTCAAGCTCAATCTTGATATTTACCGCCCAAGCCATTATATCCTTCCAAGCAGAATGAACAAATACGAAGAGTTGTTCCAAGACAATAAGGTTAATATTGGCTTTACCCAAGCTAACCGCGAAATCGGAATTCGCCGTCTTATGGCGATTAACTTGATGAAGCGAATGGAAAGCTCCATTTATTCTTTTGACTTGACATTACAGAGAATAAAAGATCTTATTGGCGAAACGCTCTCAAAGATTAACCTTTATGAGCAGAATAAAAAATCCAACGTGTTTGACTTTGACGAATTTACAAACGAAGATGAATATGATGCGGACGACGCAAACTCCGATTTGTTTTCTTTTGGAACAAAAGCGGTAAGGATTAGTCTTGAAGACATGGACTATATATCGTGGCGAAAAAAACTGGAAGATGATGAAGATGTATTGGAACTTTTAATACTTTTGGTAAAGGACATCACTCCGGAACACGACCTTAAGCTTCAGGAACTGCTTAAAGTTATAAAAAATAAAATAGAAAACCCAATCAATGAAGGCAACAAAAAAATTATTATTTTTAGCGCCTTTGCAGATACAGCATTTTATCTATATGACAATGTAAGCGAGTATGCTAAGAGAAATTTTGGCCTTGACACTGCTATTATTACAGGAACCGCAAACGGAAAATGCACTACAAAACTTTCTCGCAATGACCTAACAACAATACTTACTTGCTTTTCGCCAAAGTCAAAAGACAAAGCTTTGGTAATGCCTAATGAAAACGCCAACATAGACATACTCATTGCTACCGACTGCATCAGCGAAGGACAAAACCTGCAGGACTGCGACTATCTTATAAACTATGACATCCACTGGAATCCAGTCCGAATCATCCAACGTTTTGGACGCATTGACCGCATTGGTAGCAAAAATGAAAAAATCCAGCTTGTGAACTTCTGGCCAAACATCACATTGGATGAATACATCAATTTAAAAAGCAAAGTTGAAACTCGCATGAAGATTGTTGACATGACTGCAACCGGTGATTACAACATTCTTAGCGATGAAGAAAAACAAGACCTTGAATATCGAAAAGCGCAACTGCAAAAACTTCAAGAAGAAGTTTGTGACATGGAAGAAATGACGGAAGGAATTTCCATCATGGATTTGGGTCTTAATGAATTCCGGCTGGACCTTCTGGATTATGTCAAAGAACACGGGGACTTGGACAGCACGCCATTTGGACTTCACGCGGTTACTCTGGCAAAGGAAGACTGCCCGCCCGGCGTAATTTATGTTCTAAAAAACCGCAACAACAACGTGAACATAGACAACCAAAACCGCTTGCATCCGTTTTACATGGTGTATATTGGCGAAGACGGAGAGATTGTTTGCAATCATTTGAATCCTAAAAATATGTTGGACAAAATGCGCTTTATGACCAAAGGCAAAAGCGAGCCAATGCCGGAAGTTTATAGACGGTTCAACACAGAAACAAAAGATGGACGAAACATGAAATTTTACAACCGTCTTTTGTGTGATTCAATTTCTTCGATTATTGAAGTGAAAGAAGAAAGCGATATGGACTCTTTCTTGGGAGGGCAAGAAGTTGATTTTAAGCGCGGACAGATAAAAGGCCTTGATGACTTTGAGCTTATTTGTTTCTTAGTAATTAAAGAGGCCAAAAATGCTTAATCTCCCGGAAGTTACTGAATTACGGAAGGCTTTACCTAAAGCCCAGATTTACAGAAAGTTTGATCTAACAAATGTGCAGCAAACAAAATTTGACGCCGACATAAGCCGCATTGATATTGTAAACGAAGTAAGTACCAGAACTATTCCCGCGATACAGGAAGGGCAAAAGGTAAAAAGTTTTTATGTTTTATGCGTGGCACTCAAAACAAAAGACTATGAGCCAAAAAACATAGAAAGGATAGCGAAGCTTATTCCCCAAAATTTAGTATTTGCCTTGCAGCATGAAGAAGAGATTCAGCTGGCGGTGTTTTGTGAAAAGCTATTCACTACAGAATGGATGCCGGAAACAAAAGCTGCCATTGAACTATCTGGTTTGAACTTTGATGACGTTTGGGAAAATATCATCAAAAAAATAGAAGGTGGTGAATGGAACAGTGACCTTACTCTTGAAGCAAATATAGAGATTAAGGAAAAGCAGGAAAAGCTGCAAAAAGAAATTGAGCGGCTTGAAAAACTTGCGCGAAAGGAAGTTCAACCTAAAAAGAAGTTTGAACTGGTGAATCAGAAAAGAAAAATTGAAGAAGAATTAAAGAAGTTATAGGGGGAAATAAGTTGAATATTATAAAAGTACGGGAAGATAAAGGCCCTATTAAATTTGAAAAAGATGAAGAAAAAGAAGGTTTCTTTAAGGTAAAAGAAGGAACTAATACGTATATTAATGATGATGGTTCATTTTCTGAATTAGATTTACGTTCACGTGTTGAGCCCTGGCTTTCTTCTCTTTTTCAATCTGAACATCTTTCGTTGTTATTAGGAAGTGGATTAAGTACGGCAATACAAATTGAAGCTACTGGAAAAGCAAATAATGGAATGAATGAATTAGATCTTTCTGAAACAAAATACAAAGATAAGATTAAAACATTTGCTACAGAAAGTGCAAAAAAAACAGGTCGTGGAATTTCAAATATAGAAGATGAAATTAGGATTGCTAATGAATTATTACGTGGATTGAAAATCAGTGGATTGGAAGAGGATGATACAAAAAAATTAGAAGAACTAATAAATAAAAATTTACAAGTCTTTACAGCAAATATTTCAACGATTGAAAACTCCATTGCAACAGCTGAATTAGACAAAAGAGAAAAAGCATTTCAACTTCTTGTTTCATTCCTTATGAGTTTTGCAAGTAGAACTGGCACAAGAGATAGGCTTCATATTTTTACAACTAACTACGATAGACTTATTGAGGAAGGCGCTGACATTGCTGGTCTTCATTTAATTGATAGATTTGTAGGTAGTTTGAATCCAATTTTTAGATCTTCAAGACTTGATATTGATATGCATTATAATCCGCCTGGAATTAGAGGTGAACCGAGATATCTTGAAGGTGTTGCAAAATATACAAAGCTCCATGGCTCAATTGATTGGGTTGAAACAGATACAAATAATATTAGAAAAATCGGTATGCCTTTTGGAGCAAAAACATTAGCACCTTTCTTAGAAGCAGCAAATGTTCCTGAAAATTATCAGAAGGTTTTAATTTATCCAAATTCTTCAAAGGATAGAGAAACTTCAGAATATCCTTATGTTGAATTATTTAGAGATTTTGCAGCTGCTCTTTGTCGTCCAAACTCAACTCTTGTAGTTTATGGATATAGTTTTGGTGATGATCATATTAATAGAATTATTTCTGACATGCTAACTATTCCTTCGACTCATCTGGTAATAATTGCCTATAATGATGAAGGTGGCCGTGCTAAAAAATTCTATGATGATTGTGGACATACAGACCAGATTACACTATTTATTGGTGAAGATATTGCAAATATTAAAGCATTAACGAATCTGTATCTTCCAAAATCTGCTATTGATAAGAATTCAATTAAGATGGCTGAATTAATAAAAGCACGTATTCCTACAAAAGAAGAAACAGCTGGGGAGAAAGGTAGAGAATGATGTCCCCAATTGAAAACTCTGAAAGCTTACGAGTTGGCACAATCGATTTTATTTCTCCAGATGAAATAAAAGTACTTCTTGATATAGAAGTTCCAAATGATGTTACTTTAAATACAGGTGTTCCTCGTTCATTTCCTAGAATAAACGGATATGTTTTGTTTTCTTGTGAGAATGGTTATTTAGTTGGGCAAATTAACTGGATTACAATTGAACGTTCTCAATATCCAAAAAGACGAGGTATTCAGGATTTTGGAATTATCGATTTACCATTTCCTTTGAGAATTATAAGTATTAATCCGCTTGGAGTTTTACGTTATTCAAAACAATCAACTACTGGAAAAATTGAATATGAGTTTTCAAGAGGAATAGATATTTTCCCTACAGTTGGAGACCCTGCATACCTACCAACAGAAGAACAATTAAGAGCAATAATTGAAAATGGTGATAATAGACGTGTACAAATAGGAACAAGTCCATTATGTGGAAATGCAGTAGTTTCGGTTGATCCAGATAAGTTATTTGGAAGACATGTTGCTGTTCTTGGAAATACAGGAAGTGGAAAGTCTTGTTCTGTTGCAGGATTAATAAGATGGTCAATCGAAGCGACTGAGAAAAAATCAAACTCTCGTTTTATTATACTTGATCCTAATGGTGAATACTCTGAATGTTTCTCTGATTTTAAGAATGTGAACCGTTATGCAGTTGAACCTGCTGATGAAAAAGGAATAAAACAATTAAAAGTACCTTTATGGTTATGGAATACAGATGAATGGATTGCTTTTACACAAGCTGGAGGAAAGGCTCAGAAACCAACTCTTGTACAAGCTTTAAGAAGTGTTCGAGATGGGCTTTTTTCGCCAGAAATAGGAGAATCTGTTAGAACAAAAAACTTTTTAAGAACAATATATGAAATAATCGAAATTGAAATTAAAAAAGGTACACCTTGGGCTGAATTTCCAAAGCCAAAATCTTTTTTTGAAAAACTTAAGAAATGGAATGATTCATTAGTTGAAAATGATGATTTTACAGAAGAAGAAAAGGATGCACTTAATGAATTAAAAAAAGAAATTGGACAACTTATAACTGCACGTTCTGTTCAGTATCCAACTATGGATTTTTCTAGAACAGAAGTTACAAGTGTCAAAGATGCAATTAACAAAGCATATTTTGCATTTGGTGGGACTTCCAAAGATTTCTTACCAACAGATGAAAATATTCCTCTGCCATTTACTGGCGAAATGTTTTTGTCAAGTATTACTGCTAATGCAGAGTTAATGGGAACAAGCGAATATGTAGAAACCATGCGTATGAGAGTTCAAACTTTGCTTTCAGACAAACATTTAAAACCTGTAATTAGGTATGAAGCTGACTATACATTAGAGCAATGGCTTGAAGACTATATTTGTCCTGATACAGAAGATTCTTCAGCAATAACAATCATAGATTTATCTTTGCTACCTAGCGAAATGACTCATATTATTGCTTCTGTAATTGCAAGAATGACTCTAGAATCGTTGCAGCGTTATAGAAAATGTAATAATGGAAACACACTTCCAACAACTATTGTTATGGAAGAAGCTCATACGTTTATAAAAAGATATAATGATGATACTGAAACTTATTCCGCTTCTTCAACTTGTGCTAAGATTTTTGAAAAAATTGCACGTGAAGGAAGAAAATTTGGTTTAGGTTTAGTTTTATCTTCTCAAAGACCAAGTGAACTTTCTCCAACTGTGCTTTCACAATGTAATACATTCTTATTGCACAGAATCTCTAATGACAGAGACCAAGAATTAGTTCATAGACTTGTACCAGATAACTTAAGAGGATTGTTAAGAGATTTGCCTTCTTTACCTTCAAGAAATGCGATTCTTTTAGGCTGGGCAACTGAGCTGCCTATTTTGGTTCAAATGAAACATTTACCAGAAGATAAAAGACCTAAATCTAATGATCCTGAATACTGGAAATATTGGACTGAAAATAAAGAAACAGTTAATTGGCAAGCAATTGCAAATGATTGGCAAGATAAAGAAAATAAAAATACTTAGAAAAGAGAGGAAAGAATAGAATGTCTGTTTCTATGTATCAAAATAATGTAAATCGTCTCGATAAAGAAATTGCAGATTTAGAAGCAAGAAAAGCAAAACTTGATTCTGATTCTGCAAATTTAGAAAGTAGAATATTAGCTGTTGAAAAAACAATTACAAAAAATATATCTCTTTCATCTCTTCAAAGCAAACAAAGACAAATTTCTAGTTATCAAAATGATATTTCAAAAAAAAGAAAGGATTCTGCTGATTTAGGAAAAAAAATTGCAGACAAAAGAAGAAAGAGGACTGATGAATTTCAGAAACTTCAAAAAGCGCAAGAGCAGGAAAATAAAAAACTGCAAGATATGAACAGAAGGATACAACAATCTTATGAGCGACAAATTGCAGCCTTAACTAATCAATTGGCAATAAAAAATACTCATCCAATTGTTGAGACTTTTGAAGATACTGAAAAAGAAGAATATGATGTTTTTATATCTCATGCATGGGAAGACAAAGAAGATTTTGTTGATGAATTTGTTTCTGAACTCGAGAAGATTGGCTTAAGAGTCTGGTATGACAAGAATCGTCTTAAAATTGGCGATAAAATGCGACAAAAAATAGATGATGGATTGAAAAAATCTCGTTTTGGTATTGTTGTTTTATCACCTAATTATATAGCAGAGAATAAATATTGGACTAAAGCAGAATTAGATGGTTTATTTCAGAGGGAAACATATAATAATAAAGTTATATTACCAATCTGGCATAATTTAACCAAAAAACAAGTTATTGATTTTAGTCCCATAATAGCAGACAGAAAAGCAGCAACAACCGCACTTCAAACACCTGCGGAAATTGCACAAGAAATAAAAGATTTATTTGAAGATGGAGAATAAAACTATGGATCACTTACACATGCACTCACTTAACAAGATTGACGAGAACGTAAGCAAAATTGCCGCTCTTTTTCCGAACTGCGTGACGGAAGCAAAAGACGATAATGGCGAGATTGTACACAAAATAGATTTTGATATGCTCAAACAGGAACTTTCCAACGTGCTTGTGGAAGGGCGGGAAGAACGCTACCAGTTTACCTGGCCGGACAAAAAGCAGGCGATTCTTACGGCGAACGCTCCCATAAACAAAACGCTCCGCCCATGCCGTGAGGAAAGTGTGGACTTTGACAACACAGAGAACCTTTATATTGAAGGAGATAATCTTGAGGCATTAAAGCTTTTACAGGAAACATATCTAGGTAAAATCAAAATGATTTATATAGATCCACCTTACAACACTGGAAATGACTTTGTTTATGAAGACGATTTTGCTCAAGATGCAGCAGATTATATTTCTAATAGTGGACAGACCGATGAAGATGGTAACCGTCTTGTGGCAAATACAGAAAGTAATGGAAGATTTCATACTGATTGGTTAAATATGATATATCCACGTCTAAAAATTGCTCGTGATTTATTGAGTGATGACGGAGTAATTTTTATAAGCATTGGTCAAGATGAAATTGAAAACATGATAAAGCTTTGTGATGAAGTTTTTTCTCATGATAACAAATGTGGTATTATTTCACGTTTGATGAAAAGTGGTGGAGCTAAAGGGACATTCTTTTCTCCTAACGTTGAATATATTGTAGTTTATGCAAAGAACATAAGTTTAGCTAAATCATTTAGAGAGCCTATTTCTGAAGAAATAATAAAAAAATTATATACATCTATAGAAACTCAAGGTGAACGAAAAGGGCAAAAATATAGACCATTTGGATTATATCAATCTTCTTTGGATGCACGTCCAAATCAGAGGTATTTTATACAATGTCCCGATGGAACTCTAGTTATTCCTCCTGGAAAAACATTACCCAAAGTTGTATCGCCTTCCGAAAACGGAAGGTCGTTTAGCAACTCTACATTTTTATAGCGTTACCAAGTCTTTTGCGCCTATAAGTTTTTCTTGCAAGTCTGGCTTTTCATAACACAAAACGCAATTTTTGAATTGCTTCTCTGTCAAAATCAACATTCTTACTTCTCCTGTAGGCGGTAAATATGATTTTATACGATTTTGATGTTTTACGCAACCTTTTTTTGTGTCTTCGACGCGCATAAAAACTTCGTTCTGCAATTTTATGTAACCGTCACAAAGTAAAAATTTTCTTAACTCTGTGTAGGCTCCTTTTGTTCCGTATCTATTTGTCGGATTCAGCATGACTAAGATTCGCATTTTGGCGTTTCCTTAAAATCAACCAGCATCGGGAGTTTTAACAATTCTGCCTGATTTTCAACAACAGCATTTCTAAAACTGTCCACCATCAATTCTATTCCCGTAGAAATATTCATCATTTTGCCGTCAATTTTACAAAGCTTATGAAAAATACCTGTCAAACTGCGTCGTTGTTTAATTGAAAGATTTATGTCTGTTCCAATTATTTCATATGCAATTTGATCTACCATCGCCCGCCACGGTTCGATTAAATCGTCAGCCAAATTGAAGTTGTTGTATTCATTATGATGATTGATTCCCAACGCGCAATGAAAGCCGGTTGAAATAAGAGCTTTGATTATATAACTTCTAACAATTGCGTAACCATAATTCAACGCCGAATTTACAGGATCGTCGTTTCGTCTGTTCAATCCTTTGTGGTAAAATTGAAAGTAAGCGCTTGCGGACTGCGCTTCAATGTTATCTTTGTCTCCGTCTTGAACTTGTATTATAAAGTTTTCAATTTCTTTTACGCCTTCCAGTCCCAGAATAGCAAGGTTTCTTGAACTGTTATCTATTTTTTGCCTGATGATTTTATTCCATATTTGGTTTTTAAAATCTTCGCTCCAAAGAATTTGTTTTTTTAAAAGTGATGAATGCCGTTGATTCGGAAAATATGGTTCTATCAATGTTTCGGGCAAATGATTTTTGTCAAATCCGACAACGGTAATCCCTGCCTTGTTCAGTTCCCCAAGTCCCATTGTGCTAAATCTAATTTTCGCTCCAAAGCACAAAACAATTTCAATGTCTTCAAGCGGAATGTGAACAGTTCCTTCTTCCAGCGCAACTTCAAGCTGTCCGTTTGTTACATGACATTCCGCAGGTTTAGTTATTTCTACAATTCTATACGCCATAAATAACGCTTAACACATAATTTAACAAAAAAATACGAGCGGCCTACTCCAATATCGTAATCTCGACGCGGCGGTTTTGGGCCATGCCTTCCTTGGTGGAATTGTCGACGACAGGATATTTGCTTCCGCTTCCGCGGCAAATGAATTTGTCGGCGTCGATTCCGCGCTTGCAAAGCTGGGCGGCGACTTCTTTTGCGCGCTCGATGGATAGCGCCATCTCGCCGCTGGGGTTTCCGACGCTGGCGGTGTGGCCGTTTACAAGCAGTTTGTTTTGGCCGGTCTCTTTTAGGATCGCGGCGATTTTGTCCAAGAGCGCGGCCTCGCCAGGCAACAGCTGGGCGCTGTCGGGCTTAAAGTGAAGGTTTTCCAGCGTGAGCATTATGCCGCCAGCGGTCTCCTTGATTTTTACGGAAGACTCTCCGGCGCCGCCCGACGTTCCCACAACGCGCACTTTTTCCAGCCACTTGCTTTCGTTTAGCGGAGGGCGGTCCTCGCCGCCGCCAGTTGCCCCGGAACTTTTTTGCATGCCAGAAGCGCCGCCTTTCGCGCTTGCCGCAGTTCCGCCTGCGTTTGTGTCGGCGGCTGCGACGCGGTTTATTGCCGGCAAAAGCTTTGTCCTGTCAATCGCCGGCGGATATTCGGTGAACAAACTAATAGTTCCTTTAAACGCCACCTTGCTTCCGTCGGAAAATTCATACAGCTCGTCAACGCTGTCGCGAATAACGAGCGCGGCGCAGTCGGCTTTGCGGATGTACATCGTGGCGTTGTTGGAACCGTTGGCGCGCAACAAGTCCGGGTCGCCGTTGGGGTCGACTTCCGAATAGCCGTAGCGGGTGGCCCAACGCGCGCTCAAAACGTAAACTTCCTGTCCGCCAAAAACTTCGTCGCGCAAGTAAGTGTATTCAACGTAAATCGGAACGCGGGTCGGCTTTCCTTTGCTAAGAGGATCCATCGCGCGGACGGCGCGGGCTTGCCATGACTGGCCTTGCTGGATTTTCTTTTGCGGAAAGGTCGGAAAGCTTCTAAAGCTGGGATAGCCGTTGTCCTCTATCATCGTAAGCGTTCCGTCTTTTCCGATTTTAAAGACAGAGCGAATGCTGTCGTGAATTCCGTTCACTACGATTTTTTGATTGTGAACTGTGTCCTGGTGGACAAAAAAATCGCCGTCGTAAACGCCGTCCTCGCAGACAATAAAGGAGCGCGCCTCGCGGCTCATAAGGCCAACGTATTTTCCGTTGTCGTAGCGGCGCAAGTCCGTCCGTTCCACCAAAGAATAATTTTGGCTTCCCGAATACACAAACTGCGTGTCGGCCGCGAACATGGCCGCGCCAAAAACAAAAAGCGCGAAAAAGCAAATCGCCGCGCGCGGCGCCTTATTTCTTTTAAACATTTTCATTCCTGGAATGCCAAGCGGCCTTGTCGTCGTACATCAAGCAGTCGGCCTTGTGGAAGACGGCGTTAAACTGCTTGTCCGCGCCTTTTTCGTAAACCGCCGCTCCCTTGGACACAGCCAAGGGCGCCTGCTTTTCGCCATTTCGCAAAAGGCCGCCCCTGTCAGCAAGCGCGCGGTCTATCAAGGCAAAAGTTTTTTCAAAAAAATCTTTTCCGGAATTTTGGGCAATGGCCACAAACTCGTCGCCGCCGATTCTGTAAAGCTTTCCTTCGGCGACGCATTCCTTTAAGATTCCGGCTATCGTCCTAATCAAAAGGTCTCCAAACTCATGCCCAAAATTGTCGTTGGCGCTTTTTAGTCCGTTGATGTCAAAAACGGCCACAGAAAAATTCGCCCTTCCGCTTACGATTTGCGCGTCAATGCGGTTGATTTCCTCAAAGTAGGCGGTCCTGTTTCCAAGCCCCGTAAGCGCGTCGGTGTAAGCCATTTCTCGCGCGTCGGCAATGTACCGCTTTAACTCGTCGCGCATAAAATGAAGCTTGCTTTCCAAAAGCTCAAACGCATCGTTATACTTTGGCTTAAAATCCAGCATGCGCTCGTTGTAACGGCCCGCTCTGGACGCAAGCCGCAATTCGCCCGCAAGGGATTCAACGTCCTCGCCAAGGCGGCTCATTTCTTCGCTGATTGAAAAAAAGCGCTTTCTGACTTTTGCGATAATAAAAAGGACAATCGCCGCTCCGGCCAAAAGCGAAATCACGCAAACAACAACGGTCGTGTAAACGTTCCCCCGCAGCTGGTCTTCGTACCAATTGGCGTCTATGTCAACCGCCACGATTCCCGCGACTTTTCCGGCGGAATTCAGGACAGGACTGTAGGCGCTGTAAAAGCGGCCCCAAACGTCTTCATAGGGCTTTTCGTCCACCGATGGAATTCCAAGGCTGGCTTGGTAAAGCGCGTCGGTGTACATCACAGGCTCGCCAAACTCGCCCGGGTCTTCCACAGTGGGGTCAATCGTAAAGGTGAATTTTTTTCCGCCCATGTCGCGGATTCCGTAAATGTATTTTAGCTCCACCTGCTCTTGAAAGGAACGAAGAATGCCCAAAGCCTTTTGGTATGGTTCAGTTTCTTTGTCCTCTTTTTGAAGCTTTTCCAAATCATCTCCGTCAAGAAGGGCCGCCGCGCTTTTCGCTATGTCCAACATTCTTTCGCGCATATGCTTTTGCAAAAGGTTCTTTGACTGGCTTATCAACAAAACGGCCAAGACCCCGATAACAGCGACCAAAAAAGCTGAGACAAGCATGACAATCTGTTTAGAGAATCTGTTGTTTTTTAACATAATTCAAG
>Ga0256869_1001029_pt1 | contig 13153 bp, 9 predicted proteins | sample RumenRJG_05RNA_FD_186096 | JGI IMG/M metagenome (GOLD analysis project Ga0256869, IMG submission 186096) | Metatranscriptome of bovine rumen microbial communities from Lethbridge, Alberta, Canada - Rumen RJG_05 (Metagenome Metatranscriptome) | ecosystem: Host-associated > Mammals > Digestive... | reverse complement strand
CGGAAGGGGTTTCTGCGGAAAAATATTATCAGGAAACACGGCCGGACGATCTTTCTTTGAAGAAAAGGAGAGAGCTCCCGGCCGTTCTGTGGATTTGAATAAAGATGCAGGCGGCAGATCGGACACTGCCTGAAAGAAAGGGGATGAACAGTAATGAAATACAGAGAGAGAAGCAGATTGAATTTTCTTTTGTTGCTGACGCTGGCATTATCACTGGCCATGATGCTCAGTTTATTCTGCGGGGTCGTGTGGGCATCGGAGTCCGGCAGCTGCGGGCCAAACCTGAACTGGACACTGAATGACGCGGGGACCCTGCGCATCAGCGGGACAGGATCAATGTATGACTATAACCAGACCCCGCCCTGGACCCATTGGAGGAGTTCCATCAAGGCGGTGACCATTGATTCCGGCGTCACCAGCATCGGCACGTCCGCGTTTTTCCAGTGTAATAATCTTACGGATATCACAATCCCGGACACCTTGGATACGATCGGCAAAGGAGCATTTTACTTTTGCGGCAAGCTCGCCGGCATCACGATTCCGGACAAAGTGACCACGATCGAAGACAGTACCTTTGCGGGATGCGGCAGTTTCAGCAGTGTCACCATCCCGGAAAACGTGACATCAATCGGCACGTCCGCGTTCGCTCTGTGTGACAACCTTACGGATATCACGATCCCGGACAACGTGGCCACGATCGGCGACAGCGCGTTTGCAGACTGTTACAGTCTTAAAACCATTGTGCTTCCCGGTAATCTGAAAACAATCAGGTACCGTACATTTTACGGATGCAGCGGTCTCACCGGCGTCACCATCCCGGGCAGCGTGAAATCGATAGAAAATATCGCGTTTACAAATTGTGACAGTCTTAAATCACTAACCATCCCGAAAAGTGTTTCCACGATCGAGGCATTCGCGTTCGGATATATCGTCACGGGCGAGAATGAGGACGAGGACCTGGTAAAAATCCCCGGTTTCGTTATAAAGGGTTATCTGGATACAGCGGCCGAGGATTATGCCAGAAAGAACGGATTCAAATTCCTGTCATTAACACCGGCTGAAAACATCAAAAAAGCGAAAATTACTTTGTCAAAGACCGCCTTCACTTATAACGGGAAAGTCCGTAAACCGACCATCAAAAAGGTTGTGCTCGGAGGCAAAACGCTGAAGTCCGGAACAGACTATACTGTAAAGATTCTGAACAGTAAAGGCAAAACGATTGCTTCACCAAAGACCGCCGGAACCTACACTGTAAAGATTACCGGCAAACGTTACTATACCGGAACAGCGAAAGCGTCTTACAAAATCAACAAAGCCGCCAATAAGCTGAAAATCAAAGGAAAAACAGCGAAGGTTGCGTATAAAAAGCTGAAGAAAAAGACGCAGACTCTGAAGGCCGCCAGAGTAATCGCCTTCATAAATAAAGGACAGGGAAAGAAGACGTACACTAAAAAATCCGGCCGCAGGAAGATTACTGTTAACAAGAAGACCGGAAAAGTGACTGTGAAGAAAGGCTTGAAAAAAGGGGCTTACAAGGTAAAAGTCAAAGTCAGGGCAGCGGGGAATGCCAATTATAAGGCGCTGACCAGGACGGTGACATTTAAAGTCAAAGTAAACTGAATTCAGTCATCTGCAGCAGAATGGACAGGGGCTGCCGCATTTTTTCAGATGCGGCAACCCTCCTGGATTTGTCAGTCAGAAAATGTACAGTGAATGGGACTATGACCGTTTCCGGCGCCCGGACAGATCCGTTATCGAATTCAGACGCGCGGACAGATCCGTTATCGAAAAAGCTTTTTTATTTTTTCCGGAATATAGAGCATCGCCTGTCCCAGTCTGAAAGACTTTGAAGAGGAAACTGCGGCGATCTTTTCCTGAGCCTTCTTTATTTCTTCCTGAAGGCTTCGGTTTTTTTCGTCAAGCTCCTCATTCTTATTGACCAGATCCCGGTTATCATTATGAAGAATCCTGTTTTCTTCTGTCAGATCAGTATTCGCCTTTTCAGCCTTCGCGAGAGATTTTCCGGCTTCGCCAAGGGCTTCTTTTTCATTGGACAATTCCTGCCTCCGGGTACCGATGATACGCAGATATTCTTTATACTTGAAGAACAGAAAATCGTCTATTGAAGAATCCCGCCATTTCATATAGTTGTTCAGGGCAGGCGTTTTCGGGTTATACGGGTAGGGGCCGTTTTCATAAAGAATGGTTTCTTTTCCGTTTATGATATCCCAGTATTCTGAAACCCGGTGGTAATCACTGAAACTGCGGAGAGTATAATACAAAACCACTGCCGTTTTGTTGAGAAATGCGGTTCGTCTGACATCGTCCGAAAAAACGCCTCTTGCCGAAAGTGCTTCGTAAGTGTTTCGGTAGGACTCCGCAGGATCTTTAAAATTCTTGTCGACAGAATTCAGCAGACTGCCTTTGCGGTTTACGCGATGAAAAACAAGCTTCTCAGGGACCGTTGTGATTTTTTTTGACAAAGCAATCGAAAGCGCGGACCACATAGTATCTTCGAAGATTTCGCGCGGTTCAAACCGGATATCGTTGTCTGTGAGCAGTGTCCTTCTGACCAGTTTGACCCAGCAGGCGATTGATACGATATCAAACAGATAATATCTGAGCCCGTCGGTTTCGATGATATTTCCCATTGATTCTGCCCTGCTGCGGTTAAAATAGTAATGAAGCAGAAAATTTCCTGTTTCACAGTCAAAATCCTGCGCGTCAAATATACAAATATCCGCGTCATACTTTTTGACCCGGCTGTACGTTTTTTCGAGCGCGTGTACGGAAAGATAGTCGTCGGGATCAAGGAAGAGGATATATTCGCCCGCAGATGCTTCAAACCCCCGGTTTCTGGCGTGCGCCACGCCCCGGTTGTTCTGATGAATGACGGTTATCCGGGAATCCCGCCGCGCGTATTCGTCCAGAATTCGGCCGGATCCGTCTGTGGACCCGTCATCAATGCAGATCGCCTCAAAATCAGTAAATGTCTGATGAATAACACTATCCATACATTGCGACAGAAAAGGCCCGACGTTGTATACCGGGATTATGACTGATACTTTCATATGATGATACAACTCCAATCAGTTAATTATAATCTTTGTCAGGTATTTACATCATTCTAACTGAAGAAATGCGTTTTATCCAGCTTTTTGTTTTTCACTGAACGGCCGGGCTCCTGTCCGGGTGCTCTGAAGGGGCAAATACGGGCCCTGATGATCAAGATTTGGCACGATCCTCCTGTGATGACCGGATTGACTGGAATGACAATGTTTGATAAAATATACTGATAGTTTTTGTGTGTGATTTTTTAAGATATATCGATCGCTAAATCAAGGAGATTCAAAAATGAAAAAGAGATTATATGCGGTGGGACCCGTTGAAATGTATGAAGAGACTTTTCCGATCGGCGGCAGCCAGGTTCCGTATTTCCGGAATCAGGAATTCTCGGACGTGGTTCTCTATTGTATGGACGGTCTGAAAAAACTGGCGAACTGTGATGAGGACGGAGAAGTGATCATGCTGACGTGCTCCGGAACGGGAGCGATGGAAGCGGTCATTATAAACTGTTTTGATCAGAACGACAATCTGCTGGTTATTGACGGCGGATCGTTCGGGCATCGTTTTGTCCAGCTCTGCGAGATCCATAAGATTCCGCATACGCCGGTCGAGGTTCCGTTCGGAACGGTGCTGACAAAGGAACTGCTGGAGGAAGCGGCGGGCGGCGGTAAGTACACCGGACTGCTCGTGAATATTCATGAGACTTCAACCGGTCAGCTGTACGACATGCAGATGCTGAGCGATTACTGCCGTGAACATGATCTCTGTTTTATCGTTGACGCGATCAGTTCATTCCTTGCGGACCGACATGATATGAAAAAGTACGGGATCGACGCGATGATCATCAGTTCCCAGAAGGGACTGGCGCTGGCGCCGGGGCTGGGCATTGTTCTTTGTCAGCCGCGCATTCTGAAGGAGCGGGTTGAAAGAATCGACAGCGGCGTGATGTATCTGGATTTCAAGGATCATATTATTAACGGAAAACGCGGCCAGACGCCGTTTACGCCGTGTGTCCGTGTCATTCATGAGCTGAAGCGCATGCTGGAGCTGATCGACGAAAAAGGCCTTGACAACATGCTCGACAATGCTGATCAGACGGCAAAGGTATTCCGCGAGGGTATTAAGGAGATAGGCTTGTCATATCCGGATTATCCGCTTTCAAACGGCTGCACGCCGGTGCTCTTCCCGGATGGAAACGCGCCGGAAGTCAACCGGCGTCTGATCGAAGAGTATGGGTATGTTGTCAATCCGAGCGGCGGCGAAAGAGCGAACACGATGTTCCGTGTCGGACATATCGGAAATCATTCGCCTGAAGACAGCCGCGACCTTGTCAGAGCAATCGGGAATATTCTGGGCAAATAAACGGATGAAGGCTGAGACGGCACAGCCGGACTGAAAGAACACAGCAGGAGTGAGAAAACGCAGCAGAATCGTTTTGCCCGGCGGAAAGGTGATAAGTTATGAGAAGAGTCATTACGTATGGTACTTTTGATCTGTTTCATAAGGGTCATTACAACATATTGAAAAGAGCCAAAGAAGAAGGCGATTATCTGATCGTCGGCGTAACGGGCGATAGTTATGACGTTGAACGCGGGAAAATGTCGGTTCAGGACAGTCTCGCGACGAGAATTGAGAACGTCAAGAATACCGGTTTCGCGGATCAGATCATTGTAGAAGAATATCTCGGTCAGAAAATACCGGATATCATCAGATACAACGTGGATGTCTTTGTCATCGGATCGGACTGGAAAGGCAAATTTGACCATTTGTCCAAATACTGCGAGGTCAAATACGTTGAGCGGACAAAGAACATTTCCAGCACGATGCTTCGTGAACAGAGCGTTAACATTTACCGGTTCGGCATCGTCACGGACGATCTCGACGACAACGACGCGGTTTCGGAGCCGCTTCACGTCAGCGGATTCCATGTAGAGTGTGTTTATTCAGACGACGCGAAGGTCGCTGAAGATTTCTGCAGCAAATTTGAGCTGGACAGCGGATACTCGGAGTACGCGGATTTCCTCGAAAATGTGGACATCGTTTACATTAAAACGGCCCGCGAAAAACGCGCGGACTATATCCGCGCGGCGCTGAATGAGGGAAAACACGTGATCTGTGAGGCGCCGTTCACACTGGATCCGGGTGTGGAAAAAGAGCTGGAAGAGCTGTCTGTCACAAAGGGTGTGTTCCTGCTTCATAATGTGTCGGAGCTTTATTTCGCGACGTTCGGTCAGCTGCTCTGGATGACCAGGGGGAATCTGATCGGGGATATTGTTAGTGTGAAATGCTCGATTTCCAAGGAGCTGTTCGGGGAGAGCCCGTTCGCGGATTTCTATGATCTGGCGTATTATCCGCTTTGTGTTATCGTGAAGCTGCTCGGTACCGAGTTCCATTCCGTGACGAGTGATATCGTTCGGAACGAAGACGGATCGCCGGCGTACGGTCTGATCAAGTTCCTTTATAATAACTGCATTGCCACGGCGGAGATCAGTATGGACATCAGCATCAACGGCGGTATGGAGATCGTGGGGCGAAACGGCTCGATCTATGTTCCGGATGACTGGTGGCAGATCGGTTATTTCCGTCTGAAAAAGCTGAATGAACCGCGTTCAAAGCGCTACAGCTTCAATTTTGAAGGGAACGGGTTCCGTTACCTGCTTCAGGCGTTGCTGGCGATGATTCGTGATGAAGGTGACATTGTGACAAAGCGTATTACAGCCGAGGAATCCGCGTCGATTCAGGGCATTTTCCGCGAGGTTCTGTACGATTAACGGCGGGATCCGGGACATCGGCAGGGATCGTGAATAAAGAAAAACCGGAAACGGCTTCGCGCGGCCGGCTCTGTACCGGGCCCGGGCGGCGAAACCGGCAGCTTTTGGACAATATTACGGCTCAGAGTCTGGACATGATCCTGAGTGTATTGGTTTATCAAGGGAGGAATGAAATTGAAAGAGCTGGAATATCCTTTTGACAGTGAGTTTATACTGAAGAAAAAAAGATCACTGCGCAGGGAGCTTCTGAAAGATACAGAAACTAAGAGAATTAAAAAGAAAGTGGCCGTTCTATGCGGTTCCACCGTTAATGATATCTGTGATGTCATGAATCTGTTCCTGCTGAATACGGGCATTGAAGCGGAGTTTTACACTTCGGAATATAATAAATACTGGGAAGATGTCATGTTTGACAACCCGGAACTGGAAGCGTTCGCGCCGGACATCATCTATGTTCATACAAGCACCAGAAACATTCATGAATTTCCGAATGTAAAAATGAAGGAGGACGAGATCGACACCCTTCTGGACGACACGTATGCTCCGTTTGAACAGATGTGGGAAAAGATCGCCGAGAAATATCAGTGTCCGGTCATTCAGAACAATTTTGAGCAGCCGTTTTACAGACTGTTGGGGAACAAGGACGTTTCGGATGTCCACGGCCGGCTGAACTTTGTCAGCCGTTTGAATGACAGATTCTATGAGTATGCCCGGACGCACGATAATTTCTATATCAACGATATCAATTACATGGCGTCGACTTACGGAATCAAAAAATGGGCTGATCCTTTTTACTGGTATATGTATAAATACGCGCTGGCTCTTCCGGCTATTCCGGAGTTCGCTTACAACATCTGCAATATCATTAAGTCGATTTACGGAAAGAATAAGAAGGCGCTGGTTCTTGACCTCGATAACACACTCTGGGGCGGCATCATCGGAGACGACGGCGCGGAAAATATCCAGATTGGTCAGGAAACGCCGACTGCTCAGATTTACAGTGAATTCCAGGAATACCTGAAGGCGCATAAGGATCTCGGCATTCTGCTGAACATTGACTCCAAGAACGATGAGGACAAAGCGCTCAGCGGTTTTGAGAGACCGGACAGCGTCCTGAAGAAGGATGACTTCCTGGTGATCAAGGCAAACTGGGAGCCGAAGGATCTGAACCTCGTGGCGATCGCGGACGAAATCAACATCGGCACGGACAGTCTGGTCTTTGTCGACGACAACCCGGCTGAACGGATGATCGTCAAAGAACAGGTGCCGGAGGTTGCCGTTCCGGACATTACGAAGCCGGAGCATTACATTGAGGTGCTGGACCAGGCTGGCTATTTTGAGGTTACCAACTTCTCGGACGACGACCTGAAGAGAAACAGCATGTACAAGGCGAACGTTCAGAGAAAGCGGCAGAAGGCAGCATTTACGGACTATACGGATTACCTCCGGTCGCTGGAGATGGTTGCGGAGATCGAACCGTTCAATGAGACCTATATGTCAAGAATCGCTCAGCTGACCAACAAGACCAATCAGTTCAATCTGACGACCCGGCGCTGCAGCATGGCGGAGATCGAGCAGATCTCAGACGACAGCCAGTACATTACGCTGTACGGCAAACTGATCGATAAGTTCGGTGACAACGGCGTCGTGGCGATTTTGTTCGGCCATCTTGACGGATCCGATTTCCACATTGATCTCTGGCTGATGAGCTGCAGAGTATTGAAACGTGACCTGGAATTCGCGATGATGGATGAACTCGTGAAGAAGTGCAGGGAGCACGGCGTCACAACGATGTACGGGTATTATTACCCGACGGCCAAGAACGGCATGGTAAAGGATTTCTACGAGGTCCAGCAATTTGAAAAAATTTCCGAGGACGAAGAAGGAAACGCTGTCTGGAAGTACGAAGTGCCTCAGGATTATGAGGATCGCAATAAAGTTATTAAATTGAAATGAAAGGTGAAGAATAAATCATGGACGACAAGAAAATTTTAGAAGTACTGAATGATATTTTCAAAGATATTTTTGACGATGACACTCTCGAAATCGCGGCGGAGACAACACAGGAGGACATTGAAGAATGGGATTCCCTCGCGAACATCAATATTGTTTTTGCGGTCGAAGATGAGTTCGATATTAAATTTGACGTCGAAGAGATCACAAAGATGAAATCCGTCGCGGTCTTTATTGACGAAATCAAAAAGAAGCTCGCTTGAATCAGATTGGATTTGAATAACGTATGAAGAATTCGAGACATTGTATCGGGAGATCATAATGACAGATTTACAAAGAAGATTATTAGATTTACTTAAGATATTTGACAAAATGTGCCGCGACAACGGCATCGAGTATTACCTGACGGCGGGCAGTCTGATGGGCGCGGTCAGGCATCAGGGGTTTATCCCGTGGGATGATGACGCGGACGTGATCATGACCCGCGCGAACTGGGAAAAATTCTATAAAATGTCTGAAACGAAGCTGCCGGACGGACTGATTCTGAATACGCAGTATGATAACATTGACCTGGCGATGACGGCGAATCACCTGACGGAAACAAACACGACAGAGCTTTACCGTTACCATGTATCGCATCCGGAAGTGCTGGGTGTTTTACTGGACATCATTATCATGGATCCGGTTCCGGAAGGCGAGGAAGCCCGGACGGATTATATCGAGACGGTCACCAGACACATGGAGCTGACGAATTTCCAGTATCAGTACGCGCTGCGTCAGGGGCATAAGGTTGATTTTGCCAGACATTGGAAAGAGATCGAAAAACGCGGCAAAAAGACGGTCATTGAAGAGCTGTCAAAAAAAGCGTTTGGCTATTCTGAAGAAGAATCCCGATACTATGTGCAGCGCTTTGCGGGTTCGCCGCATTTCTGGCCGAAAGAGCTTTTTGGAAAACCGAAATATGTTCCTTTTGAGGATACTGAACTGCCGGTGCCTGAACGGGCGGAGGACTGTCTGGTTATCGGGTTTGACGATGACTGGATGTACATCCCTCAGGGCGGAACGGAGAAGAGCACACATGAATTCAACGTACGCAATTTTAACCTTCCGAGTACGATGATCGCGAAGGATTTTGAGGATGTTGTTGATCGTGAAGAATTAAATAAGATGTTCCTCCGGAGAAAGTATCTCTGGGATGAGCAGGCGGACGAGAGGGTGAACGTGGAGATCGAGCTGGATGTTTTCGCGATTTCCAGAATAAAGAAAATCTACGAGGAGCGTTTGCAGAATGGCGATTTGTCCGGACTGATCGAAGCCCGTGATTATGAAGGGCTGGAAGAGTTTTTCAGCGAATTCCTGGAGATTCAGTGTCAGGGAAAAATGCTGGGCAGTTCTTCGCTTACGGGCTGGAGACTCTGGTACCGGAAATGCAATCCGCTTTTGATCGATATCGGGGATGAGGGACTTTACGGTGTCCTTCTCCTGCTTTTCCACAAGGAGAAACTGGCGCCGATCGCGAAGATCTTAAAAGCCCGCAGAAGCGTGGACCGTGAAATGAGCGGGGGCGTTAAGGAATTAAACGATCTGTATACAGATCTGGCAAAGGCCGTCAGTGCTTATCAGAATCAGGAGTATGATGTATCAAGAGCGCTGACTGACAAATGGCTGGATAAATATCCGGACAATTATTTCCTCTGGCTGAGCGATCTTCGGCTGAAAATCCAGTCCGGACTCGCGGCGGATGAAGCGCTGCGCCTGGCAGAGGCCGCTCTGGAAGAATACGGCCCGTATCCGGATATCCTGCTGATCAAAGCGCAGAGCTATCTGAAGAAAGGACAGACGGCAGAAGCCATTTCCGTTTTTCATGAACTGACGGAAACCAACCACGGCATCGTTCTTCTGAATGTCAGACTGACGCTGGAAAAAATGATGGAAGAAAATCCGCAGGACGAAGAGCTGTACGATTTATGGGTGAAAGTCAAAGAAAAAACCGGTGTTGACTTTGAAAATGAAGAGGACTTTGACGGAGATTCATCTGATTCCGATTCAGACGATGAGGACAGCGATCAGGACGCTGACAACGGCCGGACGGAAATTGATGATAATGATGAAGTGGATGATGACTTTGACAGCGATTATTCCGCGTTAAGCGAATCACGCGTTCTCCAGAAGAGATTCGAATTACTGGTTGAAATAGACCAAATCTGCAGAAAGAATTCCATTAAGTATTTTCTGATGGGAAAAACGTTCTTTCAGGCAGCGAGATGCAGTGACTTTGTCGACGGAAACAGCGATTTAGCGGTTTTAATGGATACGGTAAACGCGGAGAAATTTATTGAGGCGGTCAGGAAAGAAAACGCGCCGGACCGTTACATTGATTCGATGCTGGAAAGCAAGGAGTTTCACCGTTTCTGTCTTCATTACGGCGACAAAAATACGCTGGACTTCCGGCCGACGCTGCAGCACAGCCGTCCCGGCATTCATGTCACAATCGAAATCCTCCGTTTTGAAAAACAGGGGAAACTAGGAAATAAATATGAACGGATTCTGGAAACCGGCTGGGAGGCGCTGAGCCGTACGAGTACGATCGGAAGACGGGTGAAACTGTATAAAGCGTACGTGAATTTCCTTTGTCATATCCTGGGGAAAAAACGTGTCAGCCGCCGGTTATACAAACGTTTCATGAACAATTCCGGCAAAAGAAAAGCAAATCGTTATTTCCGTAAAATGTATAATGGGAAACGGCGTTTTTATCCTGCTTACTGGTTTGATTTTCCGGAAGATATTGAACTGAACGGTCATATGTTCAGGGGAATGAAATTTGCGGACAAGTATCTGAAAAAGATTTATGGCCAGAACTGGGAAGAGCGGCCGATTCCGAAAGCGAATCCGGATTCGCTCAGAAGAATCGTCGATACAGCGATGGGATACGAAGATTATCTGAAATATCTTGATGATCATAATGTAAGCCCGAAGAAACAGTGGAAAAGATGGCGCAAGAGCAATCATGCGAATGGCCGGGTCAATTCCCTGAACAAGAAAATTAATAAGTACTGGTTTGTTTTATGCGCGTCCAACGAGCGGTACCTGCTGGCAGAACAGTTCCAGCCGCAGAAGAAAGAACTGATGGAGCTTTACCGGTCAGGGCAGGACGAGCTTCTGGTTGAAAAGATGGAACCATATACCGAGATCGTTCTGTCTTATCTGAGAAAGAGAATCAGTCTCGGTATTGACCCGGAACTGGATATGTTGTCGACGTACTGTCTGTTCCGTACAGAACGGGCCGGCATGGCCAGAAGAAACAAGGAGCTTCTGGAATCAATGAAATGGAACAGAATCAGTCTTTATGAAGAAAATGGAGAACAGACAAATGAGAGTAGCAGAAAATAGTGATTATGAAAGCATTGTGGCTTTTCTGAAAAAGCATATCAATGACAGCTTGTATATGTATATTGACATCGCCAAGTATGGTCTGGAACTGCCGTCGATGAAGGTCTGGGTCAATGAAGGAAGTCCGGTAAAGATGGTCGTTATGAAGTATCATACCAGCCTGAGCGTTTGCGCGGACGATGACGGATGGGACAGAGAGGCTGTGCTGGAGCTGGTCCGCCAGGAAAAGCCTTTGTCGATGACGGCCGATGAAAAATGGATTAAAGATATCTTTGACGACATTCAGGATGATTACACTGTCGAATACGGTCATATGTTTTCCTTTGACAAATACCGCGATATCCATATGGATGTTGAGGTTGAGACGGCGAAGGAAGAGGATATGCTGGAAGCTGCGGCGCTCATCAAGACGGACGAAGGAATCGGCTCTTATTATGAGACACAGGACCTTGCGGATCAGCTGATCGAGCGAATGAATACGCAGATGGGGCGAAGCTATATTATAAGAGAGAACGGGAAAATTATTGCTCATATCGCGTCTTATGCAGAATATGACGGACTGGCTACGACAGGCGGCCTGATCGTGGATGCGGATCACCGGGATACCGTATACGGCGCGTTTCTGGAAAAGTATCTGGTTGACCGGCTTCATGAAGACGGGTTCAAAGTATATACTTTTGTTACCGGAAGAATGCGCTACAGGTTCCTGAAGGCTATGGGAAACGAGGTTGCAGGGAAGTACGGCAAGCTTATGATTAAGTGATCCCGGTCCGGGTGATGAATGCATGATTCTGCTGAGAATACACTGGTTATAACGGAAAGGAGGACACAATGGGACTGATAATTTTAATTGTTGTGATCGTTGCGCTGATATTTGTGAATGTCAGGATTGTACCGCAGGAATACGCCTATGTGCTGGAGCTGCTCGGTAAATACAAGGGAACCTGGCAGGCGGGAATTCATGTAAAGATTCCATTTGTGGAACGGATCGCCAAAAAAGTTACGCTGAAGGAACAGGTTCTTGATTTTCCGCCGCAGCCGGTCATTACCAAGGACAATGTTTCTGTCAACGTCGATTCCGTTGTTTTCGCGCGGATCTTTGACCCAAAGGCGTACACGTACGGCGCGGAGAATCCGATCGCGGGTCTCCAGAATCTTTCGGCAACGACACTCAGAAACATCATCGGCGAGATGGAACTGGATCAGACACTGATCAGCCGCAGCGAGATCAACGCGCAGATGACACAGGTACTTGACGAGGCGACGGATGCCTGGGGAATTAAAGTTACCCGCGTCGAGCTGAAAAATATTACGCCGCCGCATGAGATCGAGGAAGTTATGACCAAGCAGATGCGCGCGGAGCGTGAAAGACGTCAGACGGTTCTGGAAGCGCAGGCGCATCAGGAAGCCGTTGTTTCAAGGGCAAAGGGTGATAAGGACGCCAAGGTTCTGGCTGCGGAAGCAGAAAAAGAAGCACGTATCCGCGTCGCTGAAGGTGAGGCGGAATCCGTACGGCTCGTTTATGAAGCAGAAGCTAAAGGTCTTCAGATGCTTCGCGACGCCGCTCCGAACCAGGCCGTTCTCAACCTGAAGGCGCTGGAGTCACTGAAAGAGGTGGCTGACGGCCGCGCGACCAAGATCTATATGCCGTCCGATATTGCCAATGTGGTCACTTCCCTGGGAATCCTCGGAGAATCTTTGGGCATCGGCGACGCCGTCGATATCGATATTTCCGATCAGGCAAAGAGACCAGTTTCCGATCCGTGCCTGAGCGACTCCACAAGCAGGGAAGGCGTGATCGCCGCGGAGACGACGGAAAGTATCATGCATGATGTAGAAAACCAGGATAAGTATTTTGATAACTGATCAACTGATTTAAGATGGAGCGGAAGCCCATCGGCTCCGGTCATCAGAGAATAACTACCGGCCCGGCTCAGAGAAAGCCGGGCCGGTTTCATTATTACATCATAGTT
>Ga0256869_1001025_pt1 | contig 13168 bp, 13 predicted proteins | sample RumenRJG_05RNA_FD_186096 | JGI IMG/M metagenome (GOLD analysis project Ga0256869, IMG submission 186096) | Metatranscriptome of bovine rumen microbial communities from Lethbridge, Alberta, Canada - Rumen RJG_05 (Metagenome Metatranscriptome) | ecosystem: Host-associated > Mammals > Digestive... | reverse complement strand
TTTTTATTCGTTCTTGTTGCACTTACTTTGTCATCTGATAAATTTTCGTAAATAAAAGAACTCATACGACTGAAAATAGTTCGTATGAGTCCCTCGTTGTGGAAGAGTATGAATTTTTAAGTTATAAACAATGTTTATGTTTTCGGCAATTTTATTTCTTTCTGCATCGATTAGTTCAAGGCCTTTTGAAGTTCTGTATTCCGAAAGTGCGGTTATATACTTATTGATGAATTGATAAGAACTAGTTGTATAAATCTCGCTAATGTTATAAATCCATTCTTTATCATTCTTTGTAGCTTGGTAGCCAACTTCAAACTTATTAGATAAAGGATTATAGGATATAATGATAGCTTTTTCTTGATAGTTAGAATTAACGACCTTTTTTCCTCTCATAACAGCATAAAGAGCCTGCACTTCTACAGACTCATTACGCTTTTGTGTTATTTGCTAATATATGATATGCCTACATACAGATTTGAACTATGGCAAAAAGGTAAGAAAAAAGGTTTGACACACGATTTTTCATTTTATCAAACCTATTGTCCTTTAATGGCAAAGATGAACCATTTTAATACAAGGTTGCACACCCTTGTCACAAAAAGTGCACACCCCTAGAACGTTTTGCACACCCTAAGGGTATTTTGCACACCACTGTTTTAATAATTCTACTCCTGAAAAATCATCATCATTTTGCAGCTCCAGGAACTCAACATTCGTTTGGTATTGTTCAGGAAACAAATGGAATTCTTCAGCCATCCTTTTCATTCCCTTATAAAAACAGCTTGATGATTTCTTTTGCCCACGAAAGGTAAGTAGGAACGATAGTATCAAGCGAATGCTTCACAGCCGTAATATCCTGCGTGGAAAGTTCGCCGATTTTTTGAAATACATTTCCTGCGGCTTTTGTATCTCCTAACGCAATCATCGCTCTTGCATTGTCACCAAGTGCAAAATACTTTCCAATGGATAATGCTCCGACAGAGAAATCGCCGATTGCGATTGCACCGAGGGAAATGATACCTAAACTGATTGCCCCGGTCGCAAATACACCGACAGAAAAACAGCCGGCAGACAGAATGCCAAGTGCAAACAATCCAAGGGAAAGCAAGCCAAGCGAAAACATACCTAACGATAACACTCCAATGGACAGCATACCAAGGGAAACGATTCCTTGTGCTTTAAGTCCGACTGCAATCACCCCACGGGCATTTAATCCTACCGCAATAAAGCCCCTTGCGTTCCTGCCAATATGCCATAAAGGCATACCCCATACTGTTTTTTCACTTTTCCTCTCACGCAGACGCATTCTAAAAAGCAGGCTTTGCACACCTAACTGATTATTACTGTCAGTTTGTTCTGTGTCTTTGAGCAAATAATCTAACGAGCAGTTAAATAACTCGCTCATACGTATCAGTTTGTCGGTTTCGGGATATGTAATGTTGCTTTCCCATTTACTTATTGCCTGTCTTGATACTCCGAGAATATCGGCAAGCTGCTCCTGCGTGTAATTGTTTTCCTTTCTTAGTTTTGATAATTTATCGCCTAATGTCATAGTGCGTCCTCCAATCTGAACTAATTGTTCGTATCAATAATACCTGTCTGCCGTCTGAGAGACCACCAACTTCGAGGTTCTAAATATAAACCGCAGGTTGAACTTATGATTTTAAGTGGTTTATACCATATTCGTACTATTTGTTCTTATGGTTCAAAGACAACTATCGTTTCCTTGGGCAGCTTTTCGTTCTCACAGTTCAAAAGATACGCTATCGCCCGATTTGCATAGCGATTTGTTTTCATAAATAAACCCTCTCTATTTACGCCACTTATTGCGTCACTTATTACGCTATGGTTCAATAAGACATATTGTTCAAAAGTTATTTTAAAACTTCCCAATAACCGCCTTTTTTGCTTCCTACTCTTCTAATAAAACCATTTGAGTTAATTCCCTAAGATAATTTTGAATTGATGTTTTCTTTAAGTTTGTTAACCTCTAGTTTTTTAAGTATCTCTTTTTCAATCTTTTTTGTAATTATGATAATTATATTGATATTTGTCTAATTCATAATTTTTAATTGTTTTGTATTTTCCCGAATCAATGGTTTTAATTGAAATAGCATCTTTTAAGAAATTTGTTATATGCTCATATTCGCTATATTCACCTATACTTGCTAGCACTAGTGCATTTCTGAAATATTTGGCATGTTCTTTAATGAAATTTTGATTTAATTTTAAATTCATCTTCTTAATAAATAAGAACATTAAAGTAGAAACCGACCTAGTATTCCCTTCTCTGAATGGATGTATTTGCCATAATGAAGCAAAAAATCTTACCATATTATCTACTATTTCACCTTTACTTAATTCTTTCCAATTGATGTTTAAAAATTTCTTATTTAGATTAGTAATGCTTCTTTTAATCTTATTATACTCTTCATATTGGACAGACAAGCCTGCTAATACCGGTTCATCTTTATAGATGTTTATTTTTCTTATCTCACCAGCCCAATCATAAACATTCTCAAAGAGCGCCTTATGAATTTTATAGATATCATTTAAATCTTTGAACTCAAAATTACGGTTTATATTAATGATTGCCAGCGACGTCATAGCATTTTCAAATTGATCCAATTCTTCGTTGTTTCTTATGTTTCTCTTGTTAATAAGAACATTACTTCCTTCATAAACGTAAATGTCTTTCATATCTAACACCTAGAAACATCTATTAATTGCAAAACAAGCTGTTTCATAATCAATATCGCCATTTGCATATAAATGAATAATATGTTTAAGTTTTGGCGATATTTCTTTGCCACCTGTAGCATTGATAGCGAAAGCTAATTCTTCTTCTTTTTTAATTGCCTCATCAGATTTAAGTTCAATATCAAATGGAATCTTCCTTTTTATAATTACTTGTTTAAGAAACATAGCTACAGCATAAGACATATTTAATCCCATCTCTTGCAATATTTCTTCAGCTTCATTTTTGATACTCGGAGATAATCTAACATGTAATGTTTCTGTTTTGATATTATTCATACATATTCACCTCGATATTATTGTATCACATTTGGTACACATTTTTCAATAACTTTGAATAATCGTGTAAATCGTGTAATTTTAGCACCCTTAAGGGCAAATCGTGTAAGGTTCTTATATATCCTATTATAAAAGAACGAATAGAATCTTCTTCTAAAATGAAAAACGAACCTAGAAATCATCAAATATCAGAGTTCACACCTATTCTATCCAACAAAAAAGCCTCATACAGCAAGTATGAGACCTATTCTACTATAATGGCAAAGATGAACCATTTTAATACAAGATTGCACACCCCTGCTATTTTACTTGCACACTCTTAGCCAAAAATGTGCACACCCCTAGAGCATTTTGCACACCCTAAGGGTATTTTGCACACCCCATAATTTAGTTCGTTTATTACTTAAAGGTATAACCTAAAATGCTCATCGCTTCATCGCAATTGGCTTCAATTACAATAGCACCACTAATATAAAATTTTACGCGGTTATTTTCTCTAGATGAGCATAGTTCATAAATGTGATTAGCTTCCTCGGCACTACCAAATTCTTCGAATGCACACATATCATAATTAGCATTCGTGTAAAACAATCCGTTAACAATTGAGATTTCATATTCCTTTCCCAATTCTTTTTTGCAAGCATCCATGTATTCTTTTGCCATTCCATCAATATCTACCTCATAAGTAGTCCATCCGCTGGCAGCTAATTTTTCTCCATCTTTTATGCAATCGTCCCATGTCATTTTTGGACCAGCACAACTAGCTAGCATAGCCAAAGCTAATAACCGAGCGAATAATTTTCCTAATTTCATAATCTTAATACCCCTTCTTTTTGCATTTCTTTTGCTTTTCTATCCTTATTACATTATAAAAAATTTATAAATTATCTATAAGCTCAGCGAGTTTTTTTCTCTTTTTAGAATCTAACTCGTTATTTTTTCTTCTAATGATTTTTTAGTGCTTTTTGCTTCTGGTGGAGTTGTCTTTGTTAATGTAATTTTATCGCCATCACATTCAACCTCTACATATTCACCAGCTGCAAATCCAGATATCGTTATTTTATAATTTTCCAGTAACCTCTTTTGTTAGTTCCGATTCTTTCAATATAACCTTTTTCAACAAGTGAAACAAATACTCTAGAAACAGTTCTTCTTGATATTTTCAATTCAACTACAAGAGTATCGTAAGGTATACTTGGATTATTAATTAGCTCTAGCAGTACACGTTTTTCATTATCAGATAATTCATCCGAAAGATTTTTGCCATTATTTTTGCCATCATTTTTGCCAATTTCCATTGTATCAGTGACTTTTTTATTAAAAGGTATAATCACATTGATATATGTATCGTGAATATCGAAAGCCTCTTTTCCATACTTTTCAATAATCTTTGGAATACCATGCCCAGTATGTTCAACAATGCCAAGTTTTAAGAATATTCTCATCAAAACGGAATTTCTAGGATGGCTGACACCATTAAAAAAATCATTTTGAGTTATTTCTCTTGGTATGCCACCATGAGAAGTAATTTCAATCCTATCATCATAAAAGGATACTAATGGCTCGGATATTGTCCAGTCATTATGCACAATGGCATTCACTAATGCTTCATTAACACAGTCAATATCATATAGATATTCATCTATTCTCGGGCGAACTGTAGTGTCTGTCACACAAATATTCTCCGCAATCAGCCTGTCTTTTAGTCGCTGAAATCCAAGTAAAATACTTTGATCACCATAATCACTTCTTTGAGAGATTGACGCTTTTGTATTTCCTCTAAACTTTACAAAAATTAAAGGGATCATATTTTTATCAGATAGAAGTTCCGCCATTAGATTATATTCACCATTTTTCATCACTAAACTAAAATTTGATTCAAAAGCATTTTGATTAATATGATAGCCTTTGCTAGTTAATAGTATTTTCATCATATCAAATGACAATGGGGCATAATGAGATGGGGCTTTTAGAATACAATCATCATCTATAAAATTCTTTTGATAGCGATATTCTATTTCAATCGAACTCATTTCTTTACAAGTTGTGCCAATTCTAACAAGGCACCCCTTTGAAGAAAAACCGAATTTTTTAATACAATATATTGGTTTAAATCCTTTTCCCACACTAATCTTTAAAATGTTTTTACCATTCTCAATTATTGGAGTTGTAGTAATCTCAGCTTGTGGATTAGGCTCAATTTGCGAAGTAATACAGTCAGATATTTTCTTTTGGGTTTCATCCATTAGATCATTAGGGATACCTTTTAATTCTCCCCAGTCAGCAATTCCGACAAAAATGTCTCCACCTTGAGTGTTTAAAAACGCAACAATATCCCTGACTAACGCATCTGTATACTTTTCTTTTAGTTCTAATATTTCAGATTCCATGTACATTGTTATCACCTCTTTAATTTAATATTATTATACATTATTTTTGCCATTATATCAATGTTTTTGCCAGTTTCGTTGTTTCTTTTTGACTAAAATATCATTATTTATTGACGACTTTGGCAAAAATCATCAATAATTATCATATAAAGATTCGCAATTTAACAAAAAATAAAAAAATCTCTGATTTTGTATCAGAGATATGCTTCTTAAATGGTGGAACAAATGGGGATCGAACCCACGACCTCATCGTTGCGAACGATGCGCTCTCCCAACTGAGCTATTGTCCCGTGCTTTATATATTACACTTTTTGCACTTAAATTTCTCATAGAAAATTAAGATATTCATAAAAAAATATATTAAACTATAAGATATGGAAAATCGTTGTATTGCAGTTATAGATATGAAGGCATTTTATGCCTCTATCGAGTGTGTTGAAAGAGGTTTAGATCCTTTAAAAGCTTTGCTTGTTGTAACCGATACAACAAGAAGAGAATCCACTATTGTTTTAAGTGTTTCTCACGCTCTTAAAAATATGGGTGTCCCTTCAAGATGTAGAAGAAGAGACCTTCCAAAAATTCATGGTATGATTTATGCCGTCCCTCAAATGGAAAAATATGTAAAAAAAAGCGCAGAAATTGTCTCGATTTTTTTAGATTTTGTTGGTCAAGATGACTTACATATATATTCGATTGATGAATGTTTTTTAAATTTAGGACCATATTTAAAACTTTATAAATGTAGTCCAGTTGAATTAATAAAACGAATTTTAACTAAAATCAAAGACCAAACTGGACTTGTAGCGACCTCTGGAATTGGGCCAAATATGTTTCTTGCAAAAGTTGCTGATGATATTGAGGCCAAAAAGAACAAAGATTTTATTGCTCAATGGGATTATGAAGATGTACCTACAAAACTTTGGCCTTTAACTCCACTTGATAAAATGTGGGGGGTTGGTCAAGGTTATTCTAAAAAATTAAATCAATTAGGAATTTATAATGTTGGAGATCTTGCAAAATATGATAAAGAAAAACTAATAAAAAAATTTGGTGTTATGGGCGAAGAACTCCATAAACATGCAAATGGAATTGACGAAGCCGATATTAGAGAGAAATATCTCCCATTAAATAAAGGAATCTCTTTAGGTCAGGTTTTAATGCGAGACTATACAAAACAAGAAACTATTTTAGTAGTTAAAGAAATGTGTGATGAACTTGCAATTAGATTAAGGAAAATTAATAAAAATTGTGGTTGCGTTCACCTAGGCATAGGCTATTCAAACGCAGTTGATGGAGGTTTTTTTCATCAAGTACAACTTTTGGTTCCAACCTCTATAAATAGTGATTTATTTAAAGGGATATCCTACCTTTTTAACACTTATTGCGAAGATAAACCTATTAGAAGAATTTGTATTTCTTTTACAAATCTTCAAAATAAAGGCATAGAACAGTTGTCGCTTTTTAACGATGCCGAAACTGTTGATAGTGAACAAGAAATGTATCACACTCTAGATGAAATTATGGAAAAATTTGGAAACAATAGCGTTTTAAAAACAAGCTCTTTAACAAAAGATAGCACAATTAAAGAAAGACATAACCAAATAGGAGGACATCGAAAATGAAAAATGATGGTATGAAAAGATGGCTTCCATTTGCCTCGCTTGTTGAACAAAATGAATTTTTGGAAAAAATGATCTATGAAAAAAATAAAATAAAGAAGCCAAAAATCTCTGTTGAACAAGCAAGAAAAATAGATAATATTTTGCATGAATATAAAGATATTCCTCTCAATTTTAAAATCTATTTTGATGGATATCTATATACGTTTCGCGCTCAAATTCAAAAAATCGATATGAATAATCACAGGATTATTTTTAAGGATTTTACCATTCCAATAAAAAACATAATCGACATTGATAGCCCGTCAGATTTTGAGGACATATGTTGATTATGTTTTAATGAAAAATAAAAAATTATTAAATTAAATTGCCCAATTGCCGTCTTTGAAGATTTGATGTTTGTTCCCTTTATCATCAATTCCTACGATATCGAGATCTTTTGTTCCGATCATGAAATCGACATGGCTTCCAGAATAATTAATACCTTTTGCCTTAATTTCATCTTTTGTCATGTTTTCATAACCTTTTAATAAAGTTGGAAAACCGGTTCCTAGTGCGATATGGCAAGAAGCATTTTCATCATACAAAGTCTCGTAAAATAATACTTTTGTATTGTTAATTGGAGAATTATAAGGTATAAGTGACACTTCACCAAGATAAGATGCCCCTTCATCAATCTCAAGCATCTGAGTTAATAATTCTTGGCCTTTTTTGGCTCCATATTCAACTACTTTACCTTCGTGGAACTTAAACCAAAAATCTTCAATTAATTGCCCTCTATAACAAAGTGGTTTGGAAGCATATACAATTCCTTCTGCTTTGCCTTTTAAAGGAGATGTAAACATTTCTTCAGTTGGTATGTTTGGTTGGAAATATACTTTGGTTTCCATAGTATATTCTCCACCGCCTAGCCACATAACATCTGGTATAAGACCAACTTTGAAGTCGGTTCCAAGAGAATTATGATATTCAAGTTCTCTTAAATTTAGCGCATTCAAAGTTTTCATTTTTTCATGGAGATTTGCATCATGTTCTTCCCAATTTTTAATAGGATCTCCCTCATATGCTCTACTTACTTCTAAAATTAATTTCCATAAAGCTCCAACAGCTTTTTTCTTAGAAAGATTTGGAAAAACTTTCTTTGCCCATTCAACGCTTGGAACCCCTGCAATACACCATTGATATTTATCATCCATTTCATCGCGATAAGATCTAACGATTTTTACTAATTCTTTGTTAGCAGCACCATATTTTTTAATGTTAATTTTACTTAAAGATTCTGGGCCATCAGACAAAATATAGATTCTACAAGGCAGTGTTTCTTTCCAGTGTTGCCATCTTTCTTCTTCCCATTTTTCAAGACGGCTCAAATCTTTTAACTTTTCAAATTTATATTTATAAATGGTAAGTTTTGGATCGCTCCATAAAACCATTACATCTTTTGCTCCACATTTATAACACTCTAAAACCAACATTCTAATAAAATCAATTTGATCAAAAGATGCCGTAATTACAACATCTTGATTTTTTTGAATATTTACCCCACATGCCGCAATTAAATGAGCATATTTTTTTAATATTTTTTTATTCATTTTTATTTACTCCTATTTTTTACAACCGGTTAATTCACTAAATCTTGGTAAAGTTAAGCACCAATCACAAAACACGTGCCATTCCTTTAATTTATGATTTTTTCTTTGATTAAAGATTGTTTTTAATTGCTGATAATTTGTTGTCATTGAGGCCCCTAAACAAAACCCGCAAGGAGTAGAGGCAACAAGCTCTCGCCATTTTGCTTTTCTTTCGTCAATTTTATCTTCGTTAATAGCGTTATATTCGTTTTTAATGTTCTCTACAAGTTTAATTACATCTTTATTTGTATCGCTAACGCATTGTTCGCTAAGATTGAATTTTAAAAGGCAGTGCATCGTAGATTGCGATGAAATAAAATCAAGCCAATGATATCTTTGTGCTTCCTTCCACCAAAAAAGTGGTGCTGTAACATCGAATTGAACAAGTATGCCTTTTAAAAAATTGTCGTGACCTTGTCCACCTACACATGTTCCAAGTTTTTCAGCTCTTGAAATGTCTTTTTTTGCAACTTCACTTCTATCGAAAGCAGTTCGCATAGGATTTCCGCTCGCTTTTAAAGCAAAATCTAACCCATAGACTTTTGAATTTTCAATTTTAAATTCCATATTTTTCTTCACACGCCTCCTTTAAATTTATTAGTAATGCAAGTCTTGTCAGTAGACCAACTCCTCCAGGAACGGGTGATTGAAAGGCTACTTTTAAATTAGGAACACAATCTCCATATAATTTTCCATCATCACGATTTATCCCAACATCAAAAACGATACAATCTTTTTTAAAATTATATCGATTGTCAATATTATATTTTTTCCCAATTGATACCACAATTAAATCGGCATGTTCAATATAAAATTTCTTATCTTCTTCCGTAGTCTTTGTATGAAGATTAATTACATTCATATCTAACGAAAGAAGGGCTTTTTGCATAGGTTTTCCAACAATATTACTTCTTCCAAGAACAACTGCGTTTTTCCCTCTAAAAATAAAATTATTATCTTTTAAATATTCAATTATTCCTTTAGGAGTGGCGGGAATAAAAGGAGAATATTCATTAAATCCATCGATATCTTTTGAAGTCGCAATGGATCTTTTAATTTTTTCTTCGTTGATATGTTTTGGAAGTGGCATTTGCACAATAAATCCATCAACTTTTTCATTGCGATTCAAAGAATTAATCAATTCTAAAAGCAACTCTTCCGAAGTTGTTTCAGGAAGTTTGATTAATTTTGCATCGACATTAATTTCTTTGCAATCATTTATTTTTCCACGAATATAGGCATTACTTGCTGGATCATCGTTAAGTTGAACGATGACCAGAGTTTGTTTTTCTTTAAAACTTGCAAAACAAGATGCCAATTGTTTCTTTTTATTTGCTACATATTCTTTTATGTTTTCCATGCAAATATTTTACCAAAAGTAGACTTTTTTTAAACTACAATAAATAAAATTTTGTCGAAATAAAAAGCAAGGATTAACCCTTGCTTTATAATCTAATTAAACTAATAATTCGAATTGCTGCTTCCGTTTCCTCACTTGGCGTTGAACTTGATTTTACCAAAACACTACTTAAGAGTGCAAAGAATAAAAATACTATACCAAATCCAAGAGTAAGATAAGAAATAATAAGTTCACTACCTCTTTCTTTGGTTTTAACGAAAACATTCATACCACCACCAGTAATAGCACCTGAAGCACCTTCGCTTTTACCACCTTGGAGTAAACTTAGCACAATAATAACAAGACATACGATCCAAAATACATAATCATACCATTGCATATTTGTTCCTCCATTCGCCGCCCTTAATCTTAATATTTAATTTCATAAAAGTCTAGACTTTTATATATCTTTATCCTAGAAAAATCGATAAAAATCGTTATTTTAAATCACTTATAATTCGTTTTTTAGTTCGAATAAAATATCACGAAGTTCAATAGCTTTTTCAAAATCAAATTCTTTAGCGGCTTTCTTCATCTCACTTTCAATCTGAGTAATCTTCTTTTTAATTTCACTCTTGCTCATTTTACCTTTATTTAAAATTGCCTCTTCTTCAGACTTTTTGAAATTAGTTATTGGAGGCTTAATCTCTTTAATAATTGTTTCAGGAATAATGCCGTTTTCTTCATTATATCTTTCTTGAATTGTTCTTCTTCTATTAGTTTCTTCAATGCACAATCTCATGGAATCAGTAATTGAATCCGCATACATTATTGCAAGTCCATTTTTATTTCTTGCTGCTCTACCAACAACTTGAATAAGTGAGCGATGACTTCTCAAAAATCCTTCTTTGTCAGCATCAAGAATTGCAATCAAACTAACTTCTGGGATATCAAGACCTTCTCTCAAAAGATTAATTCCAACAAGAACATCATATTTCCCTTTACGGAGCTGATAAATAATCTGGCTTCTTTCAAGAGTTTTGCATTCACTATGTAAATAAACAGTTTTGATATCTTTTTCTTTTAAGAATTTCGTCAAATCTTCGGCCATCTTGATAGTTAAAGTAACAATCATTACTCTTTCTTTTCTTTCAATTCGTTTTTTGATTTCGTAAATTAAATCATCAATTTGTCCAAGCGTTGGCCGTACTTCAATTTTTGGATCCAATAAACCAGTCGGACGAATGATCTGTTCAGCAAATGTATTATTTGTTAAATTGAGTTCATAATCTCCAGGAGTGGCGGAAGTAAAAATTACTTGAGAAATCTCGTTTTCAAACTCATCAAAATTTAATGGCCTATTATCAAGAGCGCTTGGAAGTCTGAATCCATATTCAACAAGTGTTTGTTTTCTTGAATGATCGCCATTATACATCCCTCTAATCTGAGGTATAGAAACATGAGATTCATCAATAAACATTAAATAATCTTTCCCGAAATAATCTAATAAGCAAAAAGGCTTTTCGCCCGGTTTTCTTTTATCAATATAACGCGAATAATTTTCAATTCCGGGGCAAATCCCAAACTCTTGAAGATTCTCAACGTCTTGATTTGTTCGCATTTCGATTCGTTCTGCTTCTAAAAGTTTTCCTTCTTTTTTAAAGTACTCCACTCTTTCTTTTAAGTCTTTTAAAATTTCTTTACAAACACTTTTCACTCTTTCAAAAGTTGAAGCGTGGTCATAGGCAGGGTAGATAGGATAAGTTTTAAAAGATTCTAAAACTTCTCCAGTTAAAAAATCAACGCTGGTAATCGATTCAATTAAATCGTCAAAAGTAGAAATTCTAATGAATTTATCATTCAAAACAATTGGAAAAATATCGATGATATCGCCATGAACTCTAAATCTGCCTGGAGCAAAATCAATATTATTCTTTTTATATTGAGCTTCAATTAACCTTTTTAAAAATTCTTTACGATCGATTTTTTCATGAACTCTGATGTCAAAGACAAGCTTAATATATTCACTTGGATCTGTAAGTCCATAAATTGAAGCAACTGAAGCAACAACAATTGTATCATTTCTTTCAAGAACTGAATTAATTGCGCTTGTTCTCATCATTTCAATTTCTTCATTCATTACAGCGTTTTTATCAATATAAGTATCACTTGAAGGAATATAGGCTTCTGGTTGGTAAAAGTCGAAATTACTCACAAAATATTCAACACGATTGTTTGGAAATAAATCCTTCATTTCGGAATAAACTTGACCTGCAAGAGTCTTATTTGGTTCCAAAATAATCGTTGGCTTTTGAATTTTTTCTATAATATTAGCCATCGTAAAAGTTTTTCCGGTTCCAGTCGCACCAAGTAAAACTTGCGCTCTTTCATGATTATTTAATCCATCAACAAGTTGTTTGATTGCTTTTGGCTGATCGCCAGTAGGCTTAAAATTACTAACTATTTTAAAAGGAACGTTGTTATTTTTCATCCTTTTCTCCTTTATGTTTTTTTAAGTCGCGTTCAATAGCTTTAATTGTATTGTCTTTAGTTGAAGTAAGAGGTTCCCAACCGATACCATTAACTTCTCTTGCTTGATAGCAAATTAAAAATGCGCATGGATCAATTTCTGCTATTTCATCTTTAATTTTTACAAATTCTCTTGGCCTAATAACTACTCTAATCACTTTTTTATTAATTTTAGAAAATCCGCCAACTACGTCATAAATTGTGGATGATCTATTTAAAACGTTGATAACATAATTATTAATCTCTTTATATTTAGTTGTATTAATATCGAGAACAATTCCAGAACTAGATTTATATATAAATTCAATCATTAAAGAACAAGCGCTTGCGCCTAAAATTCCAATTAATCCACTATAAACACCAAACGAATTTTTATCTATAAAACTAATTACTACCCCACTTAAAATAACAGTTCCATCAAAAAGTATACTTAAAACACTAGTTTTAATATTTGTAAATTTATTAACAATAAAAACTAATACATCAAGTCCGCCTGTTGAACCTCCACCATTAAAGGTGATTCCACATCCAATTCCGGTTAAAGATCCACCCATTATGGCAATGATAATTAACCTTCCAAAGTCCATCAATTCAAGGCTAGTGACACTTAAAATTCCACCCTCA
>Ga0256869_1001011_pt1 | contig 13210 bp, 10 predicted proteins | sample RumenRJG_05RNA_FD_186096 | JGI IMG/M metagenome (GOLD analysis project Ga0256869, IMG submission 186096) | Metatranscriptome of bovine rumen microbial communities from Lethbridge, Alberta, Canada - Rumen RJG_05 (Metagenome Metatranscriptome) | ecosystem: Host-associated > Mammals > Digestive... | reverse complement strand
CCGATACATCGTGGCATTGCCGCTCATGGCCGTCCTCTTTGGAATCAAGGCCACGGACAGGGTCAAGAGTTTCCTGTTCAGATTCATCGCCGTGCCTGCCAAGTGGATCAGAACGGCAAGGCAGTACAAACTCAACATCTACTCCAACAAGCCATACAAACTTATTTGGGAACACGGGTAAAACAACATCCTTCGCTGATGCTTTGGTCTAAGCCTCTTGACCTTACGGGGTAAGGGGAAACTGGCTCATGGTCGGTCGGATTACACGCTTGTATGGCTAAAAACAGACAGACATGTCTCAAATGGCGGCAAAATTAGACCTTTGAAAATTATCTGCGGATTTTAGGTAATATATAAACCATCCATATCGCATTAAAAAGAATGTAGGGAATTAGGAGAGTCCTGATATTTGATTGTGTTATCGCTTTTAATCCCTTGTCTGTCTTAAATAAATATCCACTTACCACAAAGAACAATGGCATGTGAATCATAAATATCATGGGATTGATATCGTCTTGAGCATAATTACTATGCCCCATTACCACCAACAGGATTCCGATGGCCTTAGCCCAATCTATCCAGGTCTTTCTATTTGCTATTGTTGCTGCCATATTTTGGGTAATAATTTTCTTGTTTTCAAATAATACTTCAGCCCGCTCAATTCCATGTGGCATTGATAATAGGTTCCATCTAACATCATGCGAGGCATGAAATACCTGCCCATTAAAGGATTATGCTCGCTCACATTCGACACAGCGCAGGGATAACCGGCAGCTTCCGCAATCATTAAGCTTTCTTTATCAACAGAATCCAGTTCACCATAAGGATAACTGAAAACTACCGGTTTCATTCCTGCTGGTGCTTCCAAAATTTCTTTCTTCTTTTCAGCAGTTGAAAGTTTACTCAATGGATAGTGCTCCTGTGTATGCCAGCCTATCAGCCAACCCTTGCTGGTTAAAACCTTGATGTCTTCGCTCGACACTCCTGTCATTCTTAGGCGTAGATACTCATCGCTGCAAACGGCAAGTATTTTGCTGATTTTATATTGTCTATCCAAATCAGCAAGAAGGTTACGTCCCTTTGCCGCATTATCCTTGCAGAACGACGGCCATATTACCCTGGACCACATCTGCATTCTATTTGATGCGTTCAACTCAAAAACATTTTCTACAGCATATTCACCTGCTAAGGTATATTTGCCAACCGGTGCCAATTGAATCCAGTGAAGTAACAAATCCACCACAAGCGCCTTCGAAGGCTCTGCATTGTCAATCATTCTTCCCGCAGCAAAAATAATGGCAGGCAAGTCCCCTTCTTCTTTGAGTATACGACCTGCCACTTCACATTGGTTCTTATAACCATCATCAAAGGTGATGATAGCCTCTCTTGGATTTTGTATGTCCGTTCCGATTTTAAAGCGCTTTTTCAGAATCCTAACTTTCATTCTGAAAGACTCTTCGGTATCTGTAAGCCCCACTCTTTTCTCTTGTGGCAACAACCTTTCAGGCATTACATTATGAAAAGTAACAATCCGCTTCGCTCTTCGATTCAAGAAATAAAAAAGCGAATCAATTCCAATCCAATAGCATAATATGGCTATGAATTTCGTGATACTCTGCTTCATCTTTATTAATCCTTCGTATTAAGCATATCAATCCAGAGATTAATGACCTTATCTATGTAGAAATCTCTGGCTCTTTTAATAGCCCGTAATTGCAGATTATGGAGTTTTTCTTTATCTCGGAGCAACGCAACTACTTCGTTGGCATACTTATCTTCATCGAAACAAGGAATAGTAGCACCTGCATCTGCAATAATCTCTTTGGGTGAAATTGGACAATCAAAGCTTATACAAGGCGCACCATAGTACATTGCCTCAATCAAGACCATTCCAAAGCCTTCGGTATCAGACGTCATCAAGCACAAATCCGCATTGCAATATATTTCTTCCAAGTCCTTCGAAAAGCCCTTGAAAACAACCCTTGATAGCCGGTGCTGTTGAACATAGGATTCCATTTCACCTTTCATATATCCATCACCATAAATATTAAGGGTATAATCAGGTAACATTTTTTCTACATGCTCCCAAATCCGAAGTAGTCTCATTACACCTTTTTCTTCTGAGAGTCTGCCAGCATACACAACTTGTTTGTTATTTAGAGAAGATAAACATAAACTATCATCTGAATGCATTAAAGGATCTGGGATTGTAACAAATTGATTTATACCAATCTCTTTCCCATATTTTAACAGCTCTGATTTTCCCTTATCTGTCAATACTATTAATTTATCTATTTTTGAAAAAAACCTATGCCATCTTTTCTTCGTAAAAACAAAGACCAACATTGAAAACCATTTTGCGACGAAAGATTTTTTATTAATATATTTCAACAATGAATTTTCAAAACCATCAATACTCCAATTAAAAACTTGAGCTGTCTTAACATTTTTGAATTTGGAGATTATCCCTATCAAATCATATGTCTGATTAATAATCCAATCAATGTTATTATCTTGTGCATATTGTTCAATATAATCATGAATATAACGATCCGATTCTATGCCACCTTTTATTTTGTTAATTGGAGAATTTAATATCTTTTCATAAATATGATACTTTTCAATTGACAACGAAAAAATTCTCGGGTCACAGCCTGTATAATAAAACCGAGAAAAAAGAGTGCATTCATATCCCCTTTCCTGCAGCGCACTCATAAGATTTAATGTAAGAATCTCAGTGCCGCCATGACAATTGGCATTTGAAACAACGAAAAGTATCTTCATAAATTAATCTGGTTTATTTTGTCAACAACATATTTCACGTTCCGCTTTGACAACTTATAGTAAAAGGGTATATTTATGATTTCTGACGCCAACTTATGCTCATATTCAAAAGATAATGGACTCGCAATCTTATGATGTGAGAAATCCACATCTATACCATTATTAATAAGTTCAATACAAAAATATCTTCTAATATCGGTGTTGACACGTATTACATATCTTGAATAGTCCGCGCCTTCAACATAAAGGGGTTTTGTTACTATTGGGTTGGTAATATGTTTAGTATAATAATCAAATATATTTTTTCTTCTCTTTGTGTACTTGTTCAGGCGTTCTATTTGTTTATATAACAAAAACGCGCGCCAATTGCTCATATTGCACAATTTTTCCTTTATAGTATTGGAATTCAATTTTGCACATGTTTCAGAACTTAAATCATCATTATTAGCTATAAATTTTTTATAATAAGTTTTATAGAAATATTTATTTGTAATTAGGAGACTGATTATCGCATATCTTTTGTGAAGTCTATTCTCAATCGGTGTTACTGTTACAATTTCATCTCGATTAATTACGCTATTAATATCTACCTTACTAATAATAATGCCTCCTCCGCACGGCACCGTTATTTGTTTAGAATGATTAAAGCTAATTATTGCATAATCGCCCCATGTCCCAGCTCTTTTACCGTCAATCATTGTGTTTATAGATGCTGCAGCGTCTTCTATTAAAACAGCTCCAACATCATTACATGCTTTCGCTATTTCACTTATGTTGCAAGGATATCCATATTGATAAGTTGCTAAAACAATTGTTTCGCTATCTATTTTTCCAAAAGAATTGGAAATAAAAGTTTTTTTGTCTATTCCAACATATCTTATTGTTTTTCCCGCCGCCATTGCTGCTTCTACAACAACAGGACATGTATATGCGGGGATGACTACTTTTGATTGCGGGAGTGATTTCAAAATCAAGTATAATGCAGATCTTCCAGAATTAACCAACCTAACATACCTATTATCATACAACTCACTCAACTTCAATTCTGCCTTTTTTACGTATGTGCTAGAATTCCTTATAAACATAGCCCTTAAAAGGTCAAAAAAAGTATAGTTTACTTTTGTTCTTGGTATCAAGAAAAGAGCCATTACAATAGTACTATTTTATTGAATCTTACATTTAAAAACTTTTCTCAAAAACATTTTTATAGCTTGTTTAAAATGCACCCATAAAGACATGAGAAAAGGAAGAGGGTCTTTTCTATTCATTATGAAAAAAGCTTCTGCGCGATGAAAATCTTTCAACCACTGTCCAAAGCCTACTATCCTTTCCAACATATTATAAATGTCATCCTCATGCATCAAGTACAGATGATTCTTGAATTTTATATTATCTAGCATATACTGATTGAGTTTGCCTGTAGAGTAAAGAGTCCATAAATATGGATAGTTTATACCAGCTGCTGTATATAACCATCCACAACCATCATTACGCATATTGATTTCAAGGAAATAATAATGTCCTTTACTATATATGACTTCTATGCTAAAGATACCTTCATATCCTATTTTCTTTAAAAATTTGCTAATAATTGATACATCAAACTCAGGATATTCTTTGATATCATCCAATCGAATGTATACAGACTGACGATGAATTTCGTCTCTTATTTTGCGAACAACAGCAGGAACATACACATTTTTACCATGGTTATACGAGAGACCAACGATATCTAACTCGTACTCTTTCTGGATATATTCCTGTATAAGATACTTAACACCTTCATGCAGACTAAGCTCTAACTCATTACGGTCTTGACAAATATACATGTCCCCCTTTGTACTGTTCGTACTATTGCTACCTTTTATTAAGCAAGGGAAAATAATATCGCTGGGTAAACGGTGAATATTTTCAACTTGCCATGTTTTTATGATTGAAAGTCCACTTTCCGCAGCTATGGGAAACGTATTAATTTTATCCAAAAACCAGTTAATCCTTCCCTGTTCACCAGCATTAAAAAGATAGAATTTGTTCTTTAACTCATCGTAGTGTCTGTCCAACAAACTTGCAGCAGGGTCACTACCACAAAGAACAATTGGTTTTTCAGATTCATTACCATAAACCGTCAGAAGAACTTCAAGGCCTTGGTCTATGGATGTTAAGTAATGGATTCCCATAATGTACTTGCTATGATTTACATAACACATACTTTTCTTAAAAGATTCCAACAATAGAATAACAGGATAGCCCTTTTCTCCTACGCTTCGAATAAGGCCTAGTGTATTATAGAGATTATTGCCTAATATAATTACTTTGGTCATAATAATTGCAGTTATGTATGCGTCCAAAAGTGGTTATAAACCTTTTAAGGCAAGCCCTTAGAGGCACTTGTCTGTCTTTTGGATAATAAGTTTTTATTTGTATCATCTTATACCCGTTGTCATCGGGAGAAGATTTGCATAGTTCTCAATTACAAATAGGATTGACATATATATACGATAGATAAATAAAACTAAATTTTCAAGGCTTCTTGAAGAAACTGTTCACTCCGCTCTCGTTGTTCTGCAAGCAGTTTATCAACACTTGTCCAATCAATTTGCATCTTCAAAATATCGCTTATGGTTTTATCTGCAGTGAGAATACGATCAGAAAGACCAAGGCTGCTTAATAAAGAAGTTATTCGTCCATTTCCACCGCTATACATCCCTTTGAGTAGAATTGCCACAAAAGGTCTATGCATCATGATTGAAATAGCGATACCATGAAACGATGTAGTAACAACATACTCTGAATAATATACTGCATTAAGCCATTCTGGTATTGTAAGAAGTGAGTTTTCGTAACCTGGGATGATATCAAAAACAGGATAATAGCCAGAAGATCCGACACATTGTAGTTGCAAATTCTTTTCTCTCAAGAACACTTCTATCTGATTCCATGCTAAATCTTCCTTATGTATTACATTTAAATAATATAAGAATAAGTAAGGTTTTCCCACTTTCTCTTTATGAATGAATGGTTTATAAACATCTTTTGTAACTAGCAGTGTAGGATCTAACACTAATTTTACCTTTGATACTCCAGCTTTTTCACAACACTCCAAAGCATTAGCCTCACGTACACTTACCGCAGTAAAGCCTTCAAGAAATCTATGAAACTGTTTGTATTCACTTTCATCAAGTTTCCTTCCAATACTGGCTGCATATGATACACGTTTGGTCTCTTTGGCCCCGAACTGAAGATACCATGCCAAAGCTGTTTTACTATTGACAGATTGATTCCAAACTTGATCACTACCAACTATATAAGCATCAGCCTTTGGGGGATCCGCAAGCAATTCTTCATAACTGACATAGTACTTAGACAATTCAATGTTATCACTTTTGAATTGTTTAAATTTACGTACCTTATTACGAATACTATTGATTTCTCTTTGCTTCTTAAATGCTTTAACCTCAACATATGCTTTATTATAGTGAGGAGAGAATAGTCTCAATAAAAAACGAATTAGTCCCCAAAATGGTACCATGGCTTTTTTTTCAGATTCTTTGTTCGGATCAAATTGAATCAAAAAAGGATGATGTCCTCTTCGCTTCAAGTATTGTTGAAGAGCATAACACTGAAGTATCTGACCATAGTTATCATCTCCTGCTGAGTGTGTGAGTACTCCTATTCTCATAATTAGTTAAATTTAATTAATTATAGCACTTGTCATGTATCATGAGCCAAATTTTCCTTATAATTTTATCTGATATTTTTGTTGAAGTTAGTTTTTTAACAATCTGTTCAAGTGACTTACCTTTCTGCTGATAGAAATAAGCACGATATGGAGCTGTTGCTGAGCGCTCTGCAGCTCCGTTAACACGTAGAATATCGTTATAAGGCACCTCTACGCATGTACAACCTATCAGTAAGAATGCACTCAACCCTTTTTCTGATGACACCAAAATGGCAGAGATTCCAGTATCATCATCTTTAATAATATCACCTCTGTACCCCCAATAATCAGCAAGTGTGATATCTGAGCCACTTTTAAATTGCTTTGAAGGGCACTTGTGACACGATGGGCGTAAGTAATAGTTATTAAGAAACCCCTTCAGGAAGGGATGCTCATGAAGTGTACGTGAGAGCGAAACTGAATTTTGTTTACCATCAGCTGAGGCTTCGGTGAGAGTGAGAGTAAAACTGAATTTTTTCCACCCTTCTCGTTTATCCCGAAAACTTATATCCTCTATTCGGAGTCCATCTGGTAAGAGGACATCCTCTTTCGGAATAGAGTGAATAGGTGAGAACATATCTGCATTATTTCCATCCTTATGGCCAACATAATTATTAATTTCCTCTTGTAAATTCCACCTAAAAACACCAGGAGACGGAACTCCATGACAAATAAAATCCACAGTTATAAGGTTGTCATAATCCTTTTTAAGGAACTTACACAAGCCAGCAATCTGACATGGTGTTCCTGAAAAGAGAACTTTCCTTCCTGCTTTAAGAAAATGTTCTGCCTGTTTATAAGTGTCTCCTATAACACTTTGAACATATTTTGAGCCACGGAAGGCAGCGAGGCCCTCTTTTGTTTCAGTATATTTATGTACCACTCGCCATCGTTCGTCCCATGCAGCACCAAAGACCAAACCACCATCATCTATGACATTTTCAGCTAACATCGTAAAAACTCCGCCACTGGAACTCTCTTTGCGTATGACCATATTGGAATTTACAGCAGCGTAGCACGAAATTGGCGTACGTCTTTCTTCTTGGTTGATCACTGGGCAGACCTTCTCGCAGAGCCCGCAATCTATGCAAAGGGTCTCATCGACCCGTGGGTACAAGAATCCTTCTTCATCCTCATGCATCGAAATACATTGCTTAGGACATGCTTGCTGGCAGGCTGAGCACCCACAACAGTTATGTTTATCACTAATAGTTATCATTTTCTTATCCTCTCTATTGCCAGCTTCGTCTTATCCCAAAAGAAATTACGCTCATTCTTGGTAAGTCCAAATAATATGCAACAAAGTACCGTCCATAGAACAGATATGGGAACATTCACTAAAAAGCGTATAATACCAGGATTCATATTATAGCATATACAAAGTGGGACGATGAATGAAGTAACAGACACTATCATACATGGCAATAACGCATCCTTTATGTGTTGTCTTATAGAGAATGGCATGAGTTTCTTTAAATCACAAAATCTGACCAGATTAAGTACCAAAAAGTCTATAATGAAAATAACGTATGACAACCATACCGGTGCTCCAAGAATATATGCAATCCACGTAAGTGGAAATATAAAGCTGGCAGTAATTGCTGCATGAATGGTGTAATTCTTTACATGACCGTCTGACTGAATAAGACGAAAGAGATTCTGTCCAGAACACACAGCCAAAGATTCAAACATTGCAAAACGGAGAAAAAGAGCGGACCACTCTGGTGCCTCACCAAGCCAAAGGCTGAGAAGCATATCCGCTTCACAACAAACGGGAACAATGAAAATATACATCATCAGCCACGAAAACTTCGTTCCCCGATTGCCAAGGTGGATAGCATAGGCTTTGTCTCCTGAAGCGTATGATTTGGTAATCTGAGGAGAAAATGCCATAGTAAAGTTTCCCACAAAGCTCTGCACTGCAGCGTTTACTGTATTAGCAATACCCCTCGCGGCATTGTATGCAACTCCAAAGAAAACATTGATTAGCATATTTACACCCTGGGTTGCAAATGTGTATGCACCATTATTCAGCAAGTTCCATCCACTGAACACGGTCAATTCTTTTAATAATCCTTTATCAAATATCTTGGGACTATAATGAGCTTCATAAAAGTTCTTACCACAATACCATCCATAGAATATGCGCATTCCAAGTCCTACCAAAACGGTGAGGATGGCAAGGAGAATAAGACGATCTCCACCATAAGCCAATATGATGAAGCATATAGCCAGTTTAAGCATTGCTTCTGCAATACTTGTATATGCATATATTCCCATTCGCTCATGTGCCACGAGCAGTGCATTATATGGCGAACTGACCAAGCCAATGGCCAGCGAGATTAGGGAGCATTGGAATACCCAGAATGCTGCCATTTCTCGCCCTTGTGGAATTTGCGCAACGGTATTCAAAAACCACAGGCCACCTATTTCCAAAACGACAATGGCGATTATTGACATTACAATCTGAGCATTGACAGAGGTCGAGAACATCGTCTTCAACTGGTCTTTGTCGCCTTTTCCCAGCGCATACGTAATATAGCGAGAGATTGCCTGTGACATGGTGCCAGTTATGAGTGAAGACATTGCAACGATACCACCGACAACGTTGTTGATACCATAGTTATCAACGCCAAGGGCTTGAAGCATCACACGACTAGTGTACAACCCCACTATCATCGTAATGAATGTGCGGAAGTACAAAGCAATGGTATTCTTCGCTATGCGTTTGTTATTTGCCGAAGTATCTTGCATATTCCAGTGATTCTATTTTTTTCTTATCCATCCAAACTATTCTCATTCGAATAACTTGATGAGAGAAAAGTGGTGACAAGGGACATTCTGTCACCTGTATTCCACTCCGTCTTTAGATACCGACATCGTATTTTCCTCAGGAGTAACCTTCAGATTAATCTCATGTGCAATAGCACTATTAATAATTTGGTCAACTAACTCATCGGGACTTCCATTACTTTTCACTGCACTACAAAGCATGGCAAGCGGTGCCTGGTCGGGATGCAACTTGATGAACATCTCAACATTGTCAAAATATAATGAAGGATTCTTTTGTATCATATTTACTCTTGATTCGTATTATTATCTCCATTCTCCACCAGCTTAACAAACTCTTTTCCATCCACATACTCAATGGGTCCACGATATGACCAACGCAGATGAATCTTGCTGAACAACTCTTGCTGGTAGGTCTCCCAATACTCAATGGCAACTTTCTTTTCAGCATCATTGAACCACTGTTTATCAGTAGGGTTAATCGAAATATGTTTATCTGTCAAATAGCGCTGCAGTTCCTCTTCACTTGTCGTTGGGAAATGTCTTTGCTTGGCCAATGTAAAAGCTTTACGAGAGAATTCATCTCCTTTTACTATCTCCTTACGAATACGTTCACCTATCAACTCCTTCGGGAAGAGTTGATTTCCTCTGTTTGCGTGTTCAAATATAGCTCGGTTCACATCTGCATCATGGCGAAAGAAATCTTTCTGTGCCATTGTGTTGAAGTTCTCCCCCTGATTCATTCGGAAGACGTATGCACTCTGACGGCCTGGGCGTGAAAGCGGTTGCATCCCAACTACATCTATACGGGAAAGGCTTGGATTTGGAAGAGGTATCTCATTACGGAGATAGAAAGCTCCATATTGATATTCATCAGTATCTTCTATGACAGAATAGGTGTCGGTTGCATCATCGTATTTGGTTGCAGCAAAGAAAGCGGCTGTCCAAGGGTCAAGTGTAATATCCATAAACTCAGTCTTGATGCCGTAATGCTGAGCCATACCGTCATAACCAATACGGAAAGGTATAGGGATCCATGTCTTGTCAGGTGCCTGCGCATGAATAGTATTTGCGAACAGGTCGGTGATAGGATATTGTTGCATCATCAGCTCCATCTCGCAGCGTTTGATGCGCTCTACAAAGATGTCGGCATCTGTCATCCCCTTGCGGTAAAGTGACGGACGGCAATCCTCGTGATAACAGCTTTCGCCTCGGTAATAAGAGTGTTGCGCAGGAGAAAGAGGCATAAGGATGTGTGTGCCGTCCTCCATACGCATAGGTTCAAACATTCCCTTGTATGCTTGTGTAGGGAACAGCCCTTTAAAAGGTCCGCTTTCGTGCTGTTGCTCTATCCGTTGCTCTCCCTCCAGATAATGATTCACAATATCCAAAAGTGTGGGCAGTTTGACAACCTCCTCCTTTGATAATTCTTTAGCTCCCATTCGTTTTACCTAATCATATGTCAGTCACCGCTATTATACGTCATACAGAAAACCTGTTTTGCACGAAGATTCATTCTGATAAAAGGCTCCAGTTGTTTCCTGTCTTCATCGGCTTGAAGCAATTCATCTTCTGTAAAATCGACCAAGGGCGTTGATTGACTCTCCAAACCATAGCCATCCACCAATGCAGCAAACTCATCATCTGTCAGATCCTTATAATACCTGCAGTGTACTTGTTCATAGGCAGCTTCAGAAAAACAACGCTCTTCGAGAACAATACGTTTGGCTTTTAACTCTATCATCTCTGGTGGCTGAATATGTCCACTCTGGTTGAATAGCCAATAAAGAATACTTGTGCAACCGCTATGAAATCTGAATGGAATGGCTACAGCCACGTTATTAAAATTATCTTCCTCGCTTAATTTCTTTACGTAACCGGCTTGAAATACGGGGCGTGAGTGAGGCTGTAATCCTACCGGGCGCAAATTGCCGTCTGACTTATAATCGGGTGATGCCTGATACTCATAGAATACGCCAACAGTTTCTTCGGTATGCTTCTCGTAAACATCGCGCACCGAAGCGGGGTTGGCTTTGTAGTCACAACAGGCGAAGAACGCTGCCACCCACTTATTTGCCGTCAAATCCAAATACTGAGTTTTGATGCCATAATGCTGTCCCAAGGCCTCATCGTCAATATACAGGCTGTGATGCTCTTTCGTTCCATTATTCAGTTCATTTGTCAGTCCTTCATCAAAAAATGATGATGATGGATGCTTATGCAGTAATAGAGAAAATTCACAAAGCTTGAAGCGTTCAACGAACTGTTGCTTTCCTGTCAATTCTCTGTACAAGGAGGGCCTGCAGGGGTCTTTCTTGACTGTCTGCCCCCGATAGAATACATGGGGAATAATTCCTTGGTTGGAATATACGTATTTGCCATCCGGATTGACAACGGTATCTATCAACCCTTCTGATTCATGTACGTCACCAAATAGCATTAAGCTTCGTTGATTGTTACCAAATTGTATGGCATAGCGCTCTTCGTCATAGCACACCACATCAAGCACTTCCATGATGTTTGGCAAACTATCCGGATTACTCTCGTCCAAACTCTTGAACATCTTGAGCAACATCGACTGATTTGCATCAAATTGTGGTAGCAATTGGTTGATCGCCTCAATATCTTCGTATGTAGTGACATGATGCTCATAATCCTTTACTGCTTCACGAATCTTCTTCTGCTCATCTGTTGGCTGTACCCCTCGTTTCGTCATATACAGAGGCACCAGATTAGGATGGTAGCAAGTTTCTCGTGACGGAACTTTACAAACAGCCGTTATTTTCGCAGCGGCTTCACGGAACATCTCTGCTCCTTCTGGATCCGCATCTTTAAATGAAGACGACAAGATTTCATATTGGGTGCGGATAAATGTTTCTGCAAACTCTTCCAAATCTCGCAACCCAGCACTCTTGAATATCACTTTTGCCTTCCAAAAGAAAGAAAGTGAAATTGCAGGGAAACGAAGTGTACACAGAGTACCTATCAAAAGATAGTCGCAAGCCAAGTCAAATGGCTGACGGAAGCGGTCACGCGTGCCCCTCTGCTCCGCAAGTACATCAAACACAAAATAAATATCCTCTTGTACTCCACCGAAGTGTAATGTCTCCATCACATCTATCATGCTCAGTACAGACTCTTGAACATAGCAATGCATCATCTGTAGCATTGCCCTGTTAAAAGCGTACATATACATCGGTCGTGGCGGGGCTACCACACGATTGATGACAACACGTCCGTCGGTGCCGCAGTACTGAATCATCTCTGCATCCAGCTTGTCAGCCTCCTCAAGCCTACCTTCCTGCAGATAGGAGGCTAATGCCTCATTCATCTGCATTAGTTTATTGCCATCAATCGTTCGCATGATTCTCCAAGATCAGAGGGATCCTTGATCACCATATTGTCTTACTGTTTTTCGTTCTTCGGTCACATGGTCACACTTGTGACCATGTGACCATTTACCTCGTTAATAATACTCTTTTGATTAGTAAATACTTGTTTTTCATTGTGTTATCTTATATTTACACCATTACTCCTCCCTCTGCGGTCACATGGTCACAGCTGTGACCATGTGACCACAACCACGTCTTTTCCTGATTTCGCAAAGGTACGCAAAAAACACGGAACACGCAACACTTCCCCCCTTTTTTCCTTTTTTTCTCTTGTGGAGTTACGCTGTCAAGCCCTCAGTCCGCGCGGAGCGGAGCCGCATCCGGCTCCGAGCGGAGCGACGACGAGCACGGAGCAGAGCGGCTCTGTATCTATCGGTTGTTACGGTTATAGGCCATATATGTTTGGTTGTATTGATCATGTTGGGGTCAAACAGATTCAACCTTTGTTCATCTTGGCAGGGATTATTCGGTCTACTATGACGAAGGATGCTTCAATATGATAGACGTACACCCATTTACGGTTATG
>Ga0256869_1000994_pt1 | contig 13272 bp, 23 predicted proteins | sample RumenRJG_05RNA_FD_186096 | JGI IMG/M metagenome (GOLD analysis project Ga0256869, IMG submission 186096) | Metatranscriptome of bovine rumen microbial communities from Lethbridge, Alberta, Canada - Rumen RJG_05 (Metagenome Metatranscriptome) | ecosystem: Host-associated > Mammals > Digestive... | reverse complement strand
ATTTTTATATGGAAGCTGATGAACTTATGGACACAAATGAATCCAAGTGGCACCTCGAGGCCTACGATAAGCTTTTGGCCGAGGCAAGAGAAAAGAGAAAGGAAAAGATTTCCGTTATTGAGCTAGGTAAAAAGCTTAATTTCAAGCGTTCGAACATATACAGAATGGAAAGCGGAGCTATTGATCTTAAGGCATCGACACTAATTAATTATCTGCACGGCTTCGGGTATCATTTGGAGATTGTAGAGGACAACAAAGCGACAATCAAAGATACCAAGCCTGACATGATCGTTGAGGCTGACGGAATCCAGATCCCCATCGAGCACTGCGATAGCAAGGAAAAGCTCGATAAGAGAACGAGATTAAATCTGCTTAAGCTCATTTTGGAGCAGATGGAATCCGAGCTTGAGATCGAAGAAGGTAAATGACTGGAGGTAAATCCTTGTGTCTAGATACGTAGTTAAGAACATGACGGCAGCAAAGCTCATGAAGATTAAGCCTTCGGCAAGCTTTAGAAAAGCACATAAGCTTAAGGCATCAAGACCCTTGAGAGCCGCTTCATGATTTAGGAGATGCTTACATGAGAAACGGCATTATCAAAGCAGGCAGACGAATGGCTGCCCAAATCAAGCATAAAACGTAGACTATCACTTCGGTCTTCCCTTCTTTAATGGTGACGGGTGATTTGTTCTACGCACCTGATGACGATTAAAGGAGAAAGACATATATGGCACATTTATTTGTAACAGGTGATCTTCACGGAGATCACGACTGGAGTAAATTAAACACAGAAAACTTTCCTATACAAAAGGAGCTCACAAAGGACGACTACGTAGTCGTGCTTGGGGATTTCGGCGCCGTTTGGGACGGCGGAAAATCCGACAAATACCTACAGAAATGGCACAACTCAAAAAGCTACACGACGCTCTTCGTGGCAGGCAATCATGAGAATCACGAACTTTTGGATGCAATGCCGGTAACGGAATGGCACGGCGGCAAGGTGCACAAGATATCGGATTCCATTTATCACCTCATGAACGGACAGGTTTATGAGCTTTGCGGTAAGAAGGTCTTCGTTATGGGAGGAGCGGAATCGTCTGATAAGGAGCACCGCAAGGAAGGCATATCCTGGTGGCCGCACGAGCTTCCCACGTTAGACGAATACAACGAGGCATACAAAAACCTCGGAAAGCACGGCTACAAGGTAGATATAGTTTTCACGCACTGTGCGCCTGAGACGACCGTAACGGACATGTTCATGCCAAAGATGTCCGTACGCAAGCTAAATGACCTGACATCCTTCCTTGATATGATCGCGCAGACCATAATCTTCAAGGACTGGTATTTCGGTCACTACCACGAGGAGTCTGACAAGGGCAAGTTTCACCTGCTCTACAACAGCGTTGTTGAGCTTAAATGAAGGAGCGTCAACATGAAAAGGAAAATGGTTACAGATGAAGAAATAGCGAAGATCGGAGAATCTCTCTTTCTCATCGTTGGCAATTTCGTAGATAACGGCTTTCATGGCTACATTCGAATCATGGGCTGGAAGAGGATCGGCAACAAGAACACCCGAATATTCAGATTCTGCTTCGATTATGACGAGGACGGCTACTGGGACTTAAAAAAGCTTCTGGATGATTCCTTGGATCTCATAGCCAAGGACACCGACAGATACTTCCCTGTTGTCGCATCGATAGCGGGCATTGCAAATCAGGATCCGGAGGATCTGGAATTGGCATTTTAAGAAAGGAACAAACATGTCACGCATATTTTTAACAGGCGATACACACCGCTTAATGGATACGGTTAAGATCGACACGTTCGACCGGAAGATCGGGCACGAGCTTAATTCCGACGATTATCTCATCATTGTGGGAGACTTCGGCGGGATATGGACGGGCGTAGACATACCAAAATCTTCAAAAGCACGGCAACAGGGTCGACATCATCCTTACTCACTGCGCACCTGAGACTACGGTCAACGATCTCGGTATGCCACGCATGTACTATCGCTCACATAACGATCTTACCATGCAGCTAGACACGATCGCTCAGACGGTGAAGTTCGACGACTGGTATTTCGGTCACTACCATGAGGATTCTGATCTTGGAAAGTTCCACATGCGTTATGACTGGATAGATGAAATAATGGAGTAAATGAAATGGAAAATGAAATAAAGAAGTTCTACATAGCCGATACGCACTTCGGCCATAAGAACATATTGGATTACGACAAGCGACCGTGGCCTGATCTTGCACACATGGAGCGAGACATGATAGCTGTCTGGAACGCGAAGGTCCGTGACTGCGATGAGGTATACATATTAGGCGATCTCATATTCGGCAATGCCGATAACTGGCGCCGAATAGTACCTCAGCGTCACGGCAAGAAGTTTCTCATAAAGGGTAATCACGATCTTCGCCAAATACCGGGAGATGTTTCTCGGATGTTTGCTGAGGTTGCACCCTATTGGGAATCACATGACGGACAGTATCACATAATAATGAGCCACTATCCCATGATGGCATATAAGCACGATGCAAACTCAGGCACCCTGATGCTTTACGGACACGTTCACAACACCATCGAATTCAAGGCGCTGAAGAATGCAATCGCTGTTTATAAGGAACAATGTGAGAAGAGCATGTACCCATATCAGGGAAAGCTCTATAACTGTTGGTGCGGCTTTTACGGATATGCGCCAGCTACATTAGAGGAAATATTAAGCAACAAGAATAATCACTAGGAGTAAGCGCATGGACAATACGATTTATGTCTATTCAGAAAAATACGATATTCGAGGCTTCATTCAGGATCACGGTCTTAATTTCGGTTTGTGTTTTGATTATGAAGACAAGCTAATCCAAATGGGACTCGCCAAGACCGCGGTCGATTATGAGAAATACGGTAAAGACCTTATTGAATCATACGTTGAAAACCTTGCAGTTCCCAAGGTCAAGAGAAAACTCCGTCTTCACTATTGGTGGGTATGCAGGAGAAAAGACAGACACGGGTCAACTTATGCGTATGCCTCCGGGATCGTAACGGGTCATGAAAGACTATGTGATTCTCATGAAGCAGAAACGTCTGAGGTTATAGATGTTGTTTACAACGAAGAAGACGATGAAATCCTTCTTAAGACTCTTAACAGTACGTATCACTGTCCGCTTGCTTATTGCAACTTCGACAAGCAGGATGAGAATCCAGATCTGCTTCCCGATTATGAACACTTAAAAGAGAAATACAAGGATTCCAACCCCAATCATTCAATTGAACACGGAAATGTCCTTCTTGTTCTTGCAGATTTCTGCGACCACTATTTTCATTCTCTTTATTATGTCCCGAAGTTTATAAAGAGCAAGAATCCTACTCCATACACGGCCAAGGTCAGCGGAATAACACTTCAGGATAATTATATGATTCGTACAAATGACGGCACAATTGACATTCGGTATCTTACGCATTTTCAAAATATCGAGTTGTACAAATGCAATACCAATGCTCGTCGTCTCTTTATAGAAAACATTGGAGATTCGGTCATTTACGTGAAATTCCCATCCGGGGCAATTAGACTCGAGCCTTATGACTTCAAAGAATACAAAGAAAAAAACATAGAAAAAGAACCACCAGCACTTCCAAATGGTGATCTCTATCACCCTGATTGGTTTCGACTGAAATAAATACTCATTAATAAGAAATAGAAAGGATCGTGTTATGAAGAATTCCGTAAAAACAGATCACATCGAATACAAGATCTACGAAAACGGCAAGCACGTTCACAAGAAAGCTGTTTGCAGGAGATATCCTACAGGACGCATCCTGATCTGCCAGGATCTGGGTGAAGTGCTCAATGTTATCTGTGAAATCGAAACAGATTTTGTAAATCCGATAGCTGAAATTGGAGATATTTAAGACGTATTTGTTCACGTTTGGGAATACAGACCTCAAACAATCACGCTTTTAGAGTTGCCTATAATGGACGCTTGCTTGATGCTAATATTGATGCTCGTGATAGGTGCTTAGTCCTCGGACATTCTATCCAGACTAATGAGAGGAATTATTCTTTTAGTGACTTGAGAAATGCTGAAAGAGTTAAAAACACCCTCAATCAGGGAAAGTCGGCATAGTTGGGATTTACAACCATTTACAACCAGTATGGAAATAATAAACAAGGGGTCTGGAAACCCCAAACCCCTTGAATTTACTGGTGATCGTGAGCGGATTCGAACCGCTGGCCTACCGCTTAGGAGCGGTAACGACAATTATGACAATAGACTAAAATTGTGAAAGGACGGGCTTCTCTGGGTGCCCGCTCCTTTTATTTTTGCCTTATCACTCATTTCATCACTCAAATTCCCGACACATCCCCTATAAATACGGCATTTTTTCGTGTTCTTTCTTGCTTTTCTGTCTGTGTCGTAGTATAATGACATTGTCGCAATTAACGAGGAGGATTTGAGAATATGATTTATATTTTGACAGATCACGAAGACAATAACAGCATCAGCGCAGTCATTTTGTGCGATTCGATTAAGTGTAATCCTTCTGCGGAAGAAATCCAAAATGTGATTTATGAAGCTAAGGAGGAGCCGGGTTATACTTGCGATATTGTTGATGCTCTGCTTCGTGCAAAGTACCCGGGTATCAAAATCTTCTGGACTCCTGATGAGAATTTTGTAAGATTTTTGGAATGGTAAAGGAGGCGTCTATGCGTGAACCCAAGATCAGATTCAGGTTCCTGAACTTCAAAACGGAAACGGTCTCCGATGTCTTCCTCCCTGTCGGCTATGACACCAACATGGAAGAAGGCGTTGTCGAAGATAATATCCGTGCTCTGCTCAACTGTGAGCGTGCCGTATCAGGCGATCCCGGGCAGGAAGAACTCGACATTCTCTTTTATGACCAGTACATCATCTGGACTGTTCCCGGTAATGCTGTCAAATCTTACGACAAGATCATTGCCAATGACCAAGACAGAGGCATTTCAGTCATGGTAAGGCTCGTGGCCTGAAAGCCTGTCGAGGACAAATATATTAAATAGGAATTATATTTCCGTTTTTCTTTTGGAGGTAATTGACATGACATTTTCAGGCGTTCTGTCCCCTTGCATCGCTTGTCATAATCAGGGCGATTATATGAAAAAGTCTAAACTTCTGAGAATGGAGCAACTTTGTTCTGCTCTGGAAGAAAATCACGATGTCAGGCATAGTCCTGATCTCGGACTCTATGTCCATTCGAATTGCAGATACGGTCTCTCCTGCTCCGCCCTGACAAACTTTGACAACGAGTGCAATGCTGTTGCAAGGCGTATTGCGAGCCGTGTCATTACCGCAGCCGTCATGGAAGACGAGTCGATCTATCACCAGATCCTTGAACTTTGCAGAGGAGATTTTCCTATGGCATATAACTATATCGAAAATATCCATTTCCAATACAAAAAGTCCCATTAAAAGCCCTTTTTTATTTGACTTTGTGTCTGTGTCGTAGTATAATGACATTGTAGATAAGACAAGGAGGGTTTTGACCATGATGACTGATGTTGTTCAGAAAGATTTTGACTATGTGTCTTCTGCTACAAAAGAAAATGCCGGATATGTTGCCGAGGCTCTGGATCTTGCTGATGAGCATTATGACGAGTTTCGCGAGTTGTCCTCAAACCACATGAGCGAACTTCTGACAGACGTTGACTATTCCACCTACGAGATGTTCGAGTCTCTTGCGTCTGATTATCAGAGCGCATCTGAAGAGGTCAGAAAGGGCATCGACATCGCCTGTTCTGCTCTTACCGGCTGGTACTTTACGAGTATCGCAAAAGCGATCGTTGAGAAGTTTAAGAAGGAAGGAGTCTGATATGTCTAAGTATTTTATCGGTGTCGGAGCCGAGTTGACTGTGACAGGAGACAGAGTCGAGCCCGGCAGAGACGAACACTTCCTTATCGTTGCGGAAAGCGAGGAAGATGCGAAAGCAAAGCTCTATTCCGAATGTGATTCGGCTTGGCGTTATTTCGAGTACGACATCGTCAAAGAAGTAAAACCGTCGGATATTAAACTTTCTTGCAGGAATGTTCTCGATGAAGACGGTAATGAGGAATATGCGGATCTGGAGGTGCTTACATGAGCTGGCACGCATGGACTGAATCGGGATACGGCTATCCCCTGTTTAACTATAACAACGCTGATACCGTTAAGGATTACTGTATCAGTCACTCTGCGGAAATTTCAGAAAAATACAAGGAATTGACAGAAGAGAACGGTGAAGGTGTCGAGATCACTCTTGAAGACATTTCCGAGTGCCTTGGTTACTCAAATGTGGCTGAAATGGTCGCCACTGTCGTCAGAGAGGCATACAAGCTCAAGACCTTTATCGGTTATGACAGTTGCGGTGATACAGACCAGGTATTCATGATCGGGTTTGAGCCGCGGTACGGTTGGGAAGAGCATGACGATCTTACCCGGGAAGAGATTGACGCGTTCCTTACTTCCCTTGCCAAAGAACTCGGCATCACTGAGACACAGGATTATTTCTCGGCAGAATATTGCGGATAATCATTATTAGTAAAAGGAGACATGATATGAGACTTAAAAGAAAGTATGTAAGCGCAAAACTCGTCTGCGAGATCGCAGAGTCTATTGCAAGGATCAATGATACAAAAGAAAGCAAGTTCTTTGCCAAATCGCTCAGAAAGGCTGTTAAGTCTGCGCCTTACATCAGGAGCAACGAGGAACCTGTCCTGGAGGTTGCAGAGCCAGTAAATACTCAGCCTGAGTCACAGCAGAAGGTTCTCGGTTCGGTATCTGACTTTATCTCTGCTATCAAGGGCGACATCAGAACCGTCGCAAAACTTCCTTCCGGGGAGATCGTTTTTGACGGATACCTGGACGAGAACATCAATGACGAGTTGGAAGACATGGACATTACAGACATTTCTTTCCGTGACGGCATTGCCGTTGTCTCTGTTAAAGAAAGACCCCGTGTTCATCACTACGCTTTCGTTGTCATCGGTTCAAACGCTGATGTCGATGAGAGCGAAGATGGTGATTATGACGACGAGGAGTAAGGAGGATAATTCAGAAATTCGAAGAGTATGCCGGGCTCCGTGAGGAATCCGTGTCAAGAGCAATGTGACAGGCGGAAATATATTTATAATCCTATATCTGTAAGGAGACTTTACTATGAATTTGAACCACACAATTTTCTACGAATGACTCGTAACTCTTGCCGTGTATCGCACCGTAGTTGTATAATGACAGATAACAATACCCGAGGTGAGATATACATGGACTACGATGTTAAATTCAAAACGGACGCAATCGAACTGTCCGATAAGATAGGAGTTAAACAGGCTGCCGAAGAACTCGGTATCTCGGTCAACACTCTTAGTTCCTGGAGATACAAGAATAAGAATCCCGAGAGTATGAGGGCTGCTCATAACAAGGCTGTTGCCAAGTATCACAAGAAGAGTTACTGGCACTATAACCTGTCTTTGAACAGAACCACTGATGCGGAGCTGATCGAAATGCTCGATGCCTCCGACAACAAGCTCGGACTTATCAGGGAAGCTCTGAGACTCTATCTCAAAAAGCAGAATAAGAAGTAATCAGGACATATTGAGTTTCGGCCCGGAAATGCCCCTTTCTTTGTATGAAGAACCGGGCATTTTTTCTTGCAAATTTGCTGATTTTCCTTGCTTTTTGTTCTGTGTCGTAGTATAATGACATTGTAAAGAAATCACGTTAGTTTTTGAGTTTGACAAGATACTTCCCCAATACCCTCCAATCAAGTCCCCTCCCTGTTAAGCCCATTTCAGAGAGGGGACGACCGGGAGAGATACCAGAAAGAAGAGGCAAGATTATGACAGAGACTTTGTGTTGTGTTAAGATTTCAGGCTTTTTGGGCAACAGATATTCTCTTGCCGGAAAGATGACCGGAGAAGAACTCCAGGAAGGTAAAAAATCAATCAATCCCCTTTCGGATTTGCTTAACGACATCTCTTACCGCATCGAGATCGGCGAAGGCCTGAATCTCGGCGATTTTTCCAAAGCCGGAAATGACTCTGAGTTTGAGGATTTTGTCTGGAAATATCTCGAAAAGGCTGTCGAGCTTAAAATGGTTGAAATTAAAGAAGCCTGTTTCGAGGAATACTGGGAAGACGGTCGCTTTGAAGGTTATGACTACTCCGCAACCCTTGCTTTTGATTATGAGTCGTTGTGGGAAAAGTACAAGGCTTTGTCTTGATTCTTCCGGAGGTGCAATATGGCAGCATATATCTGTATGAGACCAAAAGGAAGCTGTGCCGGTTGTGAGCATTTCAGATTTGATGATGAACGTAAGGCTAATGCTTGCATGGCGCGAGTCGATAAGACACCTGATGTTGACCATGTCACTCTTACCATTTACCCGTCTGTCAGGGAGCATTACAAGGCTTTGGGCCTTATCAGTTAAGTGAGGTAATCCGTTATGACTATGAAAGATACGATCGTGAGTTTCTTGCAGGGCTGCACCGGGCTTTGTGCAACACTTTCCGAAATCTATCGTGCGGTTGCTGAGGGTAACTGCGAATATCAGGCGGAGACATGGCACAACTCCGTAAGACGCTCGCTCTATACTAACCAGGACACTTTCAGACGCGTTGTAAGGGGCGTATATATGCTTACAGGCGAGCATAGTACATCGGTCCTTATCGAAGGCTCCGGACGCGAGCTGGAAGAAATCGAAGACGACTCCGTTGACTGTATCATAACCGATCATCCGTGGGACTGCGCTTCTTCCAATAAAGGCGGCAACAGGGACTTTGCCACATACGACACGTTCAAGTATGAAGCAGCTGATTTTCAGGCCAAGGCCAGAGTCCTCAAGAACGGTGCTTATCTTTGCGAATTCCTCCCTGTCGAGAGTGCTAACAACTGGAAGTACCTCTATGCTATTAAGACTTACGCCGAAGAGGCAGGACTCAATTACTATGCTTCTCTTATCTGGCGTTCTGCTCCCGAGGGTACAAAGAACACAGGCAGAACGACCAAGGGCGTACAGCAGATAATCGTATTTTCAAAGGGGAAACCGAGAAAACTCTCTTCCCTTTCCGTACAGGGCTATCAGACACATACTATCCTTCCCTACGAGCTCGAATACCATGTTCCGTCTCAGGCGAAGTATAGAAATCATCCGGCAGAAAGGCCTGTTGAACTTTATGAATATCTCATTAAGCAGTTCACAGAGGAAAACGAAGTCTGCTTGGACCAGTTCGGAGGTTCCTGCAACATGCTTCAGGCTGCCGTAAATACCAACAGGTTTGCTATCGTGTACGAAATAGCCAAGGATTATATCATGAACGCAGCTGACAGATTCGGACTTGCTAAGCTCTATGAGGCAGAGGCAGAAGTTGTCTCTTTCAGAATCGACCGCAATGGTCAGCTCTCGTTGGCTATTTGATTAAGCGGAAAGGAATGGTGCTCCCTTATGCCGAAGAATACAAGTTATCAAATGACAATTTTCGATTTGCTGCCAAGACCTTCGTGGACAGAGATGACTTTGAAGCAGCTTGCCGCTTACATCAGTGAGCAGACAGGTCTCCTGTTCATTCCTGACACAAGATTTCACGGCGAATACAACGAATACATCGCTTATTACACGAGCAAGTTGTTCTTTACACTCGGACTCGATTATTTTGAGACCTGTGACGAGGATAATGGCAAGCCTTTTATCTCTGTCGGTTGGGAGAACAAAAAAGAAATGTCAGGCGGTGATGCGCCTTGCGATACTTTGGAAGACGCTATTGATTACTTCAGGAGCGCGATCGCACGCAATGTCCAATAAATCCAGCTTGCATTGATGACTTGCTGAGGGAAATGTAGATTTCAAAACTTTATTCTAATGATGTTGAAGAAGATAAGAGGATAAGCACATGAAATGGAAGTATGACGGTTACACCAAAGTACATGACAGTACCAGAAAACACATAATCGAAAGATGGTGCTATGTGTGCCCTTATTGTGGTTATAGCGTCAGTACAGAGGCAAAGCCGACTGCGATAAGGCAATACTCGACATGTCCCGGATGCCGTATGGATATGCGTAATACAGGGAGCTGACAATTTAAGTGAGATTGTGAATTTCAACTTTGAGTTGAATTGTGGCAGCGATGTAAACTTTCGTGACATTCTGTTTAGTTTTGTCCTGTTTAGTATCATTCTTTCCATGGTGTAAAAATGTGCGTTGACAAGCCTTTTTCCGCTTGATAAAAAAAAGGACATAATAGTTGAAAGGAGCGAGAATGTCTATGAAGAACCATGAATATAAACCCATCAGCAGTTATCCCGTCATGCTGCGTGCGGAAGATGTCGCTGCTATCTTGAGAATATCCCGCTCCAAGGCATACGACCTGATGCACAGCGAAGGATTTCCGACTCTAAGGATCGGCAAACGCAAATTGCTGGTCTCAAAAGAATTGTTCCTGGCATGGATAGATTCCAGCTGTTCTAAAGAGAGCGCGTAATGTGGTCCTGGCTATGTGAGATGGAGAGCAGAATCGAAGCCTGGGGACATGACCATCCCGTGCTATTTATTTTGCTGTTTATTGCAGAGATATGCCTGACTATCTTGATAATAAAACACGAGATATGGAGACACAAACGATTAGAAGCAATGGCAGAATATGACGGTGAAGAATGGTTCGATTCTTATGTTGAAACAATGACCAGACTCGGGTTATATAACCCTGACAATACTGAAGACGAATTTACCCAGCCGACGGGTTTTGGTGGTTAATGGTCTAATTTCACCCCGTAATTGCTGGAAAGCATCCTGAAAATATACTATAATCAATGCAAGCGAAAAGAGAGAATATCGCTTATTCACGGCAACAAAAAACCCAGAGGTCGCACCCTCTGGGTTTTTCTATGCCGTTTGTGCGAGGTGGCTTAAGCCTCAGGTTGATTTCTGATACTGAGGGCTTTGTCTTTGGCGTTGATCCTGAGACTCGAACTCAGACACCGTATATCTACGGTTACTTACGGTTTAGCAAACCGCTGCCTTACCTGTTAGGCTTAGACCAACATTCGTGGCAGAGATCCAAAGAGTCGAACTTTGTACTTCCGGTTCAGAGCCGGACGGGATGCCGTTTCACCAGACCTCTGTATTTGGCGCCGTGCACAGGATTCGAACCTGCAAACCGTTTCCGGTCAAATGCTTTCAAGGCACCTTCCTCACCTCCCGGACACACGGCGTAATTGGAGCTTACAGACGGAATTGAACCGTCCACCTTCTGCTTACCGAGCAGACGTTCTGCCTTCTGAACTATGCAAGCATTTTGGCGACAAACAGAGGTGTCGATCCCCACACAGGTTTCCCGTGCCATCAGTTTTCGAAACTGCGCTCAGAGCCGTCTGAGTTTGTCTGTCATTGGCGACTATGACCGGACTCGAACCAGCACACCGCTCGTCACGATTACTCCTTGCTTTCCAAGCAAGTGCCTTACCAGTTAGGCTTACATAGTCATAAATGGAGCCGAACAAGGGACTCGAACCCTCATCACACGGTTTACGGAACCGTTGCACGACCGGTTGTGCTAATCCGGCAAAGTTGGCTGTCCTTGAAAGAATCGAACTTTCTCCTAAGGTGTCAAAGGCCCCGGCGCTACCGTTACGCTAAAGGACAATGTTGGTACTCCCGACAGGGCTCGAACCTGCAACTGACTCGTTCGTAGCGAGGTAGTCTTCCGATTGGCTTACGAGAGCATGTTGGAGCATCGTATCAGAGTCGAACTGATCTTGTCGGTTTTGCAGACCGGTTGCCTCGCCGGAGACAAACGATGCGTTGTTGGTCGGAACACAAGGATTTGAACCTTGAACCTGACGGATATAAGCCGCCTGCTCTACCGTTGCGCTATATTCCGAAATTGGTCGTAGCAGATAGAATCGAACTACCATTACACGCTTATCAGACGCGTTTCCTACCTTTGAAAGATGCTACGATATTGGTGCCGCCTGAGGGTATCGAACCCACTCGAACTTACTAAGTAACGGATTTACAGTCCGTTCCGCCTCCTTAACGGGTTACGACGGCATTTATTGGAGCTCCGTAAGGGAATTGAACCCTCATTGCCTGCTTGGAAGGAAGGCGTGCTACCGTTACACCAACGAAGCATATTTGGGAGGAGGTAAGAGTATCGATCTCTTGCTTGCAGTGCCACAAACTGCCGTGCTGCCATTACACTAACGACCTCATATTTCGCAGCCAGCTGCCGGGGAATCCTCAAGGGTACGGCATTTAATCAGCTCCCGACCTCTGAACTGACTGCATTTGGTTGCGGAGCCGAGAGTCGAACTCGAAAGGTCAGGCTTATGAGGCCTGCGTGGTTTCCGTACCTCTCCGCAATATTGGCACCAAGACAAGGACTCGAACCCTGATCGTGCGGTTTTGGAGACCGCTGTTTTACCAATTAAACTATCCTGATGTGTTGGAGCAAGCAACGGGATTTGAACCCGTGTATCCGACTTGGCAAGCCGGTGTAATTGCCGCTATACGATGCCTGCATATAAGGTTTAGGTCAGCTTTTCCCCGGCGAAGGATTCGAACCTCCGATACACTCCGTTTCCGGCTTATCCACCGTGGCCAGGCTACTCGCTGACCGTGCCTTTGGTACCCAGAGCGGGGATCGAACCCACGACTTCCTGTTTGTAGGACAGGCACTCTCCCAAGCTGAGTTATCCGGGTATGGTGCGCTTCTTTTGTCAGGAGAAGTTTTGAAGAACCCTGGTGGACCACACGGGGATCGAACCCGCCATCTCAAGTTTGCAAAACTCACGTCACCCCATTGCGACTTCTGGCCCATATCTTGCCTGTGCTGCGTTCCTGTCGCTCAGACCTTAACCGTATAAGAATTTTTCTACGGACGCATTACAGGCCTCGTCTGAGCCTTTTTAGTGGAGCTTCCCGTGAGAATCGAACTCACTCATTCCTGCTTACAAGGCAGGCGCAGTCCCATTGTGCCAGAGAAGCATTTGGTGCGGGGAGCAGGATTCCATACCTGCGCAGTCCGGGACGCAAGGTGCACACCGTCCTTTGGACACCGGGTTACGCGCCGGCCCCTTTGGGTGACTTGGGTATCCCCAGCTGGTGTCTGATCCGGGGCTCGAACCCGGGAAAGACTGATTTTGAGTCAGCCATGTCTGCCATCTGCATCAACCAGACATATAGATCAGATGAAACAGTCGCGATTCTGCTCTTCGGCTACTTGTTTTCATGTACCGAAATCTCAGTACCTACTTCCT
>Ga0256869_1000993_pt1 | contig 13277 bp, 1 predicted proteins | sample RumenRJG_05RNA_FD_186096 | JGI IMG/M metagenome (GOLD analysis project Ga0256869, IMG submission 186096) | Metatranscriptome of bovine rumen microbial communities from Lethbridge, Alberta, Canada - Rumen RJG_05 (Metagenome Metatranscriptome) | ecosystem: Host-associated > Mammals > Digestive... | reverse complement strand
GGAAAAAATAATGCAAAGAATTATCCCCAGAAAAACAAAAGTAAAATTAGAGTTTGTTAAAGGAGTAACTGCCTTCGACTTGATACTTGCTGTCATTGTTGTAGCTGTTGCAGTTGTTCTTTTTGCATCTAACTTTGCAAATCATATATGGATCGCTTTGGTGTGGCTCATTGTTGGACTTTCACTGTTCATCAAAGTTGCCGACGATGAAAGATTCTATGTGACGATATCCCACTTGTTTAGATTTTTGGCGCAGAAGAAAAAATTCTCTGTTTCAGACGGGAAGTCAAAGAAGTCAGACATCAACGAAATGATCCCTTTTACAAAGATTGATGCAAACTCATACATAGATTTTGGCGGATATTATGCTCAAGTTTTAGAAATTAAACCTGTGCTTTTTGGATTGCTAAATGAATACACACAGGATAATGTTATTGAAAGTTTCGCGAACGCTCTTAGAAGATTGACGCCTGACCAAACATGTTCAATTATTAAACTCAACAGAGCTATGCTTTTGGATAATTACATTTACAACGAAAACAAAAAATACGAGTTGCTTTTGGAAATGCAATATGAAGGGCAAGTAACAGACGCCGAAGTTGATTCTAGAGCGCCAGTATTTGAAGAAAGAGTTTCCTACATGGAAAACCTTAACAGACGTGAAAAAGTTTATCAAGATCACTTCTACCTTGTTGTATATGATAAGGATAAGTCAACACTTGAGGGAACAACGAATGGAATGATCTCAGCACTTGCAAGTTCACTTGCTCCAATGACCGCTAAGAAACTTTATGGACAAGACTTAGCTGTTTTCCTTAAGGCAAACTATGGAAAAGAATTCGATGAAAGAGAAGTGGAATCTCTTCCAATCAACAAGTACGTAGAATGGGCAAAGCCAAAAAAATTACAATTTAAATCAGCTAAATATATTTTAGATGGCGACAAAGCTTTCAGAACATTCCTTATAACTGACTATCCTTTGAACGTTGGAAATGCTTGGGGATCAGAAATCTTCCTTCTTGACAGAACAAGAGTAGTTATGAAGTTCAGTTTGCTTCCAAAGTCAAACTCAGAAAGAAGCATCGATAAAGCTATCATGGATATGGAGTCAAAGCTTTATCGTTCTGGAAGAAGCAGTAGTCAGATTGAATTGCAGACTCACATTGACACACTTAGAGATTTGCTTGTTCAGTTAAAAAATAACAATCAACAATTGTTTGATGTAAATACATATGTAACTTGCGAAGACGCAGCTCGAAGAGATGTTAAAGCTATGCTTAAGCAAAGCGGCTTCAAGTTCAGTGAAATGTTCGCTAGACAGGTTGACGCCTTCATCAGTGCAAACATCTCAAGAAGAGATAATATCGCAAACACAAGAAGAGGTATCCCAACTTCAACACTTGCAGCTGTGTTCCCATTCATCTCAAGTGCATTACAGGATGAAAACGGAATATATATCGGGGATAACGAATATCCAGTGTTCGTCGATTTCTTCCAAAGAGATGCTGTTCGTGTCAACTCAAACATGATGGTTATCGGAAAATCTGGATCAGGAAAGAGTTTCGCTGTTAAAACGTTACTTACAAACCTAGCAGCAGACAATAGTAAGATTTTCATCTGCGACCCTGAAAAAGAATATTTTACAATGACACAAAACCTTGGAGGAAAGTACATCGATGTTGGCTCATCACAACAAGGTATTTTGAATCCTTTCCACGTTATCACATCATTGGATGAATCAGAGGAAGAGAAGAAGAGCGATGAAGAGCTTGATGAATTCGAGATCGAAGAGAAAGTTAAAAAAGCGGTTGAAAGAAAAGTCGATGACTCATTCTCACAACACTTGCAGTTCTTGGAACAATTCTTCAGATCAATCTTGGAAGGAATCAGCAGTGATGCTTTCGAAGTATTGAACTCACTTATCGTTGATACATACAAGCTCAAGGGAATCGACGAGAATACATATCTTGGAGATAAGAAGCCAGAAGACTATCCTATCTTCGACGATTTGTACAATTTGATCCTTGAGAGAATTAAGACAGCAAAAGATGACTTCCTTCTGAAGAACCTTATGACAGTCGAAACATATATCAAAAAGTTCGCAACGGGCGGAAGAAACAGTAAACTTTGGAACGGACCAACATCTATCGTTACAAACGAAAACTTGGTTTGCTTCAACTTCCAATCATTGATCGCAAACAATAACGGATTGCTTACAAACGCACAAATGTTATTGGTGTTCAGATATTTGAATAACGAAATTATCAACAACAAAGACTTTAACGCTAAGTATCACCCAGATGGCAAGAATACAAGAAAGATTATTGTAGTAGTCGATGAGGCACACATCTTCATTAACTCAAAATATCCTATCGCCTTGGAATTCATGGCACAGATGGCTAAACGTATCAGAAAGTATGCAGGAATGCAGGTAGTTATTACTCAGAACCTTGCCGACTTCGTTGGATCGGATGAAATTAAGAAACAATCAACTGCGGTTATTAACGCTTGTCAGTATTCCTTGATTTTCGCTCTTGCTCCAAACGATATCAACGACTTGGTTGAGCTTTACAAAAAATCTGGTGGAATAAACGAAGAAGAACAAAACGCTATTGTTACAGCGGGAAGAGGACAAGCATTCTTCATTACAGGCCCTTCAAGTAGAACGATGGTTCAAATTACAGCTCTAGATTATATTAAGACTGTTCACGGCGGCTAAAATACAAACTATGTGATGTTGTGTTGTTCACATTGTTCATAGTCCAAGTTGCTAAATGCAACTCCACAATAAATTGCGGCATCACAGTTTGAATAAACATCAGATTTGCTTGAAAACGAGCTGTCGCTTTCAGACAAAATTTCCGATGAGATTAAGGGGATAAGAAAAAATATGAAAAGATTAAACAAGATACTTTTAATGAGCGCAATGTCCGTAGTATTAGGTACTGCGGCAGTGTTTATCACATCTTGCGGAGAAACTACAAATAATATTTCAATATCCCCAAGCACAAATGAAGTAGTAAACATTAAAGTAGGTGAGGAGGTTACAGTAAGCTTCAAAGTTGAAGATTATGTAAACGACGGCGAAGTTTTCCTTACATCAACTGATGATTCTGGATATTCATCTGGAGAATCAGAAACAGCAAAAATAAAATTTCAGGCAGAATATAAGGGAAGCGGTGTGACCGAAGTTATCGTTGAAGGCGTGAGCGGAGGAACAGCAACTCTTATTGCAAAAACAAAAGAAGGCGGAAATAAAACAGCCCAAATTAAAATAAACGTTAGTGAATACAGTTCTTCAATCACTCTAAAAGACAATCATATATTTGTTTCACCAAACACAGATCTTGTTCCTAGTGCTGCAATGTTCAATTTCTCAAACAACAGCACAGAAAGAGATATGACATTCTATTTTGTAAATAGTGGCACTGTAAATGAATCAAGTATCATGAGCGACCAGGGATATAACGCTGACGGAGCAAAGCTCATCGGCCAGGACGGAACAGAATCGCTACTTGAATGTCTAGAGTTTACAAGCTGCAAACTTTCTGACGATAAAGAATCTTTGATATTCATACAAAGTGAAACAAAGGAAAACGGAGAATATAAAACATTTTCAAAGAGCGTTTATGACACTCAATCATTCTACTTTGTAGCAGAGTATGATAACGGAACAACAACTAAACTTTATTCGCCAGTTAAATTCTATGCATTTAAAGGCTTAGATAATAGCGCTTTCGAGTTTACAACTCTTGCCGGCGGACAAATCACAGGAGCGAGTCTTGTTACATATTCAACAGAGGATAGAACATATTCACAGATTATGGTGAAAGTTCCAAAATCTGAAGATACACAATATTGCTTTGACTATAAAATTAGCAACGAAGATATTTCCAAAATTTCAGTTACATTAGAAGATGTCAAGAACGAAAGTGGAAAGAATTACAAAGTGTACTTTTATACAATTAGAAGCAAGATTGCAAAGAGGGGCTCTGCAAAAGTAAAGTTTAATTTATATTACAACAATTTCTTTGGAACTGATGACGAATCTGTATCAGTGACTAAAGATTTCAACGTTGAAATTTATGTAAAGCCAAAGACTATTAAGGTCAATGAGCTTGAAGAAACAGACTTAGGAAACAACTATAAATTCTACAACTACAATGTTGGAGATTATGGATGGAAAAATTTAAAAATCTCAGTATATGCTGAGGATTCATCTTACACAGATTGCACTTTGACATTCCCAGAAAATATTGATGTAAGGCAAGGAAATTCAATTTTATCATCTGGCAACTCAATCACGGATTTAACAAAACCTATTCAGGTTAGGGGAAAGTCGGGAGCAGCTGCAGGCAATGGAACAATAGCACTTACATTAAACAGCCCTTTTGATAGAGATGATAGCGATAAAATAACATATAGCATCAGATATACAATTGAACCAGGTGCGACAGAGCTTAACTTCACTCAAGAAGAATATAATTATAGCTCTACAAATCAGTCCTATGGAATTTACGTTTCAACAACAGGTGGAGATGCTATATTTGAAGGAATTTATGCCGATCATGTTTTTGAAAGAGCGACAGTTACATCTCTTCAAAACTCAGGAGTTGCCCGTGTTCAATATGTTGGACAGAGGGTCGACGGAGAAAAGAGCTATGTGCAATTAAAGATCTCTCCAGTCGCAGTTGGAAACGACACATTTGAAATCCGTTTAGACAACGGAAGAACAATCAATGCAACAATCAGAGTCGTCGAAACTTTCGATAATTTATTTATCAATAGAGAAGGTGCAAACACAAGCGTTTATAGCTTCACAAAAACACAAAATTCAGAAGGCGATGACGAAAGTTCAACAATTATTATAAGAAATCCATATGAAGAAAACGCTTTTGGAGAAAAAGCAGGAATTAAGATTTCTTCAAATAATGGAATTGATGTTATAAAAGAAATAAGCTTCTCATCTAACGGAACAATTTCTACTATTAAGGAAACAGACGACAGGGGAGTTTATGAAATCACAACAAATTCAAATGGAAAAACAATTGTAAACTTTAGCGTTATTGGATATAAAGTTGAAGACTTCTGTTTGAGAGATTTAACAAAGGAAGTTAGACTTACAATTGAATCTTACAAGCTTGCAGAGGAGTTTAGTGTTTACTCTGACAGAAAACTTGCAAACTCAATTACTCTTTTCACAGGAGATGACGTTTCCACAGATCTTTCAACAAAAACATTTAGTTATGAAGTAAAAAGCTCAAATGCATTCAATTTCTTCTCATATGAAAATCAAACATATTATGAAACAACATTCAATGATGCTTACGTTTATTGGACAGCAGACAAGGATATCTATGACAGCAGGAACAGAAAAGTTTCAACGATGGTTTATGGCGAAACATATACAATAGATAGACTTGTACAATTCAATACAAGAACATTGACAATAGCAGCACTTCCAACTGCATCAAATACAAATTTCACACTATATGCAACAATTAGACAATATGGACTAACAAAAGCATTTGCTGTTAACGTAGAAATTAAATCATTTACGTCAGTAGATCAAGTAAACGTTTCACTATCAGGGACAGCGTTCTCATTTACAAAGAATAATATGGAAAAGAGCTTTGTAGTTAATGCTGCTCCTCTTAATGCAACTGTTTTAGATATTGACTTTGTGATTGAAAATAAAGACGGATCAAAACGAGCATTAATCTTGACTCCTGAAAAGGAAAAAATTAAGGACGGAACATGGCTTGTAACAGTTAGACTTGATCCGGGAGTTTTAGATAAGGAAGGTGATTATAGCTCTGAATGTACATTATATATCTGCGCAAAAGAGTGGGTTTCTAATGGAAAGATCAAGGACGGCGCAAGATTCAAAAGCTATAAAGTTACATATCAAAGTGGAACAGTGGAGAATCCATATCAGCTTGAAACACCAGAAGATGTGCTTGCAATTGGAAATTCAGATTCCGCAATGAAATCGCACTATAAGAGCACAAGTCTTATCGATATGTCCGCATATGCAGGACGTTTCCCATTTACTGCAAATGGTGGCGTGTTTGAAGGCTCTATAGTAGGCGAAGGAGATGCAAAAATCTCTGGAATCAAGGTTACAAATGGAAATTTAATTGAACAACGTGCTTATTATGGACTATTTGCAATTCTAGGTGATAAGGCCATAATTAAAGATATCATCTTCGAGGGCTCAATCGAAGCTCAAACGGGGGACACAAACGAAACATATATTGGACTTTTAGCAGGACAAAGCTTAGCGGAGCTCAATAATATATCAGTTTACTTACAACAATCAAGAGTTACAGTAAAAACAACAGGTGATGTATATATCGGAGCAATTGCTGGGTTAAACAAAGCAAATATAACAAAGACAACAAATATTCCTGTTGTTATGGGAGGTCAGCTTCTTGTAACAGCAGAAACAATGACATCTATTTATGTAGGTGGAGTTGCAGGAAAAAGTGAAGGCATAATCGAGGATCAAAGCAAGAAAATTCAGCTTAGTGGACTACTCGGGAACTTAGTATATGCTAACATTTCATTAATTTCATCAATAGATCCTTATAGTAAAGAGGTTTATGTAGGAGCTGTTGCCGGAATGTCTACAAATAGTATTATTGGCAAAGCCGACGGAACTTCAAAAACAATTGTTAGTGGAAGAGTTCATTCTAACATTTCATCTTCCTATGTGGGAGGAATTGTTGGGAGTTTGCAATCCTCAAACGACGGAGAGTGCATATTACAGGACTTCAAAGTTAGAACTTTCGTTTCAGGTTATGAGGTTGGAGCAGTTTTAGCGCATGCTGATAAACTTCAAGAAGTAACTTATCTCGATATTGAAGAAATTGACGACGGGGTAAGTTTAAACGACGAAGCTTCAATGATTGTAAGATATAAAGAATCAAAATATTTTAAAACTTATGGAAGCGATGAGGATGTAAACGAAAAAAATAAAAAGCTAAGTTATATAGCGTTTAATAGCGATTCGAAGAAAGACTCGCTAAGTGAAGAAGTTGAAGATGAAACGACCGGGGAAACAATCAGAAAAGAATTAATTACTTTCAAATCATATTCAACGAGAGATCACAAAGAGATAATAATTCCAGAAAGCTCAGAAGATCAAACATTTAATTTCTCAGGACTACTAACTGACCACTATGGAAGCTACTTAGAATTTAGTCCAGGACTAAAGCTTAAATATGCACAATATTGGTTTACAGGAGATACAACATCAGTCGTTAAAATTACAAAAGGAGATATGTCTGATGAATTAAAGGCTAATGTGGAAGAAGGAAAAACCGCACCAAAGATGTTTACAGCTTACTACTTCAAAGCTGAGAAATATTTGGATGAAAACGGACAATATACTTCAGCGAACCTTCAAAATGCACAAAAGATTTTGGATGCGAAGTTCAACACAATTAGCGTTGACAGCAAACTTAGACCTTTCAAAATTACAAGTAACGATATAACAATTAAATCAGAAAGCAGCCTTGTTTCAGTGGACAATATGAATAACCTCATTATCCGCGGAACAGGTTTGGCAAAATTAAAAATATATAACTCTCTAAATGCTAGAGAATCACAGGACATCTACCTTTACATAATGAATTTCTACAATCATAAAGTAATGGAAAGCACATCATTCTTCTCATATGGTGATGTGAGATGGGGAAGTGTGGCATCTGCAAACTTAGTTGCAGACAACAACTTAATTATCAATGTTTCACCAAGTTACAGAACAAAGTCAACTGACTTAGATATGACAGGAAACTTTGATATCACAAAGGACGGAGAAATCTACGTTGACAACATGACTATCCAGCTTGCTCCAAATGAGGAAATAAAAACAAGTATCAATGTTCCAGAGGAGAATACCACATTTGCACAGCGTGCAACTTATGACATTTCAAGCAATTTAATTACAATCAGTAAAACAGGGGCTGTAATTAAAAAAGATGCATCTGACAAGTTAACTCTTTCATCTAGCCTTTTGATAGAAGCTGACGGCGTGAAATATAGTTATAAGTATACGAATTCATGCGAGCTAACTCTCAAATACTATGAGGGAGCAAAATCAGTTAAATCATTGTATGACACATACATTATCAACAGCGGATCAACTCAAAGTGACACAATCACGATAGAGTCAGATGATAGTAGTGAAACATTAAATTACACAATTACAGGTGAAGATTATATTCAGGAAAATACAGAGTCAAATAAGCTATTCAGTGTTGAAGAAATAGCGTCACCAAGCAATTCTCTTGTTAAAAAAGTGGAAATCAAAATTAACAAGAGATCTGATGAATACAAAAACAGATATTCCAAGAACATTTTTGGAACATATAAGATTAGATTCTATGCTGGCAGCAACTCAGATGTTGCATACAAAGATATCACTTTAATCCTTGACGATCAGTCGCTAGACGGAGTTATCTTTGAAAACTATGCGGATCAAAACGAGAGAGTTGCTTCTCAAAAGATCGTGCCTTCTCAATATGGAATGATTTCTGTGACATTGGCTCCTGCTGATGTAGACTTTAAGACATTTATAATTGAGAACGCCGACGGCAACTATGCATATGATTCAACCTCAGGATCATTCGAAATTTTATATCAAAAAGATGCAAACTTTGAAAGCGTTCCAGGCGCAGTTTACACTTCAAAAGGCATTTCAATTAGCAAAGAAAAACTAGTTGCAGCTAACTCAAATTTTGACGGTCAATTCTTCATTAGATATATGTTTGGATACACAAGATTCTTAAAAGACGGATCTAATATTGGACTTAACATAAGACTTATTGGAAACAACGAAAACGAGATATATGCTGAGAGTTTGACATATAAAATAAACACACAATATACAATTTTTGTGTCAATTGATGACAAAACTCTTGAAGATCAGAAGTATTATATCGCTAAGGGCTTAAGATATGGCCTTACAGTAGTGAACAATGGCTTTGAGGAAAGCTCTGTTCAAGTTACAACAAGCAATCCAAGTTTAGCTCAGATTGAAGTTGAAAACGGAAAATACTACCTCAAAGTTATCAGTAGAGAAATTGATTATGCAAACGAAGGAACATTCCAACTTATCGTTAGCGGATCAAGAACAGATGTTGACGGAAAGGTTATTTCAGCATCAACAAGTTCGAGCGTTAAGATTATGGAATACATCTTCAACACAAAGGATGCGAAAGGAAACGAATTCATTCCAGCAGACATCGTCAAGAACTATCAAGACGGAATAATTCCTGTTGCGATCAGTGGAAATAATGAGCTTTCAATTGATCTTGAAAAATATTTAGAATACGATTCATCAAATGGTGATGTACTTAATAAGATTAAAGCGTTCATGCAGAATGCTACATCTGACGGCAAGTGGACAGTTTACTTCAAAAACGATGAAAACGAGAATGTTGACTGGAAATACAAGGATTCAGATAACACAAAGTTTACTAGGATTGAAATCAAGAATGGAAGAATATCAAATAAATATTTTGACTTCAGAGATTTAGAATACAGTGTTAAGATTGAGCATGATCCTAATGTGAACCAGATCTACTCATTTACATATAAAGCTGGATATCAGAGGAATGAAAACGACGGAACTTATTCTATAATTAGTTATGATGAAGTAAGTAATGAAGAAAGTAATGGAAGAAAAGATAAGAAGAAGCTTGAATCCGAATTTACATTTGCAACATACATCATGGGGGCAGAGGATACTCCAAACCCAATCACTAACTATGATAACTTGAAGTCAATGGGAGCAAACGCTCACTACATCCTCATGAATGATATTACTATCACTCCAGAAGACTACAGAGCAATCAACGGAATTTTTGCTTCACTTGATGGAAATGGGAAGAAGATCATATTTAGTGGCGGAACATACACACTAAGTGACAGCGAACTTGGAGTCTTCTCAGAAGTTAGCCAAGATTCAATTATCAAGAACTTAAAAGTTGTGTTTGGAAGTGATGAGCAGCCAGTAAACATTGTGTCTTCGTCGACAGATTCAGTTATATTTGGTGGAGTTGCATCAAGAAACTCAGGAACAATCACAAACGCAAATGTTTCCGGAAATCTCACTTTTGTCAACTCAAACACAAACGCTAGTTCATATGTAGCAGGAATTGTGGGATCAAACGCAGGAACAATTACAAACTCACAAGTAACAGCTTCTATTAGAACAAACGGAGCGTCACTTGCTGGACTTGTTGGACAAAACACTAAGTTAATTGCAAGCTCATATTTCAAAGGCGGAAAACTGGAGAATATAACTGAGCAAAATACAAACTTTAACACAGCAGGACTTGTAAATATGAACAGCGAAAATGGTGTTATCATGACATCATATTGCTCAGGAGTAATCGTAAACACAAGAATTTACTCTAACGCAGCTGACGGAAGCGAACTTGTTTCTAATGTTCAAGTTGCTGGAGCTGTTCATACAAATAGAGGAGTTGTTCGTGACTCATACTCAAATATTCCTATTTCAACTAAGTCAAGTAGTTCAGGATTTATTTACAAGAACTCAGGAACTGTAAGCAACTGCTACTCAACATCAATCTTAGACAGCAACAAGCAGACAAACTACTACTTCGTTGCAGAAACAAGCATTGAAGGACAAGGAACAGGAACTTTCAAAAATTGCTACTATTTGAAAGATAAAAATATTAACCAATCATTACACCCATTAGTTGTCAAAGGTGTTAATCAGTTAAAAAGAGATGGATTTGGCGATAGAGCAAACTTTGAAAGCTATGCATATGGCGACAATTACAATAATGTTTGGATGTGGGTGAAGAACATTCAATATCCATTCAGCGACGTAACTCTAGCCGAAGGAAGATTGGAACTTGTAACAGCGAATATTATTGCAAGTTCGATCAGAGTTGAAGACGGCAAAGAGGAAGAAAACGGAAAGACAACATACAAATATAGATATGAGGAAGATGTTCCACAACCAGGAACAATGTTGAATCCATATCTTGTTACATCAGCTGACACATTCTTAAACTACATGAGCTTAGGAAGAGACGGCTACTTCAGAATTATAAAAGACATTGACCTAGGCGACGTTGATATCACATCATACAAGACAGATTTCTATGGAATTATTGAAGGAAATGGAATGAGCCTTACAAGTGCAGATATCACATCAGGAAAGTCAGCAAGCAGCGCCGGACTAATTGGAAGTATCAAGACTTCAACTTCTCCAAGTGCAAACAGACCTCAACATGCAGGAATCATGAATTTAACTCTTGTTCCAGAGATTGTTAACTTCCCAAATGTTCCTATTGTTGGTTCACTTGTTGGATCTGTTGAAAATGCTACAATTGAAAACGTTGCAGTAAAGAGCAGTTTAACAGACAACGCAGGACAGGATACATCAACAGTTATTGTTTCAGGGAAGAATATTGTTGGTGGTGTAGTTGGACTTGTTAAAAACAAAGGATATATTAAGAATATAACAAGTACAGTCGGTGCTAAATCTACATTTATCCCATCAGAAAGTGCTAGAGCATCTATCACAACAGGAATTTACAATGGATCAAATATCAGTAGTGTATCTTATGCAGGAGATGCAGTTGGATACGCATTTGCAACATCTGATCAAATAAAAATCCAAGACGTTCAAGTTTACAGCACAAGCGCATATGCCATTGCGGATAGAGCAGGCTTTGCATTTGGTGGATTATCAAAGAGTGTAGATGTAAAAACTGTTACTGTTAATGTAAACGAAAATATGCTTATAAAGGCGTACAGCTTTGGCGGGCTTGTTGTAGGTGAAAACGCAGGAAATCTCAGCGATATTGTTGTAACGGGAAGTGGTTCTCAATCGAACGTGTTCTCTGTTCAAACATATATCCCTAAAGGCGTTGGAGGAATTGCTGGGTTCATGATCAAAGGAACACTTTCAGATGTTTATATGGGTCAATCCTTTGAAATTGAAAACGTAAGTTTGACAAACACAGTTGACTATGTCGGAGGAATTATCGGATATTCAAGTTCAACTGAAACAGCGTTAACAACATTAGAAAGAATTGTTATGGATGGAGATATCTCCTCAAGAAATTACCTTGGAGGAATCGTTGGATACACAAACACTAACGTTGAAATGAGCAATATAGCAGTTTACAAACATGACCTTAAGGTTGAGGGAATGCTTGCAGAAGTCTATGTCGGAGGATTCGTTGGACGTAACGCCGGAAGCGTAAAGATCACGGATGCATATTCACTTGCCAAGATTTATGTAAATGCTTTCTCATATTCTGTAAATATCTCTGTGAACGTTGGAGCTATCATAGGTTCAACTTCAACTAAAGGGGACGGAGAAAATATAGTAAATTACAGAACAGAGCTTCAGAATATTTATACAATTACAACTTATGAAGTTTCAATGGAGAATAAGAGTACAACTGCAGCAGCTAAACAGATTACAGTTGCTGGAGGAAATGTAGTGAGTGGTTCTCAAGTATATAAGGGTGTAAAAGTTAACATCAACAATAAAGAAGGCAACTTGTTTACTCCAAACTCAGTAACAAATAAAAAGACAGCAAATGTTTTAAACTTTATTCCAACAACTAAGTCAAACGCACTAAGTCCGGAGAATGCAACAACCCTTCTTATGGTTAGAGCTGACCCAGCAGAAAGCGGTGTTACACTTACTTTCAATCAAAATGAACTTGGCTGGAGCGTTTGCAAGTGGTACAATGAGGACAAGATCTCACAAGAGCAAAGGATCGATCCTTCAGAGGACCTTTACTATACTTTTGCTAAAAATATAAAAACGAGTGCAATTTTTACTGAAGATATTGAGAATAGTCAAAAATATTCACTTACGGATGGGGTCTTCAATAAACAAGAGGGTAGCACAGGAAAACTTGCTAAAAATACAAGTTATGAAGTTTATTCCTATGACGAAGCAGATAGGTGTTACTATATAAAGAGTGGTAATGATTATTATAGAATTGAAGAGTCTAAGGTTTCCCTTGATCCTTGGACGACTCCACATGACAACGACAATAAAATCAATGGATTGTCAACATTGGTTTTCGAAAAGACTCTTAGAATGGCATAACAGTTTTCTACTTGAAAAATAGTTTACCTAGAAAATCGGCAAAAAATATAGGAAAAAGTAAAAAAAGTTACAATTATCGCTTGACAAAACATTTTTATAAGAGTAAAATGCTTATGTTGAATAAGTATTGTGGTGAAGTGTGTAATCTATATAATTAAAT
>Ga0256869_1000989_pt1 | contig 13294 bp, 9 predicted proteins | sample RumenRJG_05RNA_FD_186096 | JGI IMG/M metagenome (GOLD analysis project Ga0256869, IMG submission 186096) | Metatranscriptome of bovine rumen microbial communities from Lethbridge, Alberta, Canada - Rumen RJG_05 (Metagenome Metatranscriptome) | ecosystem: Host-associated > Mammals > Digestive... | reverse complement strand
GAACAATTAAACATAGGAGATATGAAGATGAAAAAGCTGATCATGTCACTGCTCTTTTTAGGAGTGTTGCCCATCAATATGATGGCTCAGGATGATATGTATTTCGTTCCGTCCAAGGAGCAGAAAGCCAAGGACGTTTACGAATACGGTCTGCCTCGCGGCACCTACTATTCCGGTAGCTCACGCTCAGTTGATGATTATAACCGTCGTGTATTGACAGGTACTATTCCTACCGACTCGGCAGGCAACGATATCATTGATTTCTCTGCCGTTCGTGGTGTGTATCCTGATTCTACCGATAATGCATCGTCGGCTGATGACTATAAGCTGACACGTCAGTTGAGCCGTTTCGACGACTATACACCCAGTCAGGCCTACTGGGAAGGTTATCGCGACGGACAATGGATGTCGCCTTGGTATGCCAGCCGTTGGTATAGCTGGTACGACTATGACCCTTGGTATTGGAACTACCCATACTACTACGGCTACTATAGCAGCTGGTATGGATGGTATAGCCCCTGGTATTACGGTTACTATCGTCCGTGGAACTATGGATATTACGGATATTATAGCCCACGTTGGTATGGTGGCTATGTGCGCACAACACCTCATCGTGGCCGTGTAACGACATACGATAGCCGTCGTGATTTCGGACGTACTACCTCGCGTACGAACAATAGTCGGACGTATAACGAAAACCGTTCGTTTGGCAGCAATCGCAGTTCGTCAAGTTCGTTTGGCGGTTCTCGCAGCAGTTCTGGTAGCTTCGGCGGTGGCGGTAGCATCGGTGGCGGTGGTGGTAGCCGCGGCGGTGGTGGTTACTCTTCTGGTGGACGATCATTTGGCGGACGCCGTTAACAGTTAATAGTTAGCAGATAATAGATAATAGTTAAGGAATACGACAATGAAGAAGATATTTGTTTTTGCTGCTTTGGCTGTAGCAGTCATGCAGATAAGTGCTCAGAGCGCAGTCAACCTCGACACCTACATCGGTGCACAGCTGGCTACTGAGGATCTGAACGGAACAGCCCGTTACGTGGGTATGGGAGGAGCTATGGAAGCTCTGGGGGCTGATATATCGACTATTGGCACCAATCCTGCTGGCATCGGACTCTTCCGCCATAGTCAGGTATCCGGTTCGTTCGGTCTTGTGTCGCAGTCCGATGGAAAGTCCTTTGCTGACGGCTCAAAAACCAATGCGTCGTTCGACCAGATGGGTTTTGTTGTTGCAACACGCACAGGTGTTTCTGATTTCATTAATTTCGGTTTCAATTTCCATAAGAGCCGCAATTTCAACCATGTGCTTTCGGCTGCAGCTAATGCCATTAATGGCTCATCACAGAATCGCCAAACTTACATCAAGGGCTTGAACGACCAACTTCTCGGCCGTTATAGTGTCAGTACTGTCGACGAGCTTTGTCTGCGCATGATGGAAAACGGTGTTGATCCGGAAACAGGTGATCCCAACTACACATATATCGACGCTCAGGACTACATGTTCAACCGCGCCCAGACAGGCTATATCGGTGAGTACGACTTCAACCTCAGCGGTAACATCAACAACCGCTTCTATTGGGGTCTGACGGTTGGCGTGAAAGGTGTCCATTACAATAGCTATACGGAATATGAAGAGTCATTGGTGTCGTCGGATCCTGAGGTCAATTATGTAAAGATGACAGACAGCCACAAGATTACCGGTACTGGTTTCAATATCAAGGCTGGTATCATCGGCCGTCCTATCGAGGAATCACCATTCCGTCTGGGTGTCAGTGTTTCGTCGCCTACATTCTACAAGTTGACCACAGAGAATATCACGTCTCTTAACGACCAGTATGGCATGTTAATGGAAATGAGAGACAAGGCAGATTTTCGTTTCAACACTCCTTGGGTGTTTGGTTTTTCTGCCGGGCACATTATTGATAATTGCCTCGCGCTGGGTCTCAGCTATGAATATGCCGACTATAGCACCAACGACATGCGTTCCATCAGTTCGTCTGGTTATGACTGGTATGGCGACTACTATGACAAGAGCGATAGTGATCCCATCATGAAGAATCATACCCAGCGTACGCTGAAAGGAGTTTCGACCATCAAGGCTGGCGCAGAATATATGATTGACAAGAATGTCTCGGTCCGTGTGGGTTACAACTACGTATCGCCTATGTATAAAGATGATGGTGTTCGCGATATGACCCTCGATTCGCCAGGCGTTATGATGGCTTCCACCACTGATTATACCAACTGGAAGAGTACCAATCGCATTACTGCTGGTGTCGGCTTTGCCTTCGACCAGTTCCGCATCGACTTGGCTTATCAGTACCAAATGCGCAACGGTGATTTCTATCCTTACATGAATCATTTTCAGAACATGAATCAGTATTATGATCCCAAGTCTAACGATTGTAATGCTGTCAATGTCAAGGATAACCGCCATCAGTTGCTCTGCACATTGTCATATACTTTCTGAAAATATGTTGAAAACCTTCTGATTGAAGGCTGGCAAACAATAAATAAGGGCGTCTTTGTGTTAACACAAAGGCGTCTTTACGTTATAATGAAGAAATAATTTGCAATTTATTTGGATTTTTAAACAATAATTCTTAACTTTGCAGCGGTTTTGAAGCATAGATATATATGAGAAATCCGTTTGACAAGATATTAAACTGGTATTTCACGAAGAATTCGTTACCATACTGGTGTATTTTCCTTATTGATTTTGCAATTGTCATGTTCAGTGGAATTGTGACTTTCTGGATATTCCACGACACGCAGACATTATACGAAAACACATTACAGGTACTTAACACCGTAAGCATCTTTGCACTGCTGAGTATACCTGGTTTCCGCCTGTTCCATACTTATTCCGGCTTTATGCGCTATTCGAGTTTCGTTGACTTGATGCGCGTGGTGTATGGCAATTTGGTTAGCCTTGGACTTGTGTTGATTGCTGACTATGGAATGGATATGCTTCCTGGTGACTGGTTTGTGCATTTCAACACGACTAGCATTTTCCTCTGCTATATTATTGCCACATTGCTGATGTGGGCTCTGCGCGTGTTTGTGAAGACTCTGTATGATGTGGCTTTCTCGAATACTCGTGCTGTCCGCGTACTGATTTACGGTGCCATGCAGGGTGGGGTAGGATTGGCGAAGAATATCCAGAGCCAGCGTCCACGTCAATTCTTGGTGAAAGGTTTCATTACTCATTACAAGAATACGAAACACCAGCAGATTATGGGCGAGCGTGTGTATTCTGTTGATGAGGATTTGGCCAAAATCATCATGGATAATGATATCGAGGGTGTTTTGGTGTCGCCTTATCGTGTGAAGGAATTCCGGGATAATCAGGAAATTCAGGATAAGATCATTGGTGCTGGTGCGAAAATCTATATGGCTCAGAGTGCCAAGGAGATGAGCGAAGGCGAAGAAATGTCGGACGAGGACTATGGTAACATGCAGATGCGTGAAGTATCTGTAGAAGAGCTGTTGCCTCGTCAGGAGATTCGTGTAGACCTGAAATCGGTGGCTGAACTGATAGAGGGACAGAAGGTGTTGATTACTGGAAGTGCCGGTTCTATCGGTAGCGAGATGGTAAGACAGATTGCGCAGTTTAAGCCGGCAAAGATGATGCTCATCGATCAGGCAGAAACTCCTCAGCACGACATTCGACTAATGATGGCCAGAGACTATCCGAATGTGGATGCCGAGGTGATTGTGACCAGCATCAGCCGTCAGCGCAGAATGGAGGAGATTTTCCGTACGTTCCGTCCTGACTACGTATTCCATGCTGCCGCCTATAAGCATGTGCCGATGATGGAGGATAATCCCTCGGAGGCTGTGCTCAACAACATCTACGGAACGAAAGTAATTGCTGACTACAGCGTGAAATATGGCGTCAAGAAATTCGTGATGGTGTCAACGGATAAGGCCGTGAACCCCACGAATGTCATGGGCTGTTCGAAGCGTATCTGCGAGATTTATGTGCAGGCGCTCGACCAAGCTATCAAAGAGAAGAAGATGGTCAATCATCTACCTATCTTGGGCAACAGACTCAGCTTTATCACAGCTGGTCAAATGGGTGGACCGACGGCTCGCACACAGTTCGTTACCACACGTTTCGGTAATGTGCTGGGATCCAACGGAAGTGTCATTCCCTTGTTCCGCGAACAGATTAAGAACGGCGGCCCTGTAACTGTTACTGACGAACGTATCGTTCGTTTCTTCATGCTCATTCCCGAGGCTTGTAAGCTTGTGCTCGAGGCTGGCACGAAGGGCAATGGTGGTGAAATCTTCGTCTTTGACATGGGTAAACCGGTGAAGATTGCTGACCTTGCCAAGCGCATGATCAAGCTCTCCGGTGCCAAGAATGTCGAGATTAAGTTCACAGGTTTGCGTCCGGGCGAGAAGCTCTACGAGGAAGTGCTTAACGAACTCGAGGGCACCAAGCCAACGTTCCATGAGAAGATTCGTATCGCAGAGGTTCGTGAGTATGACTACGACAAGGTATGCAAGGATATTGACGACCTCATTGAGATTTCCAAGCATTATGACGATATGGCTACTGTCGCAAAGATGAAGGAAATCGTACCTGAATACAAGTCAAACAACTCGATTTACGAGAAATTGGACAAGAAATAATAACCGTATTAGTTTACCCGCAGTAAACAAACAATTTACCGGCACTAAACTCGAGGTTTAATGCCGGTAAACTTTGTATTGAAAGGGGCTTAACAGAGCTTGCGGGAACCATCGCCGATGACGACGTCGTAAACCTTGGGCTCATGACCATATTTAGCGTTGAACTTCTCCTTAGCCGTAGCGATGAACTGACGATAGAGGTCGTTGCGCACGAGGTTGATGGTGCAACCACCAAAGCCACCACCCATGATTCGTGAACCTGTGACGCCGCACTCCTTGGCGATGTCGTTGAGGAAGTCGAGCTCTTCGCAAGAGACCTCGTAATCCTTCGACAGTCCTTCATGGGTCTGGTACATCAGTTCGCCAACCTTCTCGTAATCGCCTTCGTTCAGAGCGTCGCAGACAGCAAGAACACGGTCTTTCTCGCCCAGCACGAACTTGGCGCGCTTGTAATCCTCCTCGCCAACTTCGGCGCGTACTTCGTCAAGTTGTTCCCATGTGCAGTCGCGCAGGGTCTCAAACTTACCCTCGGGATGCTTGGCTTGAATGTGCTTCACGACATTCTCGCACGAATTGCGACGGTCGTTATAGGGAGAACCAGCCAACTGGTGCTTCACAACGCTGTCGAGCAGTACGAGACGATAGCCGTCGGGCTTGAAGGGGAAGTACTCGAACTCGCGCGAACGGCAGTCGAGGCGCATCAGACAGCCTGCTTTGCCGAAGACGGATGCGAACTGGTCCATAATACCGCAGTTGACACCGCAGTAGTTGTGTTCGGTAGCCTGTCCGGCAAGCGCCATATCCCACTGAGAAACCTTGTTGTCACCGAAGATGTCGTTCAGACCGCAAGCGAAGCAGCTCTCCATAGCAGCTGATGACGACATGCCGGCACCGAGGGGAACATCACCTGCGAAGGCAATATTAAATCCCTTGACGGGAACGCCCAATTTGCGCATTTCCAATGCGATGCCATAGATATAACGAGCCCAAGATGCGCGGGGGCCAGCGGGATCGTTGAGGTGGAAGTCTACGCGGTCCTTCAAGTCAATGGCATAAGCCATGACGGTGTCCTCAGTACCATTTGCACGCATTTCTGCCATAATACCCTTATCGACAGCACCGGGAAAAACGAATCCACCGTTGTAGTCGGTGTGCTCGCCAATGAGGTTAATACGGCCCGGTGAGGCATATACATTGCCGGTCTTGCCATCAAAATGCTTGATGAAGCGGCTTCTTACAAAATCGATTTCCATCATATAATTTTCAACTTTAATCTTTTAACTTTCAACTTTACTCTACGGGGATGTCCTTGTTGACGTTCTTACAGCCGATGAGGGCGTAATAGAACATGTAAGCCATAGCCAGCAGATAGACGAAATAGCTTGGCATGTAACCCATGAAGTCAGCAAAGAAATTCTGCACAACAGGGAGCACGCCACCGCCGACAACCATCATCATGAAGATACCAGAAGCTTGAGCGGTGTATTTACCCAGTCCCTCGGTGGCTAGATTGAAGATGGATGCCCACATAACTGAAGTGCACAAGCCGCAGAGCACGAGCAGAATGGCGCTCAGCGGTACAGTGGTCATCTCGACGGAACCCTCGAGAATCTTTACCAGCGGCATTGTAGCTGTAACACTCTTTGGAGTGAGGATAGCGGCGATAATTAACACCATCCCAATGAAAGTCGTTGCAAGCATCATCTGACGCGACGACACCTTAGCGCCAATGGCACTAGCTATCATACGACCAATGAGCATCAGCAGCCAGTACATAGCTGCCACAGCGCCACCGATGGTTGCTGCGTTGAGCACAGTCTCTGGATTAACCCAAGCACCGTTGGCGCTCGTGTCGGACAGATAGAAATTCAAACCACCGGGAATGCCGACTTCTACACCGACATAAACAAATATGGCGATGACACCGAGCAGACAATGGCGGAACGACCATGGCGAATGTTCGAACTTGGTATCAGCAGTAACTTTTCCCAACTCTGGATCCTGAATGGGGATGAAGCAGAGAATGCAGAAAGCTGCAGCGAAGACGGTCATAGCGATGTACATTACCAGGTTGACGTCGGCCATCTGGGTAGAAGCCGTGACGGTGCCGATGAGTGCGCCTACGAGCATTGGCGTCATGGTTCCCGACAACGAGTTGAGCGTACCGCCAATCATGTTAAGTTGGTTACCACGGTTACCACCACCGCCCAAGAGGTTGAGCATGGGGTTGACAACGGTGTTCAGGATACAGACGGCAAAACCGCTGACGAATGCGCCAAAGAGGTATACACAGAATCCGGGAATTCCACCAGAGAATCCTGAGAGGAACTGGATGAGCACACCGACGAATCCTACAGCAATTCCAATAAGTGCCGTTTTCTTGTAACCCACCTTGGTCAGCATCTTACCTGCGGGGATACCCATGAAGAGGTAGGCGAAGAAATTCATGAAGTTACCCATGATGCCCAAAACGTTAGAACCGCCAATCTCCGGCTGGTTTTTCCAGATGACACCAATGGGTGCGCCAAGATTCGTTACGAACGAAATCATCGCGTAAAGGAACATCATCGTCACAATGGCGATGATGCTCCCGTTTTTCTTTTGATTACTCATAAATAAATAATGTATTAGTAGTTTAGTTTACTCTGCTACGCCGAAACGATAAACCGTCTTCTGCTTGTAGCGCTGGCCTGGATTCAGCACGACGCTGGGGAAGTAGGGACGGTTAGGGCTGTCAGGGAAGTGCTGTGCCTCGAAGCAGACGGCCGAACGACGTGGGAAGGTGCAACCGTTGGCGCCTTTGTAGCCATTCAGGAAATTACCGGTGTAGAGCTGCAAACCTGGTTCGGTGGTATAAACCTCCATGGTGCGTCCGCTCTTGGGCTCTGTCAACTTGGCGGCAAAGCTCAGTTCACCCTCTTCCTGCTTGTTCAGCACGTAGTTGTGGTCGAAACCGTGACCGAACTTAATCTGCTCGTTGTCAGCTTCGATATCCTGACCGAAAGTCTTTGCCTTGCGGAAATCGAAGGGAGTTCCTTCAACCTTCAGGATTTCACCCGTAGGAATAGCCGTTGCGTCGGTGGGCAGATAGAAGTCTGCATTGATTTCGCAAATCTGGTCCTCGATGCCGGGAGTGGGATCGGCAGTACCGCCCAATGCAAAGAAGGCGTGGTGTGTCAGGTTGACAATCGTCTTCTTGTTGGTGGTAGCCAGATACTCAATAACCAGCTCGTTCTGGTCGGTGAAGGTAAACTCTACCGTTACGTCCAGTTCGCCAGTGAAACCTTCCTCACCATAAGATGAGATACGATGCAGAGCCAGCGAGCGTGGACCCATCTGACGAGCATCCCAAACCTTGGCGTTGAAGCCGACAGCACCGCCATGCAGGTGGTTAGGACCGTCGTTCAGAGCAAGCTGATAGTCCTTGCCGTTCAGCGTGAACTGACCCTTGCAGATGCGGTTGCCCCAACGGCCAATCAGTGTCGAGAGGTAAGGCTCGTTGCCGCTGGTGAGCTGCTGGATGCTGTTGTGACCCTCAATAACGTTTGCTACTTTGCCATCTTTATCGGGAACCATGATAGCACATATTGCACCACCATAATTAGAGATAGCTACTTCATAACCCTTACGGTTCTTCAAAATGTAAAGATCCGTCTTTTTTCCATTCACCGTGGCCTGGAAATCCTTGCGGTTCAGACCACACAAATTCGCTGTTTCGTTTGTGTTTGCCATATTGTTAATGTTTTAAGTTACTTAATTTACCTTGCAAAGTAACCGAAAAAAAACGAGAATGGCAAATGAATCGACGTAAAAAACGTTTACGAGAGTGTTAAAAACATCTAAATGCAGTTTTTGAGGAAATCGCCAACGACGTAGCTGGAGCCTCCAACGAAGATAAAATCGTCGGGCTCCGCGCTTTCGAGAGCAGACTTATATGCTTCATTTACAGTAGGATAGCAATTTCCTGCCAGTTTGTGATTGATGGCTAAAATGCGCACAGATTGCTCGTTGAGCGCTCTTGGCGTGTTTGCCTTCGTAAAATAGTAAATTGCATCCTTTGGAAGCAGTTTGAGCACAGAATCGATGTCTTTATCGTTCACCATGCCGAAGACGATGTGCATTTTTTTGCATTTCACCATGGCCAGTTGACGGCTCAGATATTGCCATCCGCCGACGTTATGACCTGTATCGCAAACGACCAGCGGATTGCGTTGGATGGTCTGCCATCGTCCCATGAGTCCTGTGTTGTCGCAAACCTTCTTGACACCGTTGAGCAGTTCGTAGCAGTCCTTGGGGAATGTAGCAAGGAAACCAAGATCCTCGAGAACCTTCAGCGCATGTATCACGGTGTTCATGTTTTTCTGCTGGTAAATACCGCCGAGGTCGCCGTCGAACTCACCAGCATGGTAAGTCACATAGTGCATGCCCCCTTCTTCAGTAGGCGCGGCACTAAGCACCTCAGGATTATCTTCGGCAAAAACAATAGGTGCCTGCATCTCCTTGGCCTTGGCCTCGAAGACGGGTCGTGTCTCGGGATGATTCTCACCGATGACGACAGGTACACCTTTTTTAATAATACCGGCTTTTTCCTCGGCAATCTTGGCCAGTGTGTCACCCAAGAACTGTGTGTGGTCGAAACTGATGTTGGTGATGACGGAGACGATAGGATTGACGATGTTGGTGCAGTCCAATCGTCCGCCCAAACCTACTTCTGCCACCACAATATCAACGTTCATGTCACGGAAATAGGCAAAAGCCATTGCCGTAGTTACTTCAAAGAACGAGGGATGTAATGGCTCGAAGAACGACCGTTCGCGCTCGACAAAATCAACGACATACTTCTCGGTGATGGGATGTCCATTGACGCGGATACGCTCACGGAAATCAACCAGATGTGGTGAGGTGTAAAGACCTACGCGATAGCCACATTCCTGCAGTACAGAGGCGATGGTATGAGACACGCTGCCTTTGCCATTTGTGCCTCCGACGTGGATAACGGCAAACGACTTATGAGGATGATTGAAGTGCTCATCCAATACAAGCGTGTTGTGAAGTCCTTCTTTATAGCCTGATGCGCCCTGTCGCTCGAACATGGGCATCTGGCTATACAGGTATTCGCAGGTCTCTTTGTAGGTCATAAGCGCGGTGTTTGTCGCTGTGGCACAGCGACATGCTTAACTGAAGTAATTCCTGAACTTCTGGAAGATGCTGCGCTTGGTGGCGGCATCACCCTTGAAATTATCACTCTGACGGAACTGCTCGATGGCGCGCTTTTCGTCGCTGGTGAGGGTCTTCGGCACGTAGACGCTGACATTAACCACAAGGTCGCCGTTACCACGTCCGTAACCCTGAACGGCAGGCAGACCTTTGCCGCGCAGCCGCAGTGTCTTGCCGGGCTGCGTGCCTGGTTCCATCTTCACCTTCAAACGGGTTCCTTCGATGGTTGGAATCTCCACATCGCCACCAAGTGCTGCCGTCGGGAAATCGAGCAGCAGATTGTATATCAGGTTGTTGTCGTCGCGGATGAATGTGTCGTTGGGCTCTTCTTCCACCAAAACCTGAATATCACCGTTGATACCATTGCGAATACCGGCATTACCCTTACCGGGGACATTGACAATCATGCCTTCGGCCACACCGGCAGGAATCTTGATTTCAACAACTTCCTCGCCCTTCTCGATACCCGTGCCGTGACAATGCTGACACTTGTTCTTGATGACAGTACCGGCGCCGTCGCAAGTAGGACAGACTCCCTGCGTCTGCATCATTCCGAAAATACTCTGTGTGGTGTGGGTGATGATACCAGTTCCGTGACACGTCGGACACTTCTCAACGGCAGAGCCGTCCGCAGAGCCGGAACCATGACAATGAGAGCAAGCCACGTCCTTGCGAACCTTGAATTTCTTGGTGACGCCATGAGCAATCTCCTGCAACGACAGGCGAACCTTCAGACGGAGGTCGCTGCCACGATGAACCTGCGGGCCGCGCTTGGCACTTCCGCCAAAGCCGCTGAAACCTGCGTGTCCACCAAAGATATCGCCGAACATCGAGAAGATGTCGTCCATATTCATTGATGCGCCTCCGAAGGGATCGAAGCCGCCACTGCCGGGAGCGTTGAATCCGTACGTGTCGTACTGCTGACGCTTCTGCGGGTCGTGCAACACGTCGTAAGCCTCGGCAGCCTCCTTGAATTTCTCCTCAGCTTCTTTGTTGCCGGGATTGCGGTCGGGGTGATATTTGATGGCAATGGTGCGATATGCCTTCTTTATCTGATCTTCTGTGGCGTTTTTGTCAACGCCAAGCACCTCATAGTAATCTCGTTTCTGTGCCATTTCTTCTTACTTCTTACATCTTACATCAGACATCTTACTGTCCTACTGCCACTTTGGCATGACGGATGACTTTGTCATTCAGTTGGTAACCGGCCTGCAGACAGTCAATCACCTTGCCTTTCTTGTCGTCTCCCATTCCTGGAACCATAGCTACGGCCTCGTGCATGTCGGTATCGAAATCGGCATTGTCGGTGTCTATCTTCTTGACTCCTAAGCTCTCAAGGGCTTTCATCATCTTGTTGTAGATGAGTTCCATGCCTTCGCGCAACACGGCGGGGTCGTCGGTTTTCTCGCCATTGGCCAGCGCGCGCTCCATGTCGTCAATAACTGGCAGAATGGCACTGACAGCCTTCTCGCCGCCATTCAGGATAAGCTCTGCCTTCTCCTTCAGCGTGCGCTTGCGGTAGTTGTCAAACTCGGCAGTCTTGTAGAGTATCTGTGTCTTCAGCTGCTCTATTTCGGCCTGAGCCTGCTCCAGAGGGTCTTTTTCTTCTTCCTCAGCGGGAGCTTCGGTATCAGCGGATTCATTGTCAGCGACAGAATCGCTGACCACTGTATCTTCGTCAGCGACTGAATCGCTGGCCTCATTTTCTTGTTGGTCGAGGATTTCTTCCTCTTCCATGTTCTTCATTTCTTCTTCGTTCATAGCTTTTTTGTTTTTTCTTCGCTTCCAGCAAATTCCGTGCCATTCTTTACGCATACATCTCAGCTTTCTTCTCCTTGATGCTCTCGTCGTAGATGTAATCATCGTACGTAGTGAGCTTATCGATAGTGCCTTTCGGTGTCAATTCGATAATGCGGTCGGCCACGGTATTGATGAACTCATGGTCGTGCGAGGCAAACAGGATGTTGCCCTTGAACGAGATAAGATTATTGTTGAACGCCTGAATCGACTCCAAATCCAAGTGGTTGGTAGGCGTGTCGAGAATCAGACAGTTGGCATTCTTCAGCTGCATACGGGCAATCATACAACGCATCTTCTCACCACCCGAGAGCACGCAGACCTTCTTCTGGATGTCCTCGTCCTTGAACAGCATACGACCCAGGAACGACTTCATCATCACCTCGTTGCCTGTGCCATATTGCGACAGCCAGTCTACGAGGTTCATCTCCGACTGGAAGAAAGCGGTATTGTCCAAAGGCAGGTAAGCCGTCGTGATAGTCACGCCCCACTTATAGGTGCCGGCGTCGGCCTCGCGATTGCCGTTGATAATCTCGAACAGCGCAGTCATCGCCTTCGGATTGTGTGACAGGAAGACAGTCTTCTGACCCTTCTCGATAGTGAACGACACGTTGTCGAACAATACCGTTCCGTCGTCATTCAGAGCTTTCAGTCCTTCTACTTCGAGAATCTGAGTGCCAGGCTCGCGCTCCATCGAAAAGATAATGCCCGGATACTTACGTGTTGACGGGGTGATTTCCTCGACGTTCAGTTTCTCCAACATCTTCTTACGCGAGGTGGTCTGCTTCGACTTTGCCACATTGGCAGAGAAACGGCGGATGAATTCCTCCAACTGCTTGCGCTTCTCGTCGGCCTTCATCTTCTGGTTCTGAGCCTGACGCAAAGCCAACTGCGACGATTCGTACCAGAACGAGTAGTTACCCGAGAACAGCGTCACCTTGCCGAAGTCGATGTCTACGGTCTGCGTCGAAACGGCATCGAGGAAGTGACGGTCGTGAGATACCACGAGCACGCACTGCTCCAAGTTCGACAGATATTCCTCCAACCACTGCACGGTATCCAGGTCGAGGTCGTTGGTGGGCTCGTCCAGCAACAGGTTGTCGGGATGTCCGAACAGCGCCTTGGCCAACATCACGCGAACCTTCTCGTTGTTCGATATCTCCGACATCTGCTTGTAGTGCTGACCTTCAACCACGCCAAGGTTCTGCAGCAACTGGGCTGCCTCGCTCTCAGCCTCCCAACCGTTCATCTCGGCAAAAGCCATTTCCAAGTCAGCGGCGCGAACACCGTCTTCCTCGGTCATTTCGGCCTTGGCATACAGCGCCTCGCGCTCCTTCATATTTTTCCACAGCGGCTGATGACCCATAAACACCGTGTCCATCACCGTGAATTCATCATATTTGAAGTGGTCCTGCTCCAACACCGACATACGTTCGCCCGGCAGCATCTCGATAGAACCCTTGTTCGGTTCCAGCTCACCGCTGATGGCGCGGAGTAGGGTAGACTTACCGGCGCCGTTAGCTCCGATAATGCCGTAAATGTTACCACTTGTAAACTTCAAATTAACATCTTTGTACAGCGTTTTCTTTCCAAACTGAATCGCTAAGTTTGTGACTGTTATCATCTCTTTCTTATACCTTAT
>Ga0256869_1000976_pt1 | contig 13351 bp, 11 predicted proteins | sample RumenRJG_05RNA_FD_186096 | JGI IMG/M metagenome (GOLD analysis project Ga0256869, IMG submission 186096) | Metatranscriptome of bovine rumen microbial communities from Lethbridge, Alberta, Canada - Rumen RJG_05 (Metagenome Metatranscriptome) | ecosystem: Host-associated > Mammals > Digestive... | reverse complement strand
GTTAATGTCTGAATCATTAACATTAAATCATATCAATAAAGTTTTTGTTAAAGACGGTGAGGAATTTTACGCCGTAAAAGACGTAAGTTTATCAGTAAATCAGGGGGAGTTTCTAACTTTCCTCGGTCCCTCCGGATGCGGCAAGACAACAACGCTGAGAATGATCGCCGGTTTTGAGATCCCGTCCTCAGGCAAAATTTTCATGGGCGGCAGTGATGTTACAGATCTGGCAGCAAATGAACGCAATATCGGTTTTGTTTTCCAGAACTACGCACTGTTCCCGCATATGAAGATTTTTGATAATGTGGCCTATGGTCTGAAAGTACGCGGTCTTGACAGGGTTGATATTGCCAAAAAAGTCAGGGAAGGGCTTGCACTGGTGGGCCTTGAAAAAGCTGAGGGCCGCTACCCTAACCAGCTTTCCGGCGGCGAACAGCAAAGAGTTGCTCTTGCAAGAGTCCTTGTACTCCGTCCTAAGCTTCTGCTTATGGATGAACCGCTGTCAAACCTCGATGCAAAACTGAGGATTCATATGCGCACGGAAATACGCCACATTCAGCAGGAACTTTCACTGACATGCCTCTATGTTACGCACGACCAGAAAGAAGCTCTGACTATGTCTGACAGGATCATGGTTATGAATCACGGCCAGATCGAACAGATAGGAACGCCTATGGAACTTTATGCAGATCCTTCTACTGCTTTTGTGGCTGACTTTATAGGCCAGGCGAACCTGATTTCAGGCGTGCTCCAGAAAACAGAGGGTGACTTCGGAATTTTTGAAACATCAGATCACTGCGTTACGGCACGTCTGGGAGTAAACAACCCACCCAGAGCAGGTTCTGAAGCATTTTTGATTGTCCGTCCGGAAAATCTTTCGCTGGGCGGAAATGACAACGCTCTTCCTATTAAAATTACACGCTGCCTATTTGAAGGTGACCGTCTTGACTATCAGGCAGACCTTTGCGTTCCTGGCTGCCCTAAAGGGCTGAGTCTTTCTGTCCCGTTCCTTCCCGGCACTCAAATCTGCAGTGCCGGCACATCAACAACAGCTTCGTTCCAGCCAAGGGGTGCCGTAATAATTGCCAAAAACTGATCCGTACCTGCTGGAAAAGTAAAAAATCAGTCCGCCCCAGAAATTCAATCTGAGGCGGCCTTTTTTATCAGAAAACATGGACTTTCAATCTGCAACGTATACTGACTTACAGCATGTCTGCTGCGTTGTTTCGCGAACTTTGTACTTGGAGCCGCTGCAGCAGTGCTGTCAAACACAGCTTCACGGCTACTTCTCAAGAATTTCCTTTTCTTTTTTCTTGTACTCGTCGTCAACTTTGCCGATGTACTTATCTGTGGTTTTCTGAGCGTCCTCAAGCATCTTCTTGAGTTCATCCTCAGTTATTTCCGAGTTTTTCTGCATTTTCTTCAACGTATCATTCGCATCGCGGCGGATGTTGCGAAGTGCCACTTTTGCTTCTTCGGCAGCCTTTGCAGCCATTTTGACGAATTCCTTGCGGCGTTCACCAGTAAGTTCCGGCACTACAAGGCGTATATTATTGCCGTCTACATTTGGCGTCATGCCAATATTTGCAGCCAGAATCGCCTTTTCGATCATCTTGATTGCTCCCTTATCAAAGGGGGAAATGATGATTACCCTGGCTTCGGGAATTGTTATATTCGCCAGCTGCTTCACCGGCATCTGAGATCCATAATAATCCACTTTCACTGCATCAAGAAGTCCTGGATGAGCACGTCCTGTACGAATGCCCTGAAATTCCATATCAAGATGATCAAGGGCTTTTTTCATTTTTTCTTCAAGGTTAAGATCTGACATTTTTTCACAGCTCCTTTGCAATTATTTCGTAACTATAGTTCCTATCTCCCTGCCGTCAATCAAAAAGGCCCGGAGATTACCTTCCTGAAGAACATTCAACACTGCAATGGGGATTCCATTTTCCATGCACAACGAGAAAGAAGCAGCATCCATCACTTCAATACGGCGCTGAAGGGCATCCATGTAGGAAAGTTTACTGAACTTCACAGCATCAGAAAATTTAAAGGGGTCTTTATCGTAGATGCCGTCAACCTTGGTGGCCTTTACAAGGCATTCAGCCCCGATTTCGGCAGCTCTCAGGGCAGCCGTTGTGTCTGTTGAAAAATAAGGTGAGCCGGTGCCGCCGCCAAAAATCACAACGCGGCCCTTTTCCAGATGCCGCAGCGCTCTGCGGCGGATATAGGGCTCTGCGACCTGGCGCATTTCTATCGCCGTCAAAACGCGCGTAGGAACGTTATTTTTCCTTTCAAGCACATCCTGCAGTGCCAGAGCGTTGATAACAGTTCCCAACATTCCCATGTAATCGGCCTGAGCGCGCTCAATTCCTTCCTCAACTGCCTGGCGCCCGCGGAAAAAATTGCCGCCGCCGACGACGAGCCCAATTTGTATGCCTTCTGCAGCAACCTGAGCTATTTGACGGCACATGCTTTCAATTGCTCTGAAATTCAGGCCGAACCCTTGATCTCCTGCAAGAACTTCGCCGGATAGCTTCAGCAGCACACGTTTATATTTCATCTGAGAGCCTCCTTAGATATACTCTAAGTGCTTACATAATATCACAAAAGCTTAAAACTTTCAGAAGGATTTTTCATAAAAAAGGCACAGAGCTCAAACGAAACTCTGTGCCGCTTATTATAATTCTTATTCACCAATAGCAAAACGTGCAAAATGGCGCACTTTCATGTTTTCGCCCATTTTGGCAATCAGTTCAACGATGAGATCATTGATTTTCTTATCGCTGTCGCGGATCCAAGGCTGTTCAAGAAGGCACACCTGTTCATAATACTTGCGGACTTTGCCTTCAAGAATTTTATCAAGACGATCAGCAGGTTTGCCCTCTGCAATGAGCTGCTCACGATAGACGCTTTTCTCATGCTCAACAACGTCGGCAGGCACATCTTCTGGCGCAATATACTGCGGATTAGCAGCCGCAATGTGCATAGCAATCTCATGCCCCAGTTTCTGAAACTCGTCGGTCTTTGCTACAAAGTCGGTTTCGCAGTCAAGTTCCACAAGGACGCCAACTTTGCCTGTGTTGTGGATATAGGAAAAAATATAGCCGTCTTTTGCATTGCGGTCAGCCTTTTTAGCAGCTTTTGCCAGGCCTTTTTCACGAAGATAATCAATGGCTTTATCAGCATCGCCGTTGCATTCCACAAGGGCCTTTTTGCAGTCCATCATTCCGCAGCCCGTGCGATCGCGAAGTTCCTTAACAGCAGCAGCAGTAATCTGCATAGTCATACCTCCCCGGGTTAATGTTCGTCGCCTTCAGCGGTTACTTCGCCATAGGCTTCAGTCAGTTTTTCCTTCATGTCAAGAATCGAGGCATCATCAGCTGCAGTGCTGTCCTCAATCTCAGCAGACTGCGCTTCAGGAACGACTCCGTCAACGCCGCCGCGTCCCTCGATCACGGCATTTGCCATAAGCCCGCAGATCAGCTTGATTGCACGGATAGCGTCGTCGTTACCAGGAATGGGATAATCAATCACTTCAGGATCGCAGTTGGTGTCCACGATCGAAATCACTGGAATGTGAAGCTTACGGGCTTCCATAACAGCAATGTTCTCACGGCGCGGGTCAATGACAAAAAGCGCATCAGGCAGAGAACGCATTTCCTTGATGCCCAGCAGGTATTTCTCAAGTTTTGCAAGCTCTTTACGGAAAAGCGAGACTTCTTTCTTGGTATATGTTCCCCAATCGTTGTCAGCCTCATGCTTTTCAAGCTCTACCATGCGCTGAACGCGCTTGCGGATTGTGGTAAAGTTCGTCATCAGACCGCCTAGCCAGCGCTGGTTGATATAAAACATTCCGCAGCGCTGTGCTTCTTCACGGATTGTATCCTGCGCCTGACGTTTGGTGCCGACAAAAAGCACCGTTCCGCCGTCTTTGGCTACAGAGCGCACAAAATCGTAAGCTTTTTCAAGACCTTTGACTGTTTTCTGAAGGTCAATGATATACACGCCATTACGCTCCGTGAAGATATAAGGCCTCATCTTCGGGTTCCAACGGCGCGTCTGATGTCCGAAATGGACGCCGCATTCAAGAAGCTGCTTCATGCTTACTACTGACATACTTATTCCTCCCTGGTTATCCTCCATTGTGTTCCAGCAGGCCTGGGACTTCTGACTGTCAGAAGCACCACCCTCAGCCCTCGCACAATGTGTGTTTTCAAACCCGTTCATTATACCATAAATGTGCATCATTGCAACAGCCGTTTTGGCTGATGTTTCCGCGTTCTGCGGCCATCCGCTGCACTAATTTCAGAGGAGAAAATACAGGAATAACATTAAAAGGCACTTCTGACATTATCAGCCGCCGGCCATATTGTATGAGCTGCCCGCCGTCAGCGGATGAGAAAATAATCTTCCCTGCAGAGGGAAGATTATTTTCTCTAAGATGACTACTTGCTGCAATGGCTGATTACGCGGAAATTTTCCTTTTCAGGATCGTACTGTTCGGCAAAAAGACTGCTGAGCGATTCAAGATTCATGCTGCCGAGATCACCTTTCGAGCGGTCACGCACAGCAATAGTATTGCTGCTGACTTCCTTGTCCCCAATTACGAGCATATAGGGCACTTTTTCAAGCTGGGCATCGCGGATCTTGCGGCCAAGTTTCTCATCACGGTCATCAATTTCAGTTCTGATACCGAGATTCTGCAGTTTTTCCGCTGTCTGCATGGCATACTCCACGTGATCCGCACTGACAGGCAGGATTTTTGCCTGGACAGGTGCAAGCCAGAACGGGAAAGAACCAGCATAGTTCTCTATCAGGATGCCCATAAAGCGCTCGATGCTTCCCAGAATTGTACGATGCAGCATGACAGGCCGATGCTCTTTGCCGTCTGCACCCACATAAGTCATTTCAAATTTTTCAGGCATCGTGAAGTCAAGCTGAATCGTGCCGCACTGCCAGGTGCGCCCGATGCAGTCTTCAAGGTGGAAATCAATCTTCGGTCCATAGAATGCACCATCGCCCGGATTAACGACATAGGGCGTTTTTGTTTCTTCCAGCGTCTCGCGAAGTGCTTTTTCTGCCGTCTCCCAAAGTTCGTCTGAGCCCATCGAATTTTCCGGCCGTGTTGAAAGCTCCACATGATATTTGAAGCCGAAAACGTGACTGTACACGTAATCATCAAGCTTCATAATCAGTTTTACTTCATCTTTAATCTGCTCAGGGGTGCAGAAATGGTGAGCGTCGTCCTGAGTAAAGCAGCGAACGCGCATCAGGCCGTGCAGAGCACCGGAAAGCTCGTGGCGGTGCACAATTCCCAGTTCTCCCATGCGGATAGGAAGTTCGCGGTAGCTGTGCTTGCTGTTCTTGTAAATGATAATGCCGCCGGGGCAGTTCATAGGCTTAATTGCATAAGGCATATCATCGATTGTCGTGAAATACATGTTCTCACGATAATGATCCCAGTGCCCTGATCTGATCCAAAGTTCACGGTTCAGTATCTGAGGTGTGCGTACTTCAGTATAGCCGTTCAGGAAATGGAGATGGCGCCAGAAGGACATCAGCTTGTTCATGATGACCATTCCCTTAGGATGGAAGAACGGGAACCCCACACCTTCATTGTGAAGGCTGAACAGGTCAAGGTCTTTGCCGATCTTGCGGTGATCACGGCGGCGGGCCTCTTCCATTTTAGTGATGTACGCATCAAGCTCTTCCTGCGTGTTGAAGGCCGTGCCGTAAATTCTGGTCAGCATGATGTTGTGCTCATCGCCGCGCCAATAAGCGCCGGCGACTGACATCAGCTTAAAATGTTTAAGGTATGAGGTGTTGGGAACGTGAGGACCGCGGCAGAGGTCAACATAATCATCCTGCCAGTACACATTCACTGTCGGGTCTGTAATTCCGTCAAGGATTTCAAGCTTATAAGGATCATCGCGATCCTTAAAAAGCTTTATGGCCTCTTCTTTGGCAAGTCTTTCACGGCGCAGCGGGACATTGCGTTTTGCAATACGGTGCATTTCCTTTTCAATACCCGGGAGATCTGCATCTGAAATGGGTGCCGGGAACTGAATATCATAGTAAAAGCCATCCTTGATAGTAGGGCCGATGGCAACCTTGGCGCCGGGATAAAGATGCTCCACGGCTTCCGCCATAAGATGTGCCGTTGAATGGCGCACAATATCGATTCCGATTTCACTTGACGTCACAATCGGTTCAACTTTTGCATCATGATCAACCACGACGTCAAGGTCAACCGGCTTGCCGTCAACGAGTGCGGCAATTGCGCCTTTATCAAGTTTCATTCCGGCAAGAATTCTGCCGGCTTCCTGAGCATCACTCTCAAAAAGCTGTCCGTCCGGACCGCTGTATTTAAACATATTGCTTCCTCCTTTACGAGCATCCCGAGCTTCGAATACTCATCAGATCTACTTTGTACCTGTACTGCCGAATCCGCCGCTGCCGCGCTCGCTATGATTCAATGATTCAACAGCCGACCATTCAGCTTTTGCAACCGGAGCTATCACCATCTGGGCTATACGATCTCCCCGGCGGATTTCAAACGGTTCTCTGCCGAGGTTCACAAGAATAACCCGGATTTCGCCCCGGTAATCGGCATCAATCGTACCTGGCGCGTTCGGCAGCGAAATACCTTTTTTCAGCGCCAGACCGCTGCGGGGACGAATCTGTGCTTCATATCCATCTGGAAGTTCAATGTGAAGCCCTGTGCCAACACTTTTAATTTCTCCAGGAGCAAGTGTCAGATTCTCCCAGGCGCGTACGTCCATGCCTGACGACTGCGGCGTTGCATATGCAGGCAGGGGAATTTCAGGGCTGTCACGTAAAATTTTTATTCTCACGCTCATTTTCAGCGGCGCCCGCGGTCAAACCGGCCTGAACCATGACGGTCAAAAGATCCATGACGGTCGCCATGTCTCACATCATGGTCGTGATCGCGGCCTTGTGCGGGACTGCTGTCAGGCAGTGATTCAATCATGCGCTCGCGTTCCATCTCGCCCGGCAGGTAGGGTTCAAGTCCCGCACTTTTAATAAGCTCAGGATCAGCCAGAAGCCGCCGGCGTGAAAGATTGATGCGGTTCTGGTCATCAATCTCTTTAACCATAACAATCACGTGATCGCCAGGCTGGAATACATCCTCAACTTTCCCGATATGCCTTGTGCTGATTTCGCTGATATGCAGAAGGCCTTCTTTGCCCGGAAGGATTTCCACGAAAGCGCCGAATGCCATGAGACGCGTTACTGTGCCGTAAAACGCTTCACCAGCCTCAACCTCGCGAACCAGATCGTAAATCATCTTACGGGCCTTTTCCACTGCATCGGGAGACACAGCAGAGATGTAAACGCTGCCGTCGTCTTCGATGTTCACCTTGGCGCCGCTTTCCTGAACAATGCCGCGGATTACCTTTCCGCCGGGGCCGATAACATCGCGAATTTTATCTACGTCGATATTCATCGTAAAGATGCGGGGCGCGTTCGGTGAAAGGGGCGCAGGTTCAGGAATGCAGGCTTCCATCTTGTCAAGAATCTGCATTCGTGCTTTATGTGCCTGCATCAGAGCAGTTGACAGAACTTCACGGGTTATTCCGCCAGCCTTGTTGTCCATCTGAAGGGCAGTCACACCGTCGCGGGTGCCGGCAACTTTGAAGTCCATGTCGCCATAGTGATCTTCAAGGCCCTGAATATCGGTCAGAATCACCATGTCGTCCCCTTCCTTAATCAGTCCCATGGCAATGCCGGCAACATGCTTTTTCATAGGCACTCCGGCGGACATCAGGGAAAGGCTGCCGCCGCAGATCGAGGCCTGGGAACTGGAGCCGTTCGATTCAAGAATATCGGAAACAACACGGATCACATAGGGAAATTCTTCTTCAGAGGGCACCAGCGGTGCAAGAGCACGCTCAGCCAGTGCGCCGTGTCCAATTTCACGGCGTCCGGGACCGCGCATCGGCTTAATTTCTCCCACAGAAAAAGGCGGGAAGTTATAGTGAAGCATAAATCTCTTATTGGGTTCATCAACTTTCAGACCGTCCATGATCTGGTCGTCTTCGCCGAGCATGCCAAGAGTCGTCACAACCAGGGCCTGAGTTTCACCGCGCGTAAACAGCGCTGATCCGTGGACTCTGGGAAGCACGTTGACTTCGCATGTGATAGGTCTGATCTCATCGGTAGCACGGCCGTCAGCACGGACTTTATCGTGTGCAGTGATTGTTCTCATGGTTTTTTTCACAAGAGATTCAACTGCGCCCGCAATATAAAGCTCCGCATCGGCATACGTATCCTTGAAATGCTCTGCTGTCTTTTCAACGAGCTTTGAGATTGCCTCACTGCGCTCCTTTTTCCCATGGATCATTACTGCTTCAGCTGTTTCCCCGGCAAGATTCTCTTTCACCCAGTCGTCGATCTCAGGGAATGTTACAGGCGCAGGAAGAACAGCTTTGGGAAGGCCGATTTCACTGCGAATCTGAAGCTGAAAATCCACAATTTTCTTGATCTCATCCTGTGCCATCTGCAGAGCGTCGACCAGCAATTCTTCAGAAACTTCTTTTGCGCCTGCCTCAACCATTGTGATTCCGCCGGCATGACCGGCCACAGTAAGATCAAGCGTGCTTGATTTCATCTGATCTTCAGTGGGATTCACCACAAGCCGCCCGCCAACACACCCCATACGGACAGCACCAACGGGGCCATTCCAGGGAACATCAGAGATAGTCAATGCCAGTGATGCTGCGTTGATTGCCAGAATATTGCATGGATGCTGCTGATCCACTGAAAGGACTGTAGCAACCACATGTACGTCATTGCGCATTGATTCGTCAAAAAGAGAACGAATAGAACGGTCAACAACGCGGGCGCTCAAAATCGCAGTCTGTGAAGGACGCCCTTCGCGCTTTATATAGCCTCCCGGAATTTTTCCAGCAGCATAATAACGCTCTTCAAAATCAACAAGAAGCGGGAAAAAATCAAGTCCTTCCCTGGGTTTATCAGACATGCAGACTGTTGTCAGTACTGTTGTCTCACCATGCTGCGCGACAATTGCCGCATTAGCCTGTTTTGCGACTTTTCCTGTCTTAAAGACAAGTTCATCTCCGCCGACCTTCAGCGTGTAGGTCTTTTCCATATCAAAGACTCCTCCTCTTATTCTTTCATCTCGACATGTAAACAGTGTTAGAATATCACAATTTTATATAAAAGCGATAGTGAAATTTAAAAATCAGCTCCATCAATAATGAAAAAACAGAATCGAAAGGTTGAAAAACTAGATTATTAATAAAAAATTAATATTTTGATAATAATGTTAAAAATTACTTTCTCAGCAAACACCGCTATGATGCTTGTGCCACTGTTTCACCAGATGCAAAATAAAAAAGGACCCTGCCGGAGCAGAGTCCTTTGCGCCTTCCTAATGACGAAGTCCAAGGCTTTCAATCAGCTTTTTATAACGATTGAAATCCTTCTCGCTGAGATAACGAAGCAGCTTGCGGCGTTTCCCGACAAGGGTCAGCAGGCCCTTCTTTGAATGATAGTCATGCACATGCACCTGAAGGTGCGCCGTAAGATCACGGATTCTCTGAGTCAGAACAGCAACCTGCACTTCAGGCGAACCAGTATCATTAGGATGCACACGATACTTCTCAATAATCTCGTTTTTCACCGATTTTTCCAACATATTGAATCACCTCATGGGGCTGGAATCCTGAAACTACGAAGTCCGCTTCTGCGTGCGCTCCATGCGGCACGCAGAACTTTATCGGGAACAACGGAGTAACAGGTCAAAAGGAATTGTATCATTGCTGAACGAAATGCGCAAGAAGCAACATTCACACATCGGTTCAGCCATTGCACCGCTTTCAGGCTTTGAATCCGGCAATAATATTAAGAACCTCATCAATATCTGCATCAGTGTGGTCAGCGTTTATCTGGAAACGGATCTCTTCAGCCCCGCGGGGAACTACGGGGAAAGTCATGCCAGTTGCCAGCACGCCATGCTCAAGAAGGAAAGCCACAAGCGCTTTTGTTTTTGCTGTATCATGAAGGACAAGCGGCGTTACAGGGTGCTCGCCGGGAATTGTTTCATACCCCAGTTTGACAATCCCGTCTTCAAAGCGTTTTGTCACTGCGCGGAGATGGGCAAGAATTGCTTTTCCTTCGTCGCTTTCAAGAATGTCGAGAGCCTTTGATGCGGCATAAGCTTCGCCGACAGTAATCGGATTTGAGTAAATATACATGGCAGCATGTTCACGAAGATAGGTGATCAGTCCGCGGGAACCGACTACATAGCCTCCGTTGACGCCATACGCCTTGCCAAGCGTGCCGATCAGTACATCCACACGCGCTCCGGTAAGCTCTTCAGTCCCGCGCCCCGTCAGACCGCAGGCGCCGACACCGTGGGAATCATCGACCACAACAAACGCGTCCTCCGGGAATTTATCATCGTAGCTGTGCACCAGCTCAACAATTTCCTTCAAAGGAGCATGGTCGCCGCGCATGCTGAAAATACCATCAGTTACCACAAGTGCGCGTTTTGCCCCGCTTTTTACGGCTTCATCCAGACTGTGTTTTAAATCTTCAAGGGAATTATGTTTATAAACCGAGCGAAGAGTTGACTTTCCCAGCCCAAGTTTAATGGCGTTGATGATGCTGTTATGGTTCAGCTCATCACTGATTACATAGGTTTCCTTGCTGATCAGCGATGTGATGACGCCGCCCACCGTCACATACGCAGCGCTGAAGATCATGGCGTCCTCACGGCCGTGAAATGCCGCAAGTTTATGCTCAAGATCACGGTGCGCTTTGAAAGTTCCGGAAATAAAGCGGACTGCTCCGGGTCCTACGCCGAATTCACGAGTTCCTTCTTCCTCCGCTTTAATCATGTCATCGCGGAGAGAAAGTCCAAGATAGGAGTTGGAATTCATGCGGATAAATTCCTGATTTCCGTGTCCTCTAAGAAGATAACGCGGACCTTTCTTACCGGAGGCTTTTTTAATTCCGACAATAATTTCTTCCTTGCCCTTCAGACGTCCTTCTGCTTTCAGCTTCTCAAGGTCCGCCGCAAGAACTGCTTCAAGTTTTTTCATTGTTTTTCCTCCCCAATGTCAGACTTTATTTTCTAATATTTTGCTTTGTCTCCAAGTTTAATGCGAAGATTCTTCAGCATATCATCAGTCATTGCTGCCATATCATATTTCGGACTCCAGCCCCATTCAGTACGGGCTGCTGAATCATCAAGCGAATTCGGCCAGCTGTCAGCAATACCCTGGCGCACCGGATCAACGTCATAGTCAATCGTAAACGAAGGAATTCTTTCCCGAATTGAAGCTGCAATCTGCTCGGGCTCAAAGCTGAGACTCGTAATATTGAAGCAGCAGCGGTGTTTCAGTTTAGTGGGATCTGCTTCCATAATCTGAATCATTCCGTTTATAGCATCCGGAATATACATCATATCCATGTAAGTACCGGCAGCAATGTAACTCGTATAATGGGCATGCTGCACAGCCTGATAATAAATGTCAACTGCATAATCGGTTGTACCGCCGCCGGGAAGCGTCTTATAGGAGATCAACCCGGGAAAACGAACGCCTCTAGTATCCACACCCCATTTTTTATGGTAATACTCTGCAAGCAGTTCGCCTGTAACTTTTGTGACGCCATACATCGTGTTGGGACGCTGAAGCGTATCCTGGGGAGTTTTGTCATGAGGAGTATCGGGTCCAAAAGCAGCTATAGAGCTGGGGAAAAACAGCGCGCAGTGGTATTCGCGAGCTGCTTCAAGCGCGTTGTACAGACCATGCACGTTGATGTCCCAGGCAAGCTGAGGTTTTTTTTCCGCCACCGCTGACAGCAGTCCGGCAAGGTGATAAATCGTGTCAGGCTTGAACTCCTTCACAAGTTCGGCATATTTCTCGCCGTCGCGGGCGTCAAGCAGGGCGAACGGCCCGCCTGGCAGAACATGTTTCTCGTCCGGACGCACATCAGTAGCAAAAACGTTGTCTGCCCCATAATCGTGGCGCAGTTTGGCAACAAGTTCCGTCCCAATCTGCCCAAGGCACCCTGAAACCATTATCTTTTTCATGCCAGCACTCTCCTGTGTTTTTATTTTACTTACCTTTAACAGTATAAATCTGTAATACTTTGTTTGTCAAATGAATATACAAGGATCTTGTATTTTATATATCATAAAGTTACAAAAAAATGCGTGTATAGCTTTTTAGAAAAAAGAAGCTAAAATATATATAATCTGATGTAATGGGATCTTACTGGAAGGAGATTTTCAAAATATGACATTGGAAGAACTTATGCCGCGTATCAGCGGAGACAAGGCTGCATCTTATTATATCGCAAACGTACTGCGCGAGGCGATTTACCGCGGCATCCTTCAGGATAATGAACAGTTACTGCAGAATCAGCTGGCAGCAAGAATGGGTGTCAGTCCCATTCCTCTTCGGGAGGCCCTGAAACAGCTTGAAACCGAAGGACTTGTGGAATTCCGGGGACGCAGAGGAGCTATTGTTTCCGGCCTCACGCTGGAAGATGCCCGTGAAATCTATGACATGCTCACCTGGCTTGAATGCGGTTCGATGAAGGTGTCCTTTGACCTTATTTCCAATGCCCTGATCCAGGAAGAAGAAAAACTGCTTGATAAGATGGAAAGCGAAGAAGATCCTGTTAAGTGGCGCGACATGAACGTTCTGTTTCACTCCTCCCTCTATGAGCCGGCTGACCGTCCGCTCACTCTTGACACCATGGCAAAACTCCGCCGTCAGGTTGACCGATACATCCGCAACCACCTTGATTCTATGCGCAAGGAATCTGAAGAACAGCACAGGGAAATTCTGGAGGGAGTAAAAGCACATGATCTGCCGCGTACCATTAAGGCGCTGGAAAACCATCTGATCAACACTTCAAAAGATCTTCAGGCATATATGCGGCACACTCAGCAATTAAACAAATCTAAATAATAAAGTCGGGCTATAAACACCAACATGTAAAAATTTTAACTTTATACTGCATACATGAAGTTTAAATGCCCGTCTTAACAGGGTTAACATGAACAGTTATATGTTTCACTGCAGGGAATGTCCTCTCAATCGCCGAGTGCACATTTTCTGCTATACGATGTCCTTGAAATACACTTAAGTTTCCATCAACAGCAATTTCCAGATCAACATAAATTTTTGAACCAAATAAGCGTGTTTTAAGGTCATCTATGGAGGGGATGTCAAGAATTTTGTGTTTTTAGATTAACCAATCGTATTTAGCAATCAGTTTGCTCATACGTTCGTCAATCAATAATTGGTTCATAACAGCCTGCCAGTTAAAGACCTTTCCTTTG
>Ga0256869_1000975_pt1 | contig 13357 bp, 6 predicted proteins | sample RumenRJG_05RNA_FD_186096 | JGI IMG/M metagenome (GOLD analysis project Ga0256869, IMG submission 186096) | Metatranscriptome of bovine rumen microbial communities from Lethbridge, Alberta, Canada - Rumen RJG_05 (Metagenome Metatranscriptome) | ecosystem: Host-associated > Mammals > Digestive... | reverse complement strand
TATTTATGAACAGAATAAAAAGCCTATAATACTGCCTGATCGATCAAATCGAATTGTTCTAAGTATTAATGACGATTTTAAATTTTGTTATAGATTTCTTAATAATGATAAACTTTCTACTGATATAAGTTTAGCTCATTTGAATATTGAGATCAAATATTTTATAAAAGGTAGAAATGAGTATTATATCGTAAAGAAAATCGGTACAGATTTATTAAATTGTATATTAATAGATGATCAAAAAGTATTAAAGGCTATAATAGAAAACCCTGGACTAGGTGAAGGGGATCTATTTGCTGAATTTAATCTCTATTTTGATGATTTTGAGTTTGCAGATACTGTTGCTATCTCTCAGTACGTAGTAGATACAAGAGTGACTCTAATTGATCCAGTAAAAATCACGGAATTAAAATTAAATACAACTCCAAAATTAAATAATACTTTAATTGGTTTTGATGAGGAAACAGGAGAAGTATATGGTACTAATTTACCAAAGAATTGTGTTAATGCTGGGATAAATCAGAAAACTGGTGATGTTTATTCAGATTTTTATGCAGGTTAATTATGGAAGCAATTGTATTTAGTGAACCAAAAGTTATGAATAATCCAACTGAAATTTATGTTGAAGCTACATTAGATACAACTAAACATACTTATCAATTGGATAAAGATTAGATAGTCATGAGTACTATTATAATGAATGGACTAAAAATATCTACCGAGTGCAAGTTCATTAAGTTTATAGCAGGAAATAATTTTTCAATTAGAGATGACTTTTCTGTTAGTACTTGTAAGGTTACATTTATTAATGGTACTCGTGCTGGTGATATTGTAGATAGTAATGCAGAATGCGTTGATAAAGATGTCGTTCTGCAATCTACAGGATGGATTAAAATATATAATCCAATATTATATGTAGAAGGGATAGTACTTCAATCATATGCACCATTTGAATATCAGGTCCAACAATTTATTGTAGATGGAATAACTAAATTTTATACTGATTTTAATGAAGGAATGTGTAGAATTTTAGTGCCTAAATCTAAAATTACTGATATTGATGGATATATTGAAGTAATAAATAGTATTCCTTATCTTGAATTACTTGAAGTAACTGAGGATGCTAAAGAATTAAAGAATATTTATGGAGTTCAATTGTATAGAACTAATTTACGATTAGAGAACTTGAATTCTATAGTATTTAATCCAAAAGATAGTTATGATAGGTATTTAATTAGAGATGTTGATTACCTCGGTACTTTTATTCTTAAGTTAGAATCTATACTGAATCAATATGGAGTAGCACTACATAGATATCCAATTGATACTAATACTCCAAGATCAGATAGATTAATTTATAAAATAACAGAGTACCAAGTACAAGAATCTCCTAAGAGTAATTATGGACCATTTCGTGATGTAGTTCGTCATAAAACTACTATTGAATTTGAGGGTTCATTTTTAAATCAAGTAGTATTTGAAGACTTTAGGACTAGATATCAGGACGTAAGATTACTTACAGATTTTACTACTTTCTATGTAGAAACTAAACATGGTAAGAAGATATTAGCTAGTTTAAAATGGAGTCAAATAAATACTGATTGGAATCCTGATTATAATGTAGATAATCAAGGTAATTCAGGTATTCCTTGTACATTTAATGTAGAATTAAGATATTATGTCATATATGATAGAGCTTATTATAATATAATACATGCTATTGATATGACGATTATTGGTGATAAATTTATGCATCAAGCACCTGAAGTAGATACTGAGGATGCAGTAGTTGAAAATACTCTTGATGATAAACCAATAAAGCAAAATAATACTAATTTGGATTCTACTGATATTCATCAAGTAGCTTCTGAAGATTTAGATGAATGGTTAAAGTTAAGGTCAAATTAATATATTATGTCATTAATTTATAAAACTTCAAGGAAAAGGGTTAGTAGTTTTACTGATCCAGATTTTCCTAATATTAGAGATTATACATTATTAGGCATGAGTCCACAAGCAGTGCCTACTGAATTCTTAGTCAGTGCAATTTTGGATTATGTACCTAATGTAGAAACAAAAATAAAGGAGTATCTCCTAAATACTGATATTAGTCCAACTAGTCCTTCTACAGAAAAAGGTTCAACACAATCAGCCATTGTTAGATATATCAAGGCTTATGGACCAACAGGAGGTAGTACTGGACCTACAGGACCTACTGGACCTGGTATGAGTAATGCTATTAAGGTAGTACCTAATGTAATTGATAATATAAATGTTTATCAAGTAGGAATTCGTAAATCTACTTGGGATATTATAACTAGTGCTTCTAGTACTCATACAGTAAAAATAAATAATTCTGGTTATGGAATAGGTGCTGTTATTTATGCAGAATTTCCTTATATTGAGGGTTATACAGGAAGTGGATTTGTATTTTATGTCGTTACTGGAATTGGCCTTAGTAATACTCATACTTGTAGGGTATTATTAAGTACTATAGGTGGTGCTGATGGAATGAGAGGTGCTACAGGACCTACTGGAGCTGTTGGTCCTACTGGAGCTAGTATGAGTAGTGCTATTAAGGTAATACCAAAAGTAATTGATAATTTAAATGTTTATCTAGTAGGACTTTCTGAATCTACTTGGAATACTATAACTAGTACTTCTAGTACTCATACAGTTAAAATAAATAGATCTAGTTATGGAATAGGCACTGTTATTTATGCAGAAATGGATACTATTGCGAATCATACAGGAAGTGGATTTGTATTTTATGTCATTACTGAAATTGGAGATAATGATTCTACTACTAGTACTTATACTTGTGAGGTATTATTAAGTACTATAGGTGGTGCTGATGGAGCGAGAGGTGTTACAGGACCTACTGGACCAAAAGGGAATGACGGTACTGGAGTAGCTATTAAACCTAATAAAGTTAGTTGTGCTGAAATAGGTGATGCTTATATTGCTGATGGTACTTCTTCTAGTCCTGGAACAGTCGGTCACCTTTATGTGTTGAGTACCCTACCTGATGGATTTAGTGACGCAGGTGAAATTAAAGGACCTACAGGACCTACTGGACCACGTGGAGTAACGGGACCTACAGGAGCTAGTGGTAGTGATGGCGGATTAAATAATGTTAAGGTAGTAAGTGCAAGTGGAATATCTACAAGTGGTGATCAGTCCTCCATGATCCCAGCAGATCAAGTTAGTAAAAGTGTATTTGATCATTATCGTATATCTGAGTTTCACCATTATTTATGGACTACTAGTAGTACTCCTGAAATTAGTATAGGAGATATTATTCAATACCGAGTACAAGTTAATGATTATGGTTATGGATATATCTATGCAGAAGTAGAAAATGTATATAGTAGTAATAATAGATTAAGCGTTAAATCACTATATGGTTTATTAGATGGCGCTCAAGGTAGTACTGGACCTACAGGACCTACAGGACCACGAGGAGTATCAGGACCTGCTGGTAGTGTTGGTAATGCTGCATTAGTGCAATTTACTGCTATTGCTCCTTCAGGATCTAATGTAGAAGATATTACTAATGGTATGCATAGATCTCAATTTAATGTTTGTAGGAATTATTATAGCATACTATTCTTATATAATTGGAATACTTATGGTAGTACGATTACTGCTGGAGGATGTGTATTCGTTAAGATACCTATTATTGGTGAGTATAATAAATATGGTTACCTGCTAGTGAGTGTTACCTCAGCTCAAAGGTCATCACCTTCTAGTACAACTGGTAGTGGTCAAGGTAATATCTTATTTAGTAGCATTGATGGTGAACAAGGATCTGCATCATCAGTTCCAGGACCTACAGGACCTACAGGTCCTAGTGGTGGGTTTGATGGTTTAACTAGAGTAGTACCTAATTACGTATATGATACTAGTAGTACAAGTTATTTGGATTGCACTTCAATTCCTGATCTTGTATTTGATTCATTAAGGGAGCAAAGTAGTTTAACTTTTCAGTCTTTAGGGGTTGATTCATTATATATAGGAGAAGGAGTATCAGTACTAACTGTATTAGCTAGTGGTCGTTATTGTTACTTTATCGGAGCAATAACTAATAAAACTTATAATTCAGCTGATCCAGATAAAAGTACATTTACGATAAGTTTAGTACTTACTCAAGTGGATGGTGTTCAAGGACCTCAAGGTCCTGCAGGATCCTCAGGAGCACAAGGACCACAAGGAGCTACTGGACCACGTGGAGTAACGGGACCTCAAGGACCACAAGGACCAGCAGGATCCTCAGGATTAGAATCTGTAGTATATATTTCTAATTCTGATTATGATCAATCCTCATTATCCTGGGATAATGCTAAAATACCTGGTTATTCAGGAACAGTTCGAATTAATTCTAGTCTCTGGGGACGACTAACCATTGGTAGCATATTCATACTGACTATGGCACAATCTTCCCAGGTAGCTGGCTACTTAATGAGTATTGTTACTAATAAGACTTCAGGATCCTCTAGTGAATATTATATTTACTTTACGACTATTATATCGTCAAATGCATAAATATAATCTATAGAGTCAATGACTCTATAGATACTAAATAAAATTTAATTATGTTTGAGAGGAATTACTTAGTAGCTATAAATCTTAATCATAATGAACTTAAAAATCCAATTTTTCATAGATTAAGTGAACCACCTGCTGAATTAGATTCTTTTGAAGGTGCTTTCTATTATAATATAGTCGATCATATGCTATATTATTTTGATGGTAATAAGTGGGTGAAGAATACGGAATATGTAGTCAAGCTCCTAGGTGAGTCAGGTCAAAATATAGTATCAATTTATGAGGGTACTAACTCAATTGGTAATGAGTTTAGATTCCGACTACTTAAAGGAGATGATTATTTAAAATTAGCTGCCTCAGGTGATTATATAACTCTCAGTTTTGATTCAGAAAAACTAGATGAGTTATATGGACTGAGTCGAATAATACAAGCAACTCCATTTGACGATATACCATTAGGAGGTACTACTGTAGTAGGTTATAATAATAATCGAGTAGTATTCCCATTTACTAGTGCAAGATCAGTATATGACTATGATAGAGGTAAAAAGTTAAATGAAATATTAGATAACCATGAACAAAGTCTAAATAAAATAGTAGAAATTTTCATGGTTGATGAAGATGAATTTGAAAGAAGACGTAGATCAGGACTAGAAGAAGGAGTATATTTAGTTTATGATGAAGATGAACCAGGTCCAACTCCACCTACCCCAGGTGATGCTAGTTATGATCCAGATACTAAATTAATAACATTATCAGGCACTTATAATGAGACTACAGGTTATATTACTGTAAGTGGTACTTATGATCCTGAGACTAAATTAATAACATTCTAAGTTTATGTCAACATATAGTGATTCAAAAGGATTTATTGTAGGTGACTGGGTATTAGCAATAGCGGCTAATTCCATTGAAGGTAAGAAAGAGGTATCAGGTACCATTTATACCTATCAATTAAGTGTTAATGCAAAAGGTAACCTAGAAATAACAAATCGTACGAGCGCTGCTGGATCTAAGATTAATTTAGTATCTGCAGGAGCTATTCAAATAAAACCAGGTACTACTAAGAAAGGTAATTCAGCAGCAATAGCATTAGATAATGAATTCAATACAGCTTCACCAACAGAAGTAGAGGTACAAGCTTGTAATGGATTAGCAGCTTATGATGCAATTATGGGTCTTAAGTTAAATGCTGCAGAACTGGTTATAGATACTATTAATGCTTATTCTGAAGAATTCGAGCCACAAGAAATCCATATTAAATATAGGATGGACAAGTGGAATCAAGGAGCACCTAATGCAAGAGGTAAAAGTCAAACATTAGGTCCAATCTATCTTAAACAACATGCAAGGGCGTTCGACTTTAGATGCCATGGATGGGGTGGTATTGCGCTTCAAATAGCTGGACGAGATAGTGATGGTCATGAAAATAAAATTAAATTCGAATCAGATAGAATAACAGGAATTAATGATGAAGCTGCATATGATGGTGAAGGTGGTAAAGGACTAGAATTTGGTACTTTCAATAATCTTCATACCTCCCTCTTTACTAAAGATTATAGATTTAATGAAGATGGTATGGTTTATGCAGTTACTCGTGGTGAAATCGAAACTACAAGTAGTGGTAAATCAGATTATCCGACTCAAGAGGATGACTTCAAAGATATTATTTCTGAGGATCCTAATAAGAGTGCTAAGGTAAAACATATTGTTAAGACTGCTTATGCATTAAATGGTGCTCCAGGGATGAAAACTGAATGCACTAGTTCAGGTAATGTAAAAATTACTGGTGAGGACTACTACACAATAGTTTTAGCACCTGACTCAGTAACTCCAGATCTTAATACTCATTTTGATGTAGTTATTGAGAAGATTTATGGTAAAAATGACTTAAAAGAAATACCTGCTGGAGAAGGTACTCTATTTGATTATATAGGTAAAAATATTTATATTAAGGGTAGTACCTTAATTTATTATATACAAGTTAATACTGCACCTAAATTAGAAATGTCTAGTGCATCAGAAGTAACTATTGAATCAAAGTTACATGATGTAAATATTAATTCGGGTGATTGTATTAAGATGGAAGGTCCTGAGATTCGGTTGAATGCTATGAATCCTGATAAGTCAGGTGGATTAGTTAATTTTGGTGCAACAGCTCAGGTACAATTCCTTGAGTATAAATTTACTAAATCAGGTAATGTTGAGGCACCTGATGATCCAGTTGTCATAACATTAGGTACATTAAATAATTCTTGGAAAGAGATTTACTTTAATCCTACATTAGGTAAATTTAAGAGAGCATGCGATGTATTATATTACGATGCAACTGGTCAACAAGCTTATGATCCTAGTAATCATACTAAAGAAGTACCTATTTATTTTAGTGATGGCACTTTAGTTCCAGCAGATACCACTTGTTTCGTAATGGGACCTACAGTAAATCATGTCATTACGATTTATAAGATGGGAACTAAAGGATCAGAAGCCATAACTTCTAAGAATGCAATTGCAGTAGCAACTGTAAATGAGGATGGGACTAATTATCAAAGATTGATGAAGGATACTACTAATTACTATTATCCTGATACATTCTTTATGAAAAGTGATTATTCTCCTACTTCTGATGAAACTACTATTGCACCTGAGGAGTTTAAACCTACTGCAAGTTGTAAAATATCTGATATAGTAAAATTAGTAACTCATTTTAAGACGTCTAATCCAGAATATTTTGATTAATTATGGCAATACGTAATAAGAATTTTAGTGATGATGCCAGCCAAGTTTTCTTTTATAAAGATAAACTACTCCAAGAATGTACTAGGGTATTAATAGTTATGAGTGGAGTTGTTAAGGAGGTCTGGAGTTTTATGACAGGTTACTTATTTACGTCTGATGGCTATGTTTATCAAACTTCTGATGAGTACTTTTGTAAATGTTCAGATCAATAAATAGATGGCAAAGAAAGTAATGACTTATCCTTGGACGATGGCACAATGGGATGTCATTGTCCAAGGAATAAAAGATTATGTCTTAGATGGATCACTAGCTAAGCGATTTAAACGTCATGATGAAAGACCATTCATACTGTATGCAGATAGTGCTAATGGAGTATATAGGCATTTCTGTACTGAAGAGGATCGTGATACTTGGATTGCTGCTTATGAAGCTGGTGAAATGACACCTGAGATAGCTGCATTGGAATTTACTCCTGCATTTACTGCTCCTGCACCTTATTCAATTAATGTTACATCATTAAAAGATAATCAATATGTATTACAAGGAACTAAAGGTACTACAATATCATATAGTTTCCAAACTGTTGATGGTAAAGGTAGTGAGTTAAATGAAAGTGTTGATGCTTATTATACTTTTAGAAGTACTTCAGGTACTCATCAGACTTCTAAGATCTACAATGCAGGTACAGTAGTTTCAATGAATATTGATGAGTATTTGCATTTAGGTACTAATACTATTACTATATTATTAAGAGGTAGATCAACTGGTACTACTAAAACAGTTACTACGACTTATTATGTAGTACAATTGGAATTAAGATCTACTTTTGATATAGCTAGATCAATATTACCTCATTCTAATTTCTCATGTACTTATACGGTAGAAGGACAAGCTGATAAAACAGTAGAATTTTATATAGATGGTGTATTAACTGCTACTTCTACTATATCTTCACTCGAATCTTCCGCTACAAGGACTCAGTTATTTAATAACTCAGACGGTAAATGGGCACCTGGTAAGCATACATTACAAATAAGAGCATTAATGATGGCTGGTGATCAGCAATTCTATTCATCACTATTGTTTTATGAATTTGTAATATCAGGTATTGATCAAGTTCATATCTTAATGGCTTATAAGTTTCCAAATACTGCATCTATATTAGTTGATCAACGTCCTGGTATTTCTGGTGAGCAGTATATTACTAAAGAAATTGAATGGGCTTATTATAATAGTAATCCACGAGTTAAAACTTCAACAGTTACTTGGAGATTATATACTGAACAAGGAGAAGAAACTACAATTGCTACTCGTAATGCTGACGTAGTGGAAGCCGAAACTGATAGAAAACCTGATCCACTTAAATTTATGCCTACTGAATATGGTGATTACAACCTTCAGGCATTAATTGATGGTCAGATAATTGAATCTTATACAATTTCAGTTATCCCTAATACAAATGGCATTGTTGAAGCAACTGAAGGTCTTACAATGAAATTGTCAGGACTTGGTAGATCAAACATGGAGCCATCGGAAACTTTGTCCTCATGGTCAAATAGAGGTTATTCATGTACCTTCTATAATATGCCATTTAATGGTAATGCAGGTTATTTTGACAATGCAGTTGTATTCAATAATGGAGCTCATGGTATAATTAATATTAAACCATATTCGGAAGAGGTAGCAGTACAATCTAATAATGGTAATGTAGTAGAAATTGACTTTATGAGCTTTAATGTTGATGAGGATGATGCAGTAATATTCCAGATTGGTGATTATGATCCTGAATCAACGACCAATGGTCCTTCATTAACAATTTATCCTACTAAGGCAGTATTGAGATCAAGATTAGGTAAAGAATTAATAGCTAGGTTCAAGAGTGATGAAAGAGTTAAATTAGCATTTATTACTCATCCTAATTCTAGTGATCATACAATATATCCTAGATTTATGTTCGTTCAAAATCAGGGTGTATTAGCTCCTGGTGTAGTGTATGATTTAGCTGATAATTTTAATATAGGAAGACAAGCTGATACTGAGAGCACCTACGGTATGATAAAGGTAGGTAATGCTGCAGGTAAAGCTGGTATTAAAATATATTATATTAGGACTTATAATGCAACTTATAATCAGTGGCAAGGTCTTAATAATTTCATGATTGATAGTGGAGAGGATTTAACTCAATTACTATTAAAGAATGATATATTTCAAAAAGGTTCTACTACTGCAGTAGATATTGATAAGCTTGAAGGAATGATTCCACTTGTAAAAATTACTGGTGATATTAGTCCTCTAATTGCTACTCAGTCAAAAGCTACTGTTTATGGTGGAATTGAAATTACCTTCCCTGATGATCCTACATTGTATTGTAGAGGATCTAATGTTCAGTTCTCTAATGCAGGTCAGTCAACCTTAGGTTTACATATGGCTCCATCAATGCACGTTAAGTTCGATAAGAATGGAAATACTCTTTATGATAGAGATGGAAATCCTTATCCTAAGAATAGATGGGCATTTAGAGCAGGTAATGTACCTGAGAAGAAAGTAAGATTACAGGCTAATCCTATGGATTCATCAGGATGTCATAATGGTGCATTCTTAAAAATGGTGAATTATACTTATCCTAATGTTCAAGTTAATGGTGAGTATGTACTAAGAATTCCATCACAAGATTATGTACTAAGTGGCAGGTATAAGCAAGCAATGTCTGTTAAATATGGTGGATCACCTGATCAGTATGAATTCCCATATACAATCAATTATGTTCCTGATAGTAGACCTTGTGTTGTAGTATGGAGAGTAAATGCTAATACTCCTTATGAAATGTTAGGTCTATATGTGATGATGGAGGAAAAGAATGCGAACTATGCTAATGGAATGAGGTCTATTTACGATAAAATAGCAAATGATGGTTCGCTTGATCCATTTGATTTTAAATCAGGTACTAAAGGTACTAGATTATGGGATAATGATGGTTGTAGACAGATGGAAAATCTTCGTAACCATCAATACACCTTATTTACTAGTTATGCAGGATTTGAACAAGGTACTACGGAACGTGAGTATGCTTATGAGATACAGTATCCTGATCCTGATGATATTGTAGCTGATGGAGGTAATGTTAATGACTATTGGATTGAATTTGGCAGAGGATTAGTTCAAGCACTAGCTAATACTTATACGAATCAGTCTGAATTCAATAGAAAAATATTTACTATTATTGATAAATGGCATACAGCTGCTTACTATCGTAATGTAATGCGTCATTGTTGTACTGACTCGTTAGTCCGTAACTTGGAATGGACTAGATATGAGAAGAATGGTAAATGGATACCTAAGTGGTGGGACGTTGATATGCAAAATGGATTACAGCAAACTGGTGCTTGTGATGCAGAACCTATGACTGATAGAAATACAAGAGGACCTAATGGTGAGTACGTCATGTCAGGACGTGATAACCAAGGTAACTCCTCTTGGTTATGGGATGCATTAGAGAATAATGCTGAATTCATGGAAGCAGTTCGAATTATTGATCAGGCATTATTTGATAAAGGTTGGACCTATAAAGGTATAACTGATTATCAAGATAATGACTACGTAGATCAGTGGTCGCCTGCATTATATAATAAAGATGGTGAGCAAAAATATATTTCTCCTTATTCAGAAGGTAATGACTATTTAGTAATGTTCCAAGGTGATAGAACATCACATCGTCACTGGTTTGAGAAAACTTCATTCGACTATTGGGATGCTAAATGGGCTACTGGAGAATTTAAAGATAAAGCTATATATGTACGTGCTGGTGGTGCTAGTAATCTTAATACAATGCATTTCGTAGCTGGAGCTACTTCATACTTCGGTTATGGCCAAACACAGAATATTGCAATTAGTGGATTGTATAAAATTAAAGGAGAGTCCTTTGATATGACTATTCAATCTGAAACTCCTATTCTAGTGAATGACCCTATTCAAATTTATGCAGCTAATAAGTTAGAGGTAGTGGACTTGCATGAAATTGCTGAGTTCATGTCATCTACTGTTCAGCTTGATAAATGTTATGATGAGGTTACTGGTACGTTACTGAAAAAGTTAATCCTTGGTATTTCTAAGGATAGAATGGCACAAGGTAAAATCAATTCACAAGATAATATTGCATTTACTGGATTAAATCTATTAACTCGTATTGAAGAATTCAATATTCAAGGATTGAACTCATCAAGGATTACCGTAGATTTATCTAATATGATTAACCTTAAGAAATTCTATGCTGCAGGATCAGGAATAACAGCATTTAATCCAGCTAATGGTAGTGATTTAGAGGAAGTTGAACTACCTAATACAGTTACTACTATGACAATGGAAGGTGTAAATCTTACTGACTCTCATAATAATTGCGCTATTACTTGGTGGCAATTAGCATGGGATGGACTTACATTACAAGGAGTTGAACAGACTCCTTGTCCTCCAAGTCTTCAGGTATTAAGATTTACTGCAATGGGTCATGATGAAGGAACTCATAAGCTCATTAAGTCATGGATCGATATGCTTAAATTAAATGAGTCTTTATTAACTACTGCTCAGATTTATTATAGAGGTATTAATTGGACTAATTTTGAAGTAGAAGATCTATTATTATTAGCTAGGATTCCTAAAGCTCAAAGAGAATTAACTGGATATATTAGATGTAATCGTGAGTACACCATTGAAGAAATGTCTACTCTAATGGCTGCATTTGGTAATGATATATTCACTTTGAGTAATATGACTTCAGGACTATGTTGTGACTGTGATAGTAATAATATTATCATTTCAGCTAATGGTCCTGGTACTACCATTGATGATCAGCACGTAATAAATATTATACAAGGTAATGAGTCACAACTACAAGCAGTAGGTTTTCCACTCTATGTTGGAGAAGCTACTTATCAATGGTCTATAAGGCAAAATAATTCGTATATTACTGGTACTGACTCTATGCCATATATCACATTTGATGGTAATAAGTTACATTTCAAAACTGGTGCTATTATTTGTGATGAAGGTTCCTGGTTAACTAAGGAGTATCAAATTCATATTACTTCATCCACTGGTGGAGCGGGTGATGTGACATTACGAGTAATTAATCGAATTTATCCAGAATCAGTAACTATTGCATTAGGTGAAACTACTGCAAGTGTGATTCAAACTGGTGATGTTTATAACATTGTAAGTATTGGACATACTAAGATAGATACTACTCATTTACCATTAGGTTATAATGGTAGAATGAAGGAAGAGGATGGTGGAGTATGGACTTTAGCTGGTGATTTAATAGGAGTTAGAAGTTGTGAAGCTGATTTTAGTAATGGTCATACTAAAGATGATCAGTTCTGTTTAGAAGTATATAGTCTAACTGATGAGGAGCATGAGGTTACTTTAAGTTATAAGAGTAATTGGAGGAATAATCTTCAGTTAACTTCTAATACTTTAAAATTTGCTCTATTCCAGAGTAATGAAAGAGTATTAGGTAGTGATCCAGCTACTGGTAATGAACCATTATTCAGGATAATGGAACATCTTGGATTAACTCATGTTAATGAGTTCTTCTATTCAACACTAGAACTAAGAGCATTAATAACTCCATTGAATATAGGTTTAGCATTAGATGAGATGAGTAGACCTCGTACGGATTTACAAAATCTATTCAGTGGTCAATCAGATATAATGTTAGTCATTAAGAACTCAACATCTTATGAAGCGGAGTGTTTCAAGAATTGTACTAATTTACAATCAGTAACAATTCCTGCATGGATTACTTCAATTGGTAAAGATTGTTTTGATGGTTGTACTTATGGTGAATTCTTCTTAGAATTTAGAGGTAATACAGTACCTACAATTAATACCAGGTTGATGCAAAATGATCCATGGGCTATCTACGTACCTGATAATCGTATTAATATTTATAAAAGTAATGCTAAATTATCACAATGGGCATCTCATGTTATTGAACCAGCTAGTGATAGAGATTTACCTTGTTTATGCTTTAATGATGGATCTCGTATTCGATTCGATACAGCAGCAAATAATACAG
>Ga0256869_1000973_pt1 | contig 13363 bp, 13 predicted proteins | sample RumenRJG_05RNA_FD_186096 | JGI IMG/M metagenome (GOLD analysis project Ga0256869, IMG submission 186096) | Metatranscriptome of bovine rumen microbial communities from Lethbridge, Alberta, Canada - Rumen RJG_05 (Metagenome Metatranscriptome) | ecosystem: Host-associated > Mammals > Digestive... | reverse complement strand
CCCGCTTTCATTTTATCGTTCAAAATCAATTCAAAATATGCCCAGGTATCAGAAAACCCGAACCGGTAAAACCACTCCGTCCTAGAACTTGCTCAGCTCCGGAGACAGCATGTCGTCATTGACGATCTCATCTCTAAGATCACCGGACACCTCGATGTTACCCGGGGCTACGATGAAAATATTATTGGAAATAGCCCGCAAAGTACCGTCAATGGCAAAGCTGGCGCCACCAATAAAGTCAATAATACGCTGAGCCTGGCTGATCTCGATTCCTTCCAGATTCACAACGATGGTCTTTCCCTCTTTCAGAAAATCCGCTACCAGCTGCGCTTCATTAAATGTCTGAGGTCTGATTACTTTCACAACTTCACCTTCTCCTACTTCTTTACTGAAAGGAACCACATTGCTTGCGAGACTGTCATAATCCGCATCCACTTCCACTTCTTTCTCTTTTTCCTTCTTTTTTCTCCTGAAAGACATGAAAGGTCTGCTGCTTCCCCGATCTTCGTGGTCTTCCTCTTCTGCGCTTACTTCCGGCTCAAAGTCAGCGTCCTCTTCTTCAAACTCTTCATAATCCTCATAGTAGTCTTCTTCGTCATCTGTGAAACGCATCATGTTCAGAAACTTCTCTGCAAGCTTGCCCATCTGCTGCATACCTCCGTTAATCATTTGAGCACCGATGTGCCCGCGGAGGCCCATCAAGCTCTGTTATAATTTCTTGCTCCGAAGATGCCTGTCCCAACTCTTACCATAGTAGCACCTTCTTCAATCGCAACCTCGTAGTCACTGGTCATACCCATTGACAAAACATTCATATCTACATTATCAATGTTTTTCCTGCCAATGTCAACAAATAATTGATGTAATTTTTGAAAATAACACCTATTTTCTTCCGGATCTTCCACATAAGGGGCACTGGTCATCAATCCGCAGATGTGAATATGGGGAAAATGACGGACCTCGTCCACCATAGCTGTCACCTGCTCATCGCTGAGACCGAACTTGGTCTCCTCCCCGGCTACATTAACCTAAAGCAGTATGTCCATCTTTATGTCCTTGCGCCCCGCTTCCTTATCACTCCGGCTGGCCAGATGAACACAATCCGACGAATGGATCAAAACGGTCTTATCGATAATATTCCTGACCTTGTTGGTCTGGAGGTGGCCGATCATATGCCATCGAACCGGCCGGGAAACCTGGTCATACTTCTGGCAGAGCTCCTGGACATAATTCTCTCCGTAATCCATCTGCCCGGCCCCGATAAGTTCTTCGATATCCGAGAGGGGCTTGGTCTTGCTCACAGCCACCAGGGTCACCTCCTCCGGGTTCCTCCCTGCTCTCCGGCAAGCCTCGGCTATATGCTCTTTCACCTTGATCAGATTCTCTTTTAACATGATGCTCTCCCTTTAATAGATAACTCTTCCCTCTTGCGTAGAATTCCCGTTGAGGATGATCCTGTCATAAAGTTCGATCTCACTGCTGGCGGAACTGACGATACAATAATCATCATTCTTTTCCAGGATATCGATCCGGCGGAAGACGGTAAAGCCACGGTTGACCACATAGACCCCCTGGAGAGTCTCTGACTCCTCAAGCTTCAGGGACTGGGTCCTCTCAGGATCCGACAAGGTCTGGCCCCGAGCCAGGCCATCCATAGAGATATAGGCATATTGATCATCCTTTTGATAGATCTTTACCTTCTTCTGGACCAGAACGGTTTTGTCCTTCTTCTTCGTCACCAGGCTGACCTGATCTTCTTCTGTGGAGTTGCCTCCCTTGCTAAGAAGGTCCAGAGGGATCTTCCATACCTCTTTTTCTACCAGGGAACTGGTGGGAATCTTTAGCCCCTGGGTCTCCGAAAGAACCATCTTCACATGAAGATAACGCTGGTTCATATAGCGCTGGACATAATTATCAAAGACCAGGACCACATAATAGCTGTCTTCATTCTTCTTGCAGGCAAAGGGGACTCTCGTGGAGAAGTTATCCTTGTCAAAGGTAATCTTCAGTGTTTCCCTGCCCTCTTTTTTTATCTCCTTAAGGTGCTGATAGTGGGCCTGACTGACCGGAATCATGAGTCTCCAGCGCTGGTTCATGATAATGCGGTAGATCGGATCTCCCTTTTTATGCTTTTCCTTGCTGCGCAGCTCCATCATCCGCGGATGGCTCTCAAAGAGATCCTCACTGACATCCGCCACGCCGACGGACTCCAGCCCGTCCGAAGAAAAAGTGATGATGCCTTCGTTGGGAGACTTAACCTCCACATAACTTTTCTTGCCAATGACCTTCTCCATCTCTTTCCGGTTCTTAGCCAGGAGAGTGTCGGTGTAGGAAGTCAACTCATGATCAATATTCATGTGGGCGTCGTATACATTGGAGAATTCATCGTCCTCAAAGGAATCGCCAAAGGATTGGAGGGCGTCCGTGATGCGATTCTTCTCCTCGCTGCTCACGTTCTCCTCCTTACCCAGCAGCTGCTGGACATAAGCCTGTACCTTTCCGGTGGTATCTACGGCATAAACCAGAGCCTTCTTCTGCACCCTGGCCCCATCCTTGACAAAGAAATAAACATAGCCTTCTTTGTCGGCACCGACCGTCTTTTCTTTGCGGAGGGCTATGCCGGTACCTTCTATGCTGTCCACAATATCACTTTGGCTGACCTCATAAATCGACATCTTATCCTTGCCGATATAACTCACAATGTAAGCCATGATATAGATGACAATCAGCATGAAAGCGATGGTACCCATATTGATCTGAATCCGCGGCAGCCTTCTTTTATTGATTTGTCCTTTTTTTCGATCACGTCCGTCAGGCATCATCATTCCTCAATTGCAACATAGGTATACACACAGGAACTGTAAATAAACCCGGTATAATCTCTACCCATGATTTATCTACAGTTCCTGATAAAGTCTTAATCAATCCTATTCGTATAACGAATTGCTATAACTATCTGTTCATTGCAGATCCTATAAGGCCGCGGACACAAAGGCCTGCAGTCTTTCAGGGAGCTCATGCTTGTCCATGGAAGCACTGATGACAAAATCAACATCAAACCTGGAAGAAATCTTCTCCAGCTTCCGAATGGCTTCATCAAGCACTTCATTATCCTCGATGAAAGCAATCGTCAGAAAGCTGTCCAGATATATTTTCTCAAGGTCATGATCCTGGGAAAGAATACCGGAGATAAACCCAATAAACATATCTGTATCAATGATATCAAACTCCGGAACCACGATCAAACGGATCTGGTTGCTCAGCTTGTACATCTGTTTGTTGTTCTTGTCAAGATATACGATGGTTCCATGAGCCACTTTGATATCCTCATTAACCCGGTCAATGAGTATCTTCGTTTTCCCTTTTCCCTTAGAACCTGCGATAATATCTATCATGTTAACCGCCTCCTTCTTCTTGTAAAGATTCTTATATCTGTAATTATAGTGTATTCAACGGGAAATCTCAACCATTATTGAGGGATTTGCTCCAGCAGCCTGGTCATGGAGGCATAGAGCTGGTCTTTGGTCTTGGCGCCAAGGACCTCCGAATAGAACCTGTCTCCATTTTCATTCTCTGTCATCAGAATCAGACAGGATCCTGCCAGTGAGGTAGTGCCGGTTTTTCCTCCTGCCATTACCACCCCTTCCGGGACGGAATACTCATTGAGCAGATAGTGATTGGTGCTTTCCATATATTCATGGTCCGGCGCCCCGTAAGCGTTGGTAAAATTCATAGTATAATCACTGGAGGAAACCGTTTCCACAAAGACGCGGCTCTTGCAGGCCTCCCGGAAGATCAGGTATAGATCATAAGCCGTGGTATAGTGGTCCGGATCATGCAGGCCGTTGGTATTGACAAAATGTGTGTGGGTGGCACCCAGTGTCAGCGCCTTTTTATTCATTTTTTTGACGAATTTCTCTTCGGAGCCGGATACATATTCCGCCAGAATCACGGCGCAGTCGTTGGCGGACTTGATCAGCATGGTATGAAAAACATCTCCAACCGAGACTCTGCACCCCCGGGTCAGAGTCGAAGCCACGGCCTGATCATCTCCCAGGTCAATATTGTGATCCAGGACTATCTCTTCCTCCCAGCTGCCTTTCCCCTTCTCTATGTATTCTATAACCAGAAGGGCTGTCATCACCTTAGTAATGCTGGCAGGGTAAAGCTTGTCGAAGCAGTGCCTGGCGGCTAGAACTTCTTCTCCTTCTTCGTCGATCAGAAGGTCAGCGCCGTCCTTGCCCCCATAGGCCATGGCTTTCTGCTCTTCAGGGGATATGACAGCCAGGTCATTGGCCATCCCTGCCGGCATCTCATCTTTCTGTCGGTGCTCTGCATAATAGTCCTGAAAAGAAGACCCTCCGTCAGAGGAAGACTGCTTTCCGCAGGAGGCGGTCACGGTCAGGAGACATATACCAATTATCATCGCGAATATACGGACATGGCGTCCTCTCATCGGTACATCTCCCTCCATTCAAGATCTCCGCGTTCCAGAGCCTTAATGAGCAATTCAGCCGTAGCCAGATTGGTGGCTAGGGGAATGTTATGGACATCACACAGATGCATGATATTGAAAATATCAGGCTCGTCATCCTTCTTGCTTTGGGGAGCACGAAGAAAAATAACCATATCCAGAAGATTATTCTCAATCTGAGATCCCATCTGCTGGGTCCCTCCAAGGGTTCCCGCCAGATACTTGTGGATGGCCAGATTGGTCACTTCCTCAATCAAACGACCTGTGGTAGCTGTCGCATAGAGTTCATGCTTATTCAAAATCCCTCTATAGGCGATGCAAAAATTCTGCATCAGCTTCTTTTTCTCGTCATGAGCCAGCAAACCTATGTTCATATTCATCCTCCTCTATAACAATAGTTCGTCGCAAACCAATGTGGTCAGATATCCGTTCCTGCAGCTTATGCAGCAGCCCGGACACGAAGGAAATCCATAAAACTAATATCTTTTCTGTAATCCAATATTCAATACGATCCCCATGCCCGCCATGCAGCTTAGCAATGAGGTCAGCCCGTAGCTGACGAAAGGCAGGGGAAGTCCGGTGTTGGGAAGGACCGCAGTCGCCACTCCAATGTTGATAAAGGATTGAAATCCGATCATGGCCGCCATCCCGACGGCTATCAATTTTCCGCTCATATTCCTGGCCCAGAAAGCAATTCTCAAGCATTCGATTACGATCACAAGGAAAAGCCCGATGATAATCATGCTTCCCACAAAGCCCATCTCTTCTCCTACAACCGAAAAGATGAAGTCGGTCTGCTGTTCCGATACCAGGCCGGATTCAGTTACCGTCACGGAAACATCCGAGATGGTATTATTGGACAATCCCTTCCCGTATAACTGACCGGACCCAATGGCCATCACAGAATTATCCTGCTGATAGGCAGAGGAGCTGGAGTATTTGGACGGGTTGATAAAAGTCATAATTCTGGTTACCTGATAATCCTTGAGCAGGATCTGGTTGGGGGTCTGTATATACCAGATAAAGAGTACCAGAAGGGGAACTGCAATCAGAATACTGTTCCTGATCAGCTTCCCTCTGATCTTTCCCACAAACACAATCGCCAGAAGGATCATAATGATATCAAGGGTTGTGGATAGATCCGGCTCTGTCAAAACCAGAAGGAGGGGCACCGCAATCAGCCCGGCCAGCTTAGCCAGAACCATGGGATCGTTAAAGTCCTCCTCATGATCCTGAATATAAACTGCCACAAAGATAATCATGATAACCTTGGTGAATTCCGAAGGCTGCATCCGGGTAAAGCCCAGATTGATCCATCTCTTTGCTCCTCCCACACGAACGCCGAAAAGTCGTACGAAAACCAGAAGGACAATGTTAATGGCATACAGGATCCGGTTAAAACCGCATATATAATTGTAATTAATCAGGGACAGGGCCAGCATAACCAGACCGCAGGCAATCAGACCGCCAAGCTGTTTGGCCGTATAGCTGCTGTCCGCGCTGTTGATGAAGACCACGCCCATGATACTGATGGTGATAACCGCAATCAGGAGTCCCCATCTGTAATTAATTAACTGATATTTTTGCCGGAACATAAAAGTTCAATCCTCCCTGCCGCTCCACGGCACCATCAACGCCTGGGCTTCATCTCCTTGATGGGGATGTTGGCGTAGATTGCGGGAACGTTGCCATTGTCTCCGGTAGACTCAGTCTGGGTAATCTGAATATCCAGACCATTGGTGTCAATCTCAACATACTTTGATATAACCTGGATGATGTCATTCTTAATCATCTCCATGGTCTCGGGAGAGCAATTCGCCCGGTCTGATACCAAGACCAGCTTAAGACGGTCTTTTGCCGTATTACCGGAAGGCTTTCTTCTGAAAAAGGAATCAAAAAAACCCATAGCGACCTCCTTTTAGTATCCACGCCTGAACAGCTTGGCCAGACGTTTGAAAAAGCCATCAGACTGAAACTCCAGGAAGGGAACTTCCTCTCCAGTTACCCTGCGGCAGATATTCTCATAGGCCTTTCCCGCCTGAGAATCGCTTCCTACAACCGGAACGCCGATGTTGGTTGCCACGATGATCTCTTCATCATCCGGCACGATACCTATAAGATCAATGGCCAGAACATCCATGACATCGTCCACCGAAAGCATATCCCCGGCCTTGACCATGTCCATGCGAATCCGGTTGACAATCAGGTGGATCTGTTTAAAATCATTGGCTCCCAGCAGCCCGATGATACGGTCAGCGTCACGGACGGCGGACATCTCCGGTGTCGTAACCACCAGGGCCCGGTCGGCTCCGGCTATGGCATTCTGGAACCCCTGCTCGATACCTGCAGGACAATCCAGGATAATATAGTCGAAATCATCCCGGAGTTCATCGATCAGTTTCTTCATCTGATCCGGGGATACCGAGGTCTTATCCCTGGTCTGGGCCGAAGGCAGAAGGTAGAGTTCGGGATACTTCTTATCCTTGATCATGGCCTGCCTGGGACGGCAGCTGCCTTCCACCACATCCACCAGATTATATACTATCCTGTTCTCCAGGCCCATAACCACATCAAGATTACGCAGTCCGATATCGGTATCAATCAGCACAACCTTCTTCCCCAGCTGTGCCAGGCCTGATCCGATATTGGCTGTGGTGGTGGTCTTTCCTACTCCTCCCTTACCTGATGTGATAACAATTACTTCTCCCATTTGTCATAACTCCTTTATCATTACTGTGACCTGCTGCTGATCTCACTGATCAGCCTGCGGTCAATCTTTTCGATACATATGTTTCCATCATCCACATAAGCCATCCTGGCTTCAAGGTCAGGCTGCTTCTTCCTGCGTCCCGGTTTTCTGCCCCGCCTCGGATCCGCATCGGCAGACCGGGCAATGTATTCCCCGATCTGGATCTGCATGGGCTCCATATTGAGGGCGGCAACGATAGCATTGCTATCATCCGGATATCCGGCGTAGACCGTTCCTTTGAGGCTGCCAAGCACTACCACGTTTCCTCCGGCAATGATCTGGGCACCGGGATTGACGTCCCCCAGGATGACAAAGCTGCCATCTACCTCAATCTTCTGGCCGGACCGGAGGATCCCCCGGTAAAACTGACCATGCTTACCCACCTCATCTTCAGGGAAGACCGGTCCGCTTCCCTCAGATCCGGAAGTCTTCGTCACATCTTCTTGGTCATGGGATCCCCGAGTCTCACCCTTCTCTTCCATCGCCGCCTGCCGGACGTCAGAAGCCTTGTCCCCGGACAGGATACGGCTGATGATGCCGAATCCTTCCGTCAGGGTCCGGGCTGATTTCCCGGATGAAATCTCTTCATCGGAAGAAGAATCCTGTTCCCCGGCTTCTGCATCCCTTTCGGCAATGGCTCTGGCATAGCCGGTCTCCCGGGCTTTGGCCCCATCAATTACATAGCTGACTACCAGGTCACTGGACTTTTCCATAGTATCGACCAGAATGTCTACTTCCTTCTCTTCCAGATCCCGGCCGGTAAAGCTAACGGCGACCGGTTTGCTCTTGTCAAAGAAAGCTCCGGCTGCCCGAAATCTTTTCTCCGTCTCGGAAACCAGGTCTTCAAAAGGAAGATCCGGCTGCAGGACAATCTGGAATCCATATTTGTTGCCTTTGATTATTACAGCGCTTTTCATAGTGACTCCCACGGATAGGATGCCTAATCATGGCTTCCATCGGAACCGGTAGGAAGAAGAGCCTTTTTGCCCTTCTTCTCGGCATCATCCGCTTTTCCAAAATAGTATTTATAAATGTCTCTGGCGATCTCGGCGGCATTGGACGAAGTGTAGCCGTTTGGCACAACGACGGTCATGGTGATATCCGGATCGTCATACGGGGCATAGGAAATAAAGAGGGCATGGTTAGGCCGGTTCTTGTTTTCCTGAGCCGTTCCGGTCTTGCCCGCCACCTTAAGGCCAAGATTCTTGTAAAGGAAATTAATGGAACTGTGCTTCCCGTAAACCACGTCCCTCATACCAATTTTAATCAGGGAGTAGGTGTTGTCTGACACATCCAGCTTCTCCTCCACCCTTTTCCCGTAGGTCTTCTCCCCGCTTCCTTCCTGGCTGGATACCCGGTCCACCAGAGACAGCTTAAGCAGTTCTTTTTCATTGACCAGTGAGGTAAGATAACGGGATATCTGGCTGGGCGTATAGTTGTGGGTACCCTGACCGATGGCGGATCGAACCGCATCCTCATCGGAAATCTTGGGCTCGTATTCCGTAATCTCTATGCCGGACTTGCGGTCAAGACCATAAAGCTCGGCATACTTCTTCAATCTCTTCAGACCTTTCTCACTGTTGTAACTGCCATCTTCGGAACCCAGATTGTAACCCATCTGGTAGAAGAAGAAGTTGCAGGACTCGGCGATGGCACCGCTGACATTGAGATTGCCATGGACACTGGGATAGATCCAGCACTTGGCATTCGGCGTAATCTTGTCAAATACGCCGGTACACTTCACATAGGTATCTCCGGTGGCAATCCCTTCCTCAAGAATAGCCGTCGCGGAAATAGGCTTGAAGGTAGAACCCGGAGCCGTCCGGGTCTGGGTGCATCGGTTTAGCATGGGGGACGACTTATCCCCGTTGAGCATGGCAAAGTAAGAAGCGTCGATACCGTTGGCCAGCTTGTTGTTATTGTAGCTGGGATAGGAAACCATAGCCTTAATCTGGCCGTTATCCGGATCCGTAATGATAACCGACCCGGAACAGGGGTCCAGGGCCAGCTGGGCCGGGGTGATATCAAGTTCTTCTATCTTGTGGTACATAAAGGTATAAGGCGACATCTTACCACTATATAGATCATTATAATCCTTATCCTTCTCTTTATCAAGAATTCCCTGGCTGAAGAGCAGGAGACAAACCTTCTTCCCACTAAGAGTTCCCCTCTTGATCATATATTTATAAATGATCTTATCAAAGTCTTCTTCCTGTTTGAGTCTTTTTGTAACATAGGATATCAGCTCCTCGTAGATCTTATCGGCATCATAATAATCCGACTCAATATCAAAGCTGTTGATATCGATCCACTCATTGCTGACAGCATGACGGAGGAACTTGCGGATGCTGATGGTCCCGTTCTTCCACTTCTGAAATACGGCATCATCTTCACTGATCATGGAGGTGTTCAGGACCTCATCATCTACCAGAAGGCTATAAACATACTTGAGGTATTCCTGCCGTTCCTTGGGCAGGTCATTCTGCTCCACCTCCCCCTCCCGGAGACTCTTTTTGACATTGGAAAGAACCGTCTTCCTTCTTTTTTTATAAAGAGAATAGACACTCTTCTCAGTGGTGGAAGCATCCTTTTCCGAGAAGTGGGTCATGTCGATCACATTGTTGTCGATCAAGGCAAAATAAACATCCTTGATGGGAATCATATTGTCTTTGCCCTTGTCATCGGAAGTGGTCAGATGGGCCAGGATAATGCCGGCCAGACGCCTTTCCAGGATCTTATAAGCATATTTCTGAAGATCAGAATCGATCGTAAGGTAAATGTCATTGCCCGCCGATGCTTTGGTGGTCTTGACCACCCGGATGATTTTACCCAGATTGTCCACCAGGACATCCTGCTCTCCCTTCTGTCCCCGCAGCTCGCTCTCCATGGACTTCTCGATCCCGGTCTTGCCCACAACGTCGCTGGCTTCATAGAGATCTTCTTTTTTATTTAATTCAGCCAGCTCGCTTTCAGAAGCCGCACCGGTATAACCAATGATGCCGGCAAAATACTTGGCATCATTGTACTTTCGCAATGAATCCGCTTCGATGGCAACTCCCGGAAACTGGTCGATGGATTCAGACAGAGCGGCGATGCTCTCCTCGGATATATTCGTAGCCACCGTAATGGGGGTGGTCTGTGAATAACGGTTCATGTAAAGGTCATAGCGGATGGACATAATTCTCAAAGTGTCTTTCAGAGAATAGTCATCCGAGATGCCGAACATGGTTCCGCTTCCCGCCGGGCCGTCCTTCCCGGTCCGCATATATTCATAGACAGCCTCCGGAGAAGAATTGAGCCATGCCTCGGCCTGCTTGCGGTCATCCCCGGTCAGATTATCGATGTTAGTGATAGCATAAACATCCTTTTTAAAGCGGGTCAGTGAAGATCCCGACAGGGAGAACTTTAGCTTTCCCTTCTTATCCGCCGTCAGAGGAAGATCAAAAGGAACCTCGTCTCCATGTTCTTCCAAAAGCCGGATCAGATTCAGAATGTTGCGGTTGAGAACATCATTGGCCGTTACCGTCTTGCCGCTTGCCTCAGACTCTTCTGTGGCTATCTCCCGGTTCCTCTCGGATGAAGACATGGTCACTGTGTAAGCCAGCTGATTATAAGCCAGAAGCTTGCCGGTGCAGTCATAGATATTGCCCCGGGTTCCATTCAGTTTGATGGTCTTCTCCACCTTATAATTAAAATTGGACAGATGTTCCTCTCCCTCCACGATCTGAAGGACAAAAAGCCGGTAAAGAAGCATAGAGAACATGATCACCAGGATGGTTCCCAGGATGACAATCCGATTGGTCAGAATGTCATGAATCGTATTGCGGACATTCTTATATGAAGTTGTGGGTCTTTTTTTCTTAAACAATGTCGGCATTGCGGTCTTCCCTTCTGTCCATCCATACATGAACCTTGAGGATAATCCGGTAAAGCAGGATGCCTACGGCGACTGTGTATACAATCTCCGGCAGTATAATGGTCCTGAAGAAAAAGAAAAACTGTCTGTGATTATGAAGCAGGCCCTGCTTAATATACATGAGCAGACCGAAAGCCAGGTCATTGACTCCGATCAGAATCAGGGGAAGAACCAGGTCTTCCTCATAATAAATCCGGTTAAAAAAGCCGCAGCAGAATCCCGAAAACATATAGATAAAGGCAAAGATCCCATAGTAGCTTCCGAAAAACATGTCAATCAGAAGGCCACTGAAAAAACCGATCAGCATGCCCTCATTCTGACCTCTCATAACAGCAATAGAAGCAACCAGGATAATCAGAATATTAGGCCGGACTCCGGCCAGACGTATATGTTCAAATACCGATGTCTGAAGCAGAAAACAGACCAGTATCATAAGGGCATTCATTAAAGCTCTCTTCATAAAGAAACTCCATAAGCTGCCAGTCAAAGACCGGCCGTGATTCGTAACCAGTAACCGTCTTGTCACTTCCCGGAAGAAGCGGAAGAGCCCTCCCCGGGAACACTTTTCAGATCTGTGATGACAAGGACTTCATCCAGGTGCTCAAAATCCACCAGGGGAGATACCTCCGCTGACTGAGTCAGATTGGACGGATCCTTTGTAATATTATTAACATAACCTATGCGGATTCCGGGAAGATACTTGGAACTGATATGGGACGTCATCAGCATCTCTCCGTTGGTCATCTCCGCATCCTTGCTGATGTAAACCACATCTATAGCGCCGTCCTTGCGGATCTTTTCGCTGTTTCCCTTAACGACACAGGTGTCCTCCGACACTTCAGCCCTGGCGCTGACATTGCTGTTGTCATCCACGATCGGACGAACTTTGGCGTAATTTCTTCCGGTCTCGATCACGATGCCTACAAGGCCTTCATCGGCGATGACATTCATATCGACTTTAATTCCGTCGGCAGATCCCTTATTGATGATAAAGGTTTCATACCAGTTACCGCCGCCGCGGCTGATCACTCTGGCGCCCACCTTCTTGTAATCCTTGTACTCGGAATCCAGCTCATAGAGCTTCTGCAGCTTCTCCAGCTCATCCTGGCCGGAAGCCAGTCTCTGGTTCTTCTCCGTGAGCTCTTTCACCTTCTCTTTAAGTCGTTCATTTTCCTCCGACAGTTCATGCATGGTTCTGAAATTGCCCAGCTTGTCCCCAAAGAAGCTGCCTACCCGGTTAATCCCGCTCTGCATAGGCACGATCACCATACCGGTCACATAGGCAAAGGGTCTGGTCAGCTTTGAAAACAGGGCGCTTACCGTCAGGAGAAGCATGCAGACCACCGTCAGTATTATCAAAAGTATTCTCGGCGAAATCTCAAAACGATGTCGACTGTTCATAGGCTGTCCTCAACTATTGGTAACTGGACTCCTGCAAAGCATTCGCCAGTCTCTCGTAGGCCGGGTTCTCCATAATCATGCCCAGTCCCTTCACAACGGTCAGCTCCGGCTCATCCATTTTCATAATCTTCAGGCCGGTTTCCTGCTGGATCAGCTGATCCAGATTCTTTACGTAGGAGGATGCGCCTGTGACGCAGACTCCGTCATGCATAATATCCATAGACAGTTCCGGCGGCGTCTTCTCCAGGATGAACTTTACGGCATCCACGATGGAGGACATGCTTTCCTCCATAGCCTCAAAGATCAGGTGGTTGGTTACCGTGACCCTGTTAGGAAGGCCGGTGATCAGGTTCCGTCCCATGACATCGGCAGTCCGCTCTTCGTCCTCCTTAATGCCGGTGGCAAGCTGCACCTTAAGCCTTTCAGCACTCTTCATGCCGATGACCAGATTGTGCTTCTTCTTTACCGCCTGCTGGATGGCCTCGTCAAATTTGGTCCCTCCCACCTTGAGAAGGCGGCTCTGAACGATACCTCCCAGGCTGATCAGGCTGATCTCGGTGGTATCGGATCCAATATTTACAATCAGGCGGCCGGTGGCATCCATCACATCCAGTCCGGCACCGAGGGCATCCGCGATGGGCTTATCCACCAGATGAACCTTCTTGGTTCTTAGGGAAGAGCTGGCGATCAGGTCATAGAAGGCTCTCTTCTCCACCTCGGTCACATCCGACGGTACCGCGATATAGAATTCGGAATTGCTGTTCACGGATAAAGACTCCAGACCGTTCATAACATTTCTGGCCCGGCGCCCACCCTTGAAAAT
>Ga0256869_1000968_pt1 | contig 13387 bp, 27 predicted proteins | sample RumenRJG_05RNA_FD_186096 | JGI IMG/M metagenome (GOLD analysis project Ga0256869, IMG submission 186096) | Metatranscriptome of bovine rumen microbial communities from Lethbridge, Alberta, Canada - Rumen RJG_05 (Metagenome Metatranscriptome) | ecosystem: Host-associated > Mammals > Digestive... | reverse complement strand
GTTTAGTCTACCAGCTTGATGATTGCCATTTCAGCAGCATCACCGCGGCGCGGCCCGATCTTGACGATCTGGGTGTAACCGCCGTTGCGGTCAGCGTACTTCGGTGCGATCTCGTCGAACAGCTTCTTGGCTACATCTTCCTTGGTGATATAGCTGAAAACCTGACGCTTGCTGTGCAGATCAGTGCTCTTGCCCAGCGTGATCATCTTCTCTGCAACGCTGCGAACCTCCTTGGCTCTGGTGACAGTGGTCTCGATCTGACCGTTCTCCAGCAGATAGGTAACCATCGCTCTCAGCATTGCCGTTCTCTGTGCAGTTGTTCTGCCCAATTTTCTGGTACCCGGCATTGTGTATTCACTCCTTTTCTAACCAATTCTAACCGATTTGCACCGGTTCTTACAGACATTGTGCCTATGCACACTGTCGGGTCGTACTCCGGATCAGGTGCGCGGCGATCAGTCTTCCTCGGAGGAGAGATCGAAGCCCATGGACTGGAGCTTCTCTCTGACCTCGTCAAAGGACTTCTTACCAAGGTTGCGCACCTTCATCATTTCCTCCTCGGACTTATTGATGAGGTCATCCACGGTATTGATACCGGCACGCTTCAAGCAGTTGAAGGAACGTACCGACAAGTCAAGTTCCTCAATGGTCATCTCAAGGAGTTTCTCCTTGCCCTTGTCATCCTTTTCTACGAGGACCTCGGGAATGTAGGCTTCGTCAGAGAGATCGACGAACAGCTTCAGATGCTCGTTGAGGAGATTGGCTGCCTGCGACAGCGCTTCCTTGGCGGAAATGGTACCGTCGGTCCATACCTCCATGGTCAGCTTGTCGTAGTCGGTGACCTGTCCGAGACGAGTATTCTCTACAGTATAGTTCACCTTTAAAACAGGAGTATAGATGCTGTCTACGGCGATGACATCAATCGGAACCTCGGTGGCCTGCGCCTTGTTGCGCTCCGCCGATACATAGCCTCTGCCGCGGTCGATCGTGATCTCCATCTGGAGCTTCGCGTCCTTGCCAAGGGTTGCAATGTGCATACCGGGATTCAGGATCGTGACCTCAGAATCGGCCTCGATGTCACCGGCAGTTACCTCGCATTCACCCTCCGCATTGATCAGCAGGGTCTTCGGCCCGTCACCGTAGAGCTTCGCGGTCAGCCCCTTCAGGCTCAGAATGATCTCCGTGACATCCTCCTTGACACCGGGAATGGTGGACAGCTCATGGTGAATGCCGTCAATCTTCACGAAATTGACTGCAACACCAGGAATGGAGGACAGGAGTACACGTCTGAGGCTGTTGCCAAGGGTCGTGCCATAGCCGCGCTCGAGCGGGGAAAGGATGAATTTGCCATACTTTCCGTCCGGTCTCAGATCTTCGGATTTGATTTCCGGCTTCTGGATAATGTCAAGCATATAAACCCTCCTATTTCGTAATTCACTTGTGGTTTGTGTTTGGGATTCGTGTGTTCGTTCGTAAATCGAATATCAAACGCCAAGCAATTACGGATTACTTGGAGTACAGCTCGACGATCAGGTGTGTCTCTGCCTCGTAATCAATGTCAGCCGGATTCGGCAGGCGGTTTACGGTTGCAGAGAAAGCCTCCTTGTTGGCATCCAGCCACAGCGGAACAGTTCTGCCGGCAGTCTGCTCAGGCAGAGCCTTGAACTTCTCGGTCTGACGGCTCTTCTCGGAAACTGCGATCACATCACCGACTGCTACACGGTAGGACGGGATGTCTACGCGCTGGCCGTTTACGGTGAAGTGGCCGTGAGAAACGAGCTGTCTTGCCTCGCGGCGGGTCAGAGCCATGCCCATGCGGAAGGCTACGTTGTCCAGACGGGACTCGAGAATGGTGATCAGGTTGTCACCGGCCTTGCCCTCCATCTTTTCAGCGAGCTCGAAGTAGTGGCGGAACGGGGTCTCCTGAACGCCGTAGATGAACTTGAGCTTCTGCTTTTCCTTCAGCTGGGTGCCGTACTCGGAAACCTTGCGGCGGCTGTTGGCGTTCGGGTTGCGGTTAGAGGACTTGTTGATGCCCATAACCATCGGGGAAATGCCCAGATAACGGCATCTCTTCAGAATCGGATCCTTATTAACTGCCATAATTCATGTACCTCCAAATCAGACGCGGCGTCTCTTAGGCGGACGGCAACCATTGTGCGGGATCGGGGTGACATCCTTGATCATGCTGACCTCAAGACCTACGGTCTGGAGCGCACGGATGGCAGCCTCACGGCCGCTGCCCGGACCCTTGACATACACATCAACAGTCTTCAGGCCGTGCTCCATAGCTGCCTTTGCGGCAGTCTCGGCTGCGGTCTGTGCTGCGAACGGTGTGGATTTTCTGGAACCACGGAAGCCCATCTCACCGGCGGATGCCCAGGAGATTACGTTGCCCTGCTTATCAGAGATCGTCACGATCGTGTTATTAAAGGTAGACTGAATGTGTACTGCACCGCTCTCGACGTTCTTGCGCTCTCTGCGGCGGCGTACAGTCGTTACCTTCTTGCCCTTCTGCTGTGCCAAAAGAAATCGCCCTCCTTACTTCTTCTTATTCGCAATGGTCTTTGCCGGACCCTTGCGGGTTCTTGCATTCGTCTTGGTGCGCTGGCCTCTTACCGGCAGGCCCTTTCTGTGACGAACACCTCTGTAGCAGCCGATCTCGACCAGGCGCTTGATGTTGAGTGCTACATTACGGCGCAGATCGCCCTCTACGGTGAGGTTGGCGTCGATGTAGTCACGCAGCTTGGCTACGTCCTGCTCGGTCAGATCGCGGACTCTGGTGTCCGGATTGATGCCGGTTGCTTCGAGGATCTTAGTTGCGGTCGGACGGCCGATGCCGAAGATATAGGTCAGGCCGATCTCAACTCTCTTGTCCTTGGGAAGGTCAATACCCGAAATTCTTGCCATTGATGAATTACACCTCCAATGTGCTCAGGGGGATCAGCCCTGACGCTGCTTGTGCTTGGGATTCTCACAGATGACCATGACTTTTCCCTTGCGCTTGATGACCTTGCACTTTTCGCAAATCGGTTTAACCGAAGGTCTTACTTTCATGGAAAATACCTCCTTGTCGGATCGCCTTACTTGGCTCTCCAGGTGATACGACCCTTTGTCAGGTCGTATGGTGACATTTCGATCTTCACCTTATCGCCGGGAACGATGCGGATGTAGTTCATACGCAGCTTACCCGACACATGAGCGAGAATGACGTGCTTGTTCGGCAGCTCTACGCGGAAATTCGCGTTCGGCAGTGCCTCGATGACAACGCCTTCTACTTCAATCAAATCTTCCTTAGACAAATCTGTTTCCTCCTGTTACGGCGGTGCCGGGTGCGGAATATTCACGCAGCCGAGCCCGCAGAGCCTTGTTGCTCATGCCCTCCGGCTCCCACACGGTCTGTGTGAGGCGGATGTGGCGCAGATTCTTGCGTTTCGGACGTTCCAGCGGCCGGTGCTTTCCGTCAGCGATGAGAACGAATCCCGCGCCGACCTGAGTCACCATGTAGAAGCCGCCCTGTTCCTTGCCGGCCGTCGCGTAGACGACGGATCCGGGACGTATCTGATCTGTAAACATGCCTTGCTCTCAATGCAGTTGCGCTGCCGGTCAGTTCGGTTCGCTCAGGATGACCGGACCGTCCGGGGTAATGGCGATCTCATGCTCGAAATGCGCGGAAAGGCAGCCGCTCTTGGTGCGGACGGTCCAGCCGTCCTTGCACTGGCGGATCGCATCGCCCTTGACGTTGATCATGGGCTCGATGCAGATGACCATGCCGGGCTGGAGCTTGATGCGCATATCCCGGGAGCCGTGCTGCACATAATTCGGAACCTCGGGTGCTTCGTGAAGCTCCCGTCCGATGCCGTGTCCGCAGTACTCACGGACGATGCCGTAGCCGCGGGACGCGCAGTACTGCTCGATCGCGCCGCATACCTCTCCCAGCCGGGCTCCGGGCTGTGCCTTGGAGATGCCGACCATCAGGGATGCTTCCGTTACATCGAGGAGCATCTGTGCCTCCTCGGAGATCTTGCCGACCGGGAAGGTCTTGCAGGTATCACCGTGGAAGCCGTTGAGCTTTGCGCCGACGTCGATGCTGACGATGTCACCGGCTTTGATCTTGCGGGAACCGGGGATACCGTGGATGACCTCCTCGTTGACGGAAACGCACGCGCTTCCGGGGAAGCCGGCATAACCGAGGAACGAAGGATAGGCGCCCTGTCCAACGATGTAATCGTGAACGATCTTGTCAATATCCTTGGTCGTCATGCCCGGCTCGAGGGACGAACCCGCGAGCAGACAAGCCGCTCTTGCAATCCTGGCAGCAGCCTGGATCTTTTGCAGATCTGTCTTAGATTTAATTGTGATACTCATTCGGTATCTGCCCCCACTGCTTTCAGGGTCAGTCTCTTGGTATCGGCAACCTCTTCCTGTCCGATGACAGTTTCGAGCTTGCCCTGCTTTTCGTAATAGGCCTTGATCGGCTCCGTCTCCTTGTGATAGGTAGCCAGACGGGAGATCACGGTCTCAGGCTGGTCGTCCTTGCGGATCACGGTCTTGGCGCCGCACTTGTCGCACACACCCTCGACCTTGGAGGGCTTGTAAACAACATGGTAGGAAGCGCCGCAGCCCTCGCAGACACGTCTGCCGGAGACGCGCTCCTTGATGGTCTCGTCCGGAACGAAGATCTCAACGACCTTGTCAATGCGCACGCCCATCTGATCGAGTGCCTCTGCCTGCGGAACAGTTCTCGGGAAGCCGTCGAGGATGAAGCCGTTCTGGGCATCGTCCTGCGCGATGCGGTCCTTGAGGATGCCGATCACGATGTCATCGGAAACCAGGCCGCCTGCCTCCATGACTGCCTTTGCCTTCAGGCCATACTCCGTGCCATTCTTGACAGCCTCACGCAGCATGTTGCCGGTGGAGATCTGCGGAATGTTCAGTGCTTCGGAGATAGCCTCTGCCTGTGTGCCCTTGCCTGCGCCGGGCGCACCGAGGAGAATCAGGTTCATATACTTACCCCCTTATAAATTCGCTTTTGCTGGGATCAGCCCAGGAAGCCCTTGTGATGACGCATCATCAGCTGGGATTCCAGAGTTCTTGCCGTTTCCAGTGCAACGCTGACGCAGATCAGGATCGTGGTACCGCCCATGGAGAGGGACTGGAGATTCGCGTCGATCTTGGTCAGGAGGATCGGGAAGATCGCAATGATACCCAGGAAGATGGCACCAACGAGTGTGATCTTGGAGAGCACTCTCTGGAGGTAATCCGAAGTGGGCTTACCGGGGCGGATGCCCGGGATGGCGCCGTTGGACTGCCGCAGACCGTTGGCGATCTCAATGGGATTGTACTGCATGGAAACGTAGAAGTAGTTGAACGCGATGATCAGAACAAAGTACAGTGCGGCGTAGCCCCAGCTGGTCGTTTTGAAGAAATTGATGAAGTGGAAATAGAATCTCTGCATGCCGGTCACTTCGTCCGTCAGCACATCGACCGGCTTGACGAACAGGCTCAGGGTCGAGGGCAGGGACATGAAGGCCATGGCAAAGATGATCGGCATAACGCCGGACATGCACACCTTGATCGGGATGTGGGTGTTCTGGCCGCCGAACTGCTTGCGTCCGACAACGCGCTTTGCGTACTGTACGGGAATGCGGCGCTCTGCTTCGTTCATGAAGACGATGAAGCCGATCATGATGACGAACATCAGGAGCACACCGAGCGTTACCCAGAAGTACTTGGACGCTTCCATCTTGACGAGGGAGATCAAAGTGCCCACATCGGTGGGGAAGCGTGCGAGGATACCGGCGAACAGGATCATGGAGACGCCGTTGCCGATGCCCTTGTCGCTGACCCGGTCACCCATCCAGACAACGAAGGAAGCACCTGCTGCGAAGCATGCGATGATGACGATGGCGGCGAACCAGCCCTCGGCACCGGTCGTGTACTTGACAGCGTGCATGGAGTTGCGCATGGTCAGGTAGTAAGCGATGGACATGAAGATCGCCAGAGCCAGTGACACGAATGCGCTGATCTTGTTGATCTTCTTGCGTCCCTCCTCGCCTTCCTCCTGCAGCCGTTCAAGCGGCGGGAGGGCATAGGTGAGAAGCTGGACGATGATGGATGCGTTGATATAAGGGGTGATGGACAGGGAAAATACCGTAGCCTTCGAGAGAGCACCGCCGGTCAGGATATTCAGGTACTCCAGGAAGTTACCGCCTGTCGCGTTTTCAGTAACCCACTGATTGACGGCCGTCAGATCCAGAAACGGAACCGTGATAGCCGATCCGATGCGGAAAATCAGAATAATGAAAAACGTGTACAGGAACTTCTTCCGGAGATCCGGGATGCCCCAGGCCGTTTTCAGTGTCTGAAACATTGTCAGATCACCTCGGCTTTCCCGCCTGCCTTTTCGATCTTCTCAGCTGCGGCCTGCGTGAACTTTGCTGCCTTCACTGTGAGCTGACGGGTCAGCTCGCCGTCACCGAGGATTTTGATGCCGTCGGCTGCCACCTTCTTGATGACGCCGGATGCATAGAGAAGCTCCGCATCGACTGCGGTGCCGTCAGCAAACTTGTTCAGGTCGCTGATATTGACAACCGTGTACTCCTTTGCGAAGTGGTTCTTGAAGCCGCGCTTCGGGATTCTTCTGGCAAGAGGCATCTGGCCGCCTTCAAAGCCGATGCGTACACCGCCTCCGGAACGTGCCTTCTGACCCTTGTGACCCTTGCCTGCGGTCTTGCCGTTACCGGAACCGTGGCCGCGGCCTACGCGCTTGCGATCCTTGTTGGAATCGAGCGCGGGTACGAGTTCATGAATCTGCATGTCTGTGTACCTCCTTGCTTTTAAGCTTCCTCAACCTTGATCAGGTGAGTGATCTTATGGATCTTGCCCGCAGTACACGCATTATCGGGCTGTACGGTCACCTGGCCGATCTTCTTGAGACCGAGCGAATGTGCCGTTGCGATCTGATCCTTCTTGCAGCCGATCAGGCTCTTTACGAGTGTAATCTTCTTCATTGCAAAGCCCTCCTTAGCCCAGGATTTCCTTGACGGACTTGCCGCGCTTTGCTGCGACCTCCTCAGCGGTGGTGCAGCCGGTCAGACCTGCGATGGTAGCTCTAACGACGTTGCACGGATTGTTGGAACGCAGGGACTTGGTACGGATGTCCTTGATACCTGCAACCTCGATCACGGCACGAACCGGGCCGCCGGAGATCACGCCGGTACCGGGAGCAGCCGGACGCATGAGAACTTCACCTGCGCCGAACTTGCCTACGATCTCGTGAGGGATGGTGGTACCCTTCAGCGGAACCTGAACCATGTTCTTCTTGGCATCCTCGATGCCCTTGCGGATGGCATCCGGAACCTCACCGGACTTGCCCATACCGAAGCCGACCTTGCCCTTGCCGTCGCCGACAACGACCAGAACGGAGAACTTCATGATACGGCCGCCCTTAACCGTCTTGGAAACTCTGTTGATGTGTACGACTCTTTCGAGGTACTCGTTTTCCTTCTGCTCAAAATTAGCCAATCGTATTCCCTCCTTTTATCTGGAATGCTCTTAGAAATTCAGGCCGCCTTCGCGTGCAGCCTCAGCGAGTGCCTGTACACGACCGTGATACAGATAGCCGCCTCTGTCGAATACCACATCCTTGATGCCCTTGTCGGCAGCAGCCTTTGCGATTGCCTCACCGACGAGCTTTGCGCCCTCGACGTTGCCGCCGTTGCCGGAGAAGTCCTTGGCCATGCTGGATGCGCTTGCGAGCGTTACGCCGTTGACATCATCAATGATCTGAGCATAGATGTGCTTGGCGCTGCGGAATACGTTGAGTCTCGGGCACTCGGGAGTGCCGGAGATCTTTCTGCGAACACGGGCATGTCTCTTGAGGCGTGCCTTGTTGCTGTCAAACTTTTTGATCATAACGCTTCACTCCTTAATTACTTCTTGCCCTTACCGGCCTTGCCTTCCTTGCGGATGATGTGCTCGCCGAGGTAGTGGATACCCTTGCCCTTGTAAGGCTCAGGCAGTCTCTTCTCGCGGATCTCCGCTGCGAACTGGCCGACCTTCTGCTTGTCGATACCGCTGACGATGATCTGGTTCGGCTGAGGAACGTCGATCTTGATGTCATCGGTCTCAGGAACGATTACCTGATGGGAGAAACCGAGGTTCATCACCAGGTTCTTGCCCTGCTTTGCTGCACGGTAGCCGACGCCGTCGATCTCGAGGGTCTTGCTGTAGCCGTTGACAACGCCCTCAACCATGTTGTGGATCAGGGATCTTGTCAGGCCGTGCAGGCTTCTGTGCTTCTTATCATCACTCGGACGGGTAACAGTCAGTACGCCATCCTCGAGCTTGATGCCGAGCTCCTTGGAGAACTGCTGGGTCAGGGAACCCTTCGGGCCCTTGACGGTAACGGCATTATCCTCCACCTTGACCTCTACGCCGGCAGGGATCGTGATCGGCATTTTACCAATTCTTGACATATCTGTCCCTCCTTACCAAACGTATGCAAGAACCTCACCGCCGACATTCAGGTCGCGTGCCTTCTTGTCGGTCATGATGCCCTTGGATGTGGAAACAATGGCGATGCCCAGGCCCTTGCGAACCTTCGGCATATCCTCACAGCTCGAATAAATGCGCAGACCCGGCTTGGAGACGCGGCGCAGGCCGCTGATGACCGGGGTCTTGCCGTCGGTATACTTCAGGGTGACTCTGATGATGCCCTGCTTACCGTCATCGATGATCTGGAAGTCCTTGATGTAGCCCTCGTCCGCAAGGATCTGGGTGATGGCCTTCTTCACATTCGATGCGGGAATGTCAACCGTTGCGTGCTTCGCAGTGCTTGCGTTACGGATTCTCGTCAGCAGATCTGCGATCGTATCGGAAATTTGCATTCCAATGACCTCCTTCTAATCTTGATTACCAGCTAGCCTTCTTAACACCCGGGATCTGACCGTCATTGGCCAGCTCACGGAAGCAGATACGGCAGATGCCGTACTTTCTCAGGTACGCATGAGGTCTGCCGCAGATCTTGCATCTGGTGTAAGCTCTGGTGGAGAACTTGGGGGTTCTCTGCTGCTTGTTGATCATAGCCTTCTTTGCCATCTGTGTACCCTCCCTTAGTCAGCGAACGGAGCGCCCATGAGCTTGAGGAGCTCCTTGGCCTCTTCGTCGGTCTGGGCCGTGGTGATGAAGTTGATGTCCATACCGCGAACCTTGTCGATCTTGTCGTACTCGATCTCGGGGAAGATGAGCTGCTCCTTGATACCGGTAGAGTAGTTGCCCTTACCGTCGAAGGAGTTGCCGTTGATGCCGCGGAAGTCGCGGACACGCGGGAACGCAACGTTGAACAGCTTGTCAACGAAATCGTACATTCTCTCACCGCGCAGGGTAACCTTGACGCCGATGGCCATACCCTCACGGAGCTTGAAGTTTGCAACGAACTTCTTGGCACGGCATACAACCGGCTTCTGGCCGGTGATGGCTGCCAGGTCGGTCATGATGGCATCAATGACCTTGGAATTCTCCTTTGCCTCGCCGGCGCCGACATTGATGACGACCTTGTCGAGTCTCGGGATCTGCATAACACTCTTGTAACCGAACTTCTGCATCAGCGCGGGAGCAACGGTCTCAGTGTACTGCGTCTTTAATCTTGACATATCGTTTCTCCTTTAAGCTTATTCAAAAGACTTGCCGCACTTCTTGCAAACGCGCAGCTTCTTGCCGTCCTCTACGGTGTGGCCTACGCGGGTAGGCTTGCCGCAGTGCGGGCAAACGAGCTGAACCTTGCTTGCATAGATGGGAGCCTCGGTGCTGACAACAGAACCGGCCTGACCCATCATCTGGGGCTTGAGGTGCTTGGTAACCATGTTGAAGCCCTCAACGATGACCTTGCCCTCCTTCGGGCTGACTGCAATGACCTTACCGGTCTTGCGGTCGCCATCCTTGTTGGCGAACTTGTACTCGGCCTTGCCGGTTCTCAGGATGACGGTATCGCCCTTCTTGACATGAACCTTCTTTACTACGCTCATGATGGTACCTCCTTACAGAACCTCGGGAGCCAGAGACAGGATCTTCATGTAGTCCTTCTCACGCAGCTCTCTTGCGACCGGCCCGAAGATACGGGTACCTCTCGGGTTCTTGTCTTCCTTGATGATAACGGCAGCATTCTCGTCGAAACGGATGTAGGTGCCGTCCTCTCTTCTCAGACCCTTAGCGGAGCGAACGATAACAGCCTTGACTACATCGCCCTTCTTTACCACGCCGCCGGGTGTTGCCTTCTTAACGGATGCTACAACAACGTCACCGATGTTTGCGTATCTTCTGCGGGTACCGCCGAGTACGCGAATGCACATCAGCTCCTTAGCGCCGGTGTTGTCAGCAACCTTCAGATAAGTCTGCATCTGAATCATGGATGCGTCCTCCTCTCAGAATCGCTTATATACTCTTGGTTGGATTACTTCGCCTTCTCGATGATGGTCACAACGCGCCATCTCTTGTCCTTGGACAGCGGGCGGGTCTCCATTACCGATACGCGGTCGCCTACTCTGCACTCATTGTTCTCATCGTGAGCCTTCAGACGTACAGTACGCTTTACGATCTTCTTGTACAGCGGATGGCGAACGTTGTCCTGGATTGCTACAACAACGGTCTTATCCATCTTGTCGCTGACGACCAGACCGGTTCTTGTCTTTCTCAGATTTCTCTCAGCCACGGAATTTTCCTCCTATCTTCAGCTCTGGGCTTACTCAGCCTTCTGAGCAAGCTCTGCCTCGCGCAGGCAGGTCTTGATGCGGGCGATGTCCTTCTTGACAGCCTTGACCTCTGCCGTGTTCTTCTGCTGGCCAACGGCGAGCTGGAAGCGGAGTGCAAAAAGCTCTTCCTTCAGGCTGACGAGCTTTGCATTCATCTCCTCGACAGACATCTCCTTGATTTCTGTTGCCTTCATGCTTCGCTCCCCTCCTTACTCAGCGGTCTCGGTTTCTGCTTTGGTAACGATGCGGCACTTGATCGGCAGCTTGTGCATAGCCAGACGCAGTGCCTCGCGGATATCTTCCTCAGCCAGCGGCTTTTCCTTGCCCGATGCGATCTCGAACAGGACTCTGCCCGGCTTGACAACGGCTACCCAGTACTCCGGGGAGCCCTTACCGGAACCCATTCGGGTTTCAGCCGGCTTCTCAGTGATCGGCTTATCCGGGAAAATCTTGATCCATACCTGACCGCCACGCTTGATGTAACGGGTCATTGCGATACGGGCAGCCTCGATCTGGTTGGAAGTGATCCAAGCCGGCTCGAGAGCCTGCAGACCGAAATCGCCGTAGGTTACCTTGTTGCCTCTGTAGGCCTTACCGGTCAGACGTCCTCTGTGGACTCTGCGGTACTTTACTCTCTTCGGAAGCAGCATTACTTGTTACCCCCTTCTCTTCTCGGCGCACGGCCGTCTCTGCCGCCTGCGCGTCTGTTATCTCTGCCGCCGTCGCGACGGTCGCGAGGCTTTCTGTCGCCTCTGTCATTTCTGCGGTTTCTGCGCTCGGACTTCTCTCTGGCCTCCATAGCCTTTGCAGCGTCGCCCTTGAGGATCTCGCCCTTGTAGATCCAAACCTTGACACCGATCTTACCGTAAGTGGTATCGGCCTCTGCGAAGCCGTAGTCGATGTCTGCACGGATGGTCTGCAGCGGGATGGTGCCCTCGTGGTAGCTCTCGTTGCGTGCGATCTCGGCGCCGGCAAGACGGCCGGACAGCAGAACCTTGATGCCCTTGGCATTCAGGCGCATGGTGCGTCCGATGGACTGCTTCATCGCACGGCGGAAGGACACACGATCCTCCAGATCCTTGGCGATCTTCTCAGCAACGAGCTGAGCGTCCAGATCAGGCTGTGCAACCTCAACAACGTTGACGGAAACCTGCTTGCCCATCATCTTCTCAAGGGTAGCCTTGAGCTTGTCGATCTCTGCACCGCTGCGGCCGATGACGATACCGGGCTTGGCAACGTGTACATGGATTCTTACCTTATCCTCTGCGAAGCGCTCGATCTCCACGCGGGAAATGCCTGCGGGCTTGAGCTGCTTGAGGATGAAATTACGGATATTGTAATCCTCGACCAGCATGTCACCGAAGTCCTTCTTCTTGGCATACCAGCGGGAGTCCCAGTCCTTAATAACACCGACACGGAGACCGTGCGGGTTCACTTTCTGGCCCATACTAAACCTCCTTGGGATGAATTAGTCTTTTTCCTTCAGCACGACAGTGATGTGAGAAGTTCTCTTCAGAATTCTGTAGGCTCTGCCATGGTCTCTCGGCATGATTCTCTTCATGATCGGGCCGGGAGTTACATAGCACTCAGCGACGTACAGGTTATCCTTGTTCATGCTGTGGTTGTTGTCTGCGTTTGCGATCGCGGACTTGACGAGCTTCTCGAGGATCGGGCTCGCTGCCTTCGGGGTGAGGCTGAGGGTTGCCAGCGCCACGTCAGTCGGCTTGTTTCTGATCAGATCCAGCACGATCTGCACCTTGCGGGGAGAAATGCGGACATTGCTCAGACTTGCTCTTGCTTCAAATTCCATTTTGAATTTCCTCCTTCCGCATTACTTCTTGCCGTTGTTGGATGTCTTGGATCCGGCATGACCCTTGAATGTTCTGGTCGGTGCGAACTCACCGAGCTTGTGACCTACCATATCCTCAGTAACATATACCGGCACATGCTTGCGGCCGTCATGCACTGCGAAGGTATGACCAACGAAGTCCGGGAAGATCGTGGAAGAACGGCTCCATGTCTTGAGCACCTTCTTCTCGCCGGCTTCGTTCATAGCCTGAACTCTCTTGAGGAGCTTTTCCTGCACGAAGGGGCCCTTCTTGATACTTCTGCTCATGTTGTGGTTCCTCCTTTCCGATTACTTGCCGTTGCGGCGCTTTACGATATACTTGTCGGTACGGTTGTGATGCTTTCTGGTCTTGTAACCCAGAGCAGGCTTGCCCCAAGGGGTAACAGGTCCGGGACGACCAACCGGGCTCTTGCCCTCACCGCCGCCGTGCGGGTGATCGCAGGGGTTCATAACAGAACCGCGGACTGTCGGTCTCCAGCCCATGTGACGCTTGCGTCCGGCCTTACCGAAGTTGACGTTCTCGTGGTCAATGTTGGAAACCTGACCGATCGCAGCCTTGCAGAGTACGGAAACTCTTCTCATCTCACCGGAGGGGAGACGGATCAGCGCGAAGCCGTTCTCCTTGCCCATGAGCTGAGCCTGGTTGCCGGCAGATCTGACGAGCTGAGCGCCCTTGCCGGGGTACAGCTCAATGGCATGGATGAAGGTACCGACCGGGATGTCCTCGAGCTTGAGGGCGTTGCCGGGCTTGATGTCTGCATCCTTGCTTGCGCGTACCACATCACCG
>Ga0256869_1000961_pt1 | contig 13426 bp, 12 predicted proteins | sample RumenRJG_05RNA_FD_186096 | JGI IMG/M metagenome (GOLD analysis project Ga0256869, IMG submission 186096) | Metatranscriptome of bovine rumen microbial communities from Lethbridge, Alberta, Canada - Rumen RJG_05 (Metagenome Metatranscriptome) | ecosystem: Host-associated > Mammals > Digestive... | reverse complement strand
TGCGTGTGGCGCTTTTTTTAATTTGTGTACCTTCACAAAATAAAGCTGTGTTTTTTATTTATACTTGACAAAAGATGTACAGATGTATTATAATAATAAATGTTAGTGTACTTTATAGAATGCTTAACCACTTTTGCGTAGGCACTTTTCTCTTCTGACTACGGAGGCAAGAAGGCGTAAGTAATGGTGGGGAGTTTGACGGAGTGCTTAGGGGTAAGTTAGCTTCTAACGTATCAATCGGCATGGATTGTGTGATTTATGCGGATTGATAGGCGGGAAATGAAGTTGATGAGTTTATATATAGCATGAACTCTAATTTGAATTTAGAAAGAGTGACATTGTTTTATGGCTAAAACCGATAAGAAAATTAAAGTCTGTTTAGTGGGTTCGTCGGGAGGACACCTGACGCATCTTTATATGCTGAAGCCGTTTTGGGAGAATAAGGAACGCTTCTGGGCAACTTTTGACAAAGAGGATGCAAGAAGCCTCCTGAAAGGTGAGAAGCTCTATCCGGTTTATTATCCATCTAATCGCAGTATCAAAGCGCTGATGATCAATACTTATCGAGCAATTAAGATTCTGAGAAAAGAACGTCCTGATCTTATTATTACTTCGGGAGCGGCCCCTGCTATTCCGTTCTTCTGGATCGGTAAGCTGATGGGTGCTAAGACTATTTATATAGAGGTTTTCGATCGGATTGACAAGCCTACGATCTCCGGCAAAATCTGCTATCCTGTTACGGACAAATTTATAGTTGAGTGGAAAGAAATGAAACAGGTTTATAAGAAAGCTATCAATCTGGGCAGTATTTTTTGAGGAAAGTCTGAGATGTTGAACACCATAGTGTATACTGCGATCTTATCATTATTTTTCGTCCTTTGCCTTTACGGTATCCGTATCCGGCAGCCGAATAAAGATATTCCCTTTCTTTTGGACCGAAGAACAACAGATGTGCTGCGCGGTTACGCCATAATGAGTATCATGCTCCATCATATGGTGCTGCGTATGTCTTCAGCGTCAATTCTCATTCCCTTCAGACTGGTCGGTTATCTAGGTGTTTCTATATTCTTCTTTTTGTCAGGATATGGTTTATATCACGCCTATGAAAAGAAAAAAGACATCTATGTGAAGGGTTTCATGCTCAAACGGATCGAATCAGTATATGTGCCGGCTGTTATCGCTCAGTTGTTTTTCATGCTGGCCATGATGATCGTTTTTCATCAGCAATATAAACCGCTGGCGTTCCTGCACGGCTTGTTGAGTCTGTATCCGATCGATTCAAGTCAGTGGTATGTACTAGCGGCATTGTATCATTATTTTGTTTTTTGGCTGTCGATTCGATTCCTTAAGGCATGGAAACACCGCACGATTTTTTTGTTTGCAGCAGCCGTCGTGTATTTTGTGTTTTGCGTGTTGATGGGCTTTTCTAAGAACTGGTATGATACGGCTTTCTGCTTTTCGCTGGGAGTGACGTTTGCGGCATATGGCAAGCGAGCGTTTGCATGGATTCAGCGCGTAAAAATCACATTGCCTGTACTTCTTGCTGTTCTCGGTTTGTCAGTCTATTTTAGCTATGGGAAAGAGGAAGCCGCTGCGATTGCATTCCGTTGCGTCTCCAGTATCACATTTGTGCTGTTGGTGATTGCATTGCTTTGCATCGTAGACGTTGAGGAATGTAAGCTATCAGCATATATCGGGGCGATTAGTCTGGAATGCTACCTGATGCACGGGAAAGCGATACGTTTGTGTGAGAAGGCTTTGGGAGATATCGCTGGGTTAGAGACATTGGCATATCTGCTTTTGACAGCCGTGCTCGTATTTGGTTTCTCTTTCTTGATGAAGCATTACCGAGCATTTCTAAAACATGAACCCCAAATGAAAAAATGATATTCTTAGGGACACCAGTGGACACGAAGGGGTTCGTCAGGGGGTATTGCCTGTTATTGAGTCAACTCTGACATATGAAAAAGCTGGTTCGCAATGCGCACACTTTTTTCAGCTGCACATAAATGGCTAAGAGGACAATTAGATTAGGAGAGTTGAAAATGATTTTTGTAACTGTTGGTACGCACGAGCAGCCGTTCAATAGACTGGTCGAATATATGGATCAGTGGGCAGCGGAGCATGAGGAGTCGGTCATTATGCAGACTGGTTTTTCAACATACGAGCCGAAGCATTGTGAGTGGAGTAAGCTGTATCCGTATTCTCAGATGGTGGAGCTTGTTGAAAAGGCACGAATAGTGATCACACACGGCGGGCCTTCCAGTTTTATCATGCCGCTCCAGATCGGAAAGGTCCCGATCGTTGTCCCGAGAAAAAAAGAATATGATGAGCACGTCAATGACCATCAACTGATATTTGCAAAGGCAGTTGCCGAACGGCAGGGAAATATCATCGTTGTGGAGAATGAAAAAGATATCGCAGAGATTTTGAAGTCATATGAGGACATCGTCGCGGCAATGCCGGCAACGCTGAAAAGCAATAATCTTTCATTCAACAAGAATCTTGAGAAGATTGTTGAGAAGTTGTTCGAGTAAGGGGTAATGATGAAAAGCAGTTCGTATCGGGAAGGAGAAAGATCATGACAGAACAATCGCTGCGGACGCTCCAGCTGTGTATCCTGGATATTGCACTGGAGTTCAAACGCATCTGTGATAAACACGGAATTGACTATTTTTTGATCGGAGGAACATTATTGGGTGCGGTGCGGCATCATGGCTTTATTCCCTGGGACGATGATATGGATGTCGGGATGACGCGTAAAAATTATGAGAGGTTTTTGAAGGTCGCTGCGAAAGAACTTCAACCGCAGTTCTTTCTTCAGACAGCAAAAACAGATCTCAGTTTTGCACATGGATTTGCAAAGATCAGGCTGAACGGCACAGTACTGATGGAGGACTATACGGAACATTCGGCACAGCATAACGGCGTGTTCCTGGACGTCTTCCCTTATGATGAGATGGCAGACAGCCCGCTGCTGCTTCGGCTGCAGTATCTGCATTTCAAATGTCTGAAATGGGCGGCGCTCGGGAAAACGGATTATCAGTTTGTCGATAAAAAAAAGCACTATTTTGCTTCGGCGATGAGCAAAGCATTATTTTTTTATTCCAAAAACAAATGCATTGACAAAATGACGGAAATATGTACAAGGTATCTGGGAAAGAATCAGAAAAATATCATCAACTGGTACGGTGCCTATAAGTTTAGCGAGTACATGGACAGAAAATGCGCACATGATCTGGTCTCTATGGAGTTTGAAGGCTATTCCTTCAAGGTGCCTGCGGATTATGACATCCTGCTAAAAAATATGTACGGCGACTATATGAAGCTCCCACCTATTGAAAAAAGAGGAAATCAACACGCCATGGTCAAAATGGACATCGGCGAATACCACACTTCAAAAAAAGCATAAAAAATGGAGGTTCTGTGATGGATAAGAAAAAGGCAGTAGTTGTTGGCGGAGGAAATGGGATCGGTCTGGCAATCGCTCAGAATCTTGTTCAACAGGGATACTATGTGACAATCTATGACCGTGTTGCGCCACAAATAAATATTTCAGATCAGAAAATGGTGGAATACGTTCCGTGTGATCTGCTGTATTTTGACGACCAAGCATTTGTGAGAGCAGCGCAGGATGAGGATGTCTCTTGCTTAGTAATCACCGCAGGAATCGGAAGAGTTGCGGATCTTGAGTATTTCCATTATGCAGAAATAAAGCGTACCATGGATATCAATGCAACTGCATTAATGGAAATCATACGAATCTTTTATGACAGGATCAAGAACACAAAGCCTTTTTTCTGTGCTGTTATGGGTTCCATTGCCGGACTTGTGAGCTCGCCAATGTTCACCGCGTATGCAGCATCAAAGGCAGCAGTTTGTCGGTTCACTGAGAGCTTGAATATTGAATTGGAGGCGTCCGGTACGCAAAACAGAATTCTCAATGTCTCTCCCGGATCCATTCAGGGCACTTCGTTCAACGGAGGAAAGACCGATCTGGATCAGGTGTCAGTTTTAGCAGATGAGATCTGTCATCACATGATGTCGGGGACAACCCTCTTTATCCCGCAATATGATGAGATCTTCAAAGGTGTGATTGAGCGTTACCAAGCCGATCCGCATGAATACGGGATGTATAGCTATCAGTATAAAAAAGAGTCGGGGCGCGTAGTACAGGAGCAGAAGGTGCGTATCGGCTATTTGTCCGGTACCTTTGACTTGTTTCACATCGGCCACCTGAATCTGCTCAAGCGTGCAAAGGCACAATGTGATTATCTGATTGTCGGCGTTCATCCCAATGCAAAGCACAAGAATAAGGAGACCTTCATCTCATTGGAAGAGAGAAAAGAGATCGTCGCCGCCTGCAAATATGTGGATCGTGTGGTTGATTCATGCACGGAGGACAGCGATGCGTGGAGTCTGTATCACTATAACCGCCTTTTTGTCGGGAGCGACTACAAAGGAACTGAACGATTCCTGCGATATGAGGAATATTTTAAGGATAAAGGCGTCGAGATCGTTTATTTTCCGTACACACAGGGAACGAGCAGTACACAACTGAGAAATGCTGTCGCAGGAGAATAATAAAGAATGCTGAATAATGTCCGCTTAAAAAAGCTTTTGAAAACAGTGGTGTTCAAGCCGCTTACTGTTATCAATCGGTTTATCCCGAAGCGTGATGATCAGATCTTGCTGTATATTGCATCTATGGGAATCAGACACAGCTTGAAGCCACTCCTAGATTATCTGATCGTGAATGGATATAATAAGAAGTATCACATCATCTGTGGGATCGAGGATATGAGATTCAAGGGCGAAGACATCGAGAATGTTACCTACATGACGAAGATGTGTGCTATCTGGCATTTTTTACACACAAAGCATGTGTATTACACTGCCGGGCAAATCCCAATCAAGCCGTCAAAACAGCAGAAGGTGATCCACCTGACACATGGTGCGGTGTACTATAAGGCGATGGGGGCGATGAGCCCTATCAATAACGGTGATGAGTTCTTCTTCAATTATATTATCACTACAAGTGAATATTACCGCCCGATCCTTGTAAAATCCTATTTGTGTTCCCCCGAGAATGTAGCAATCTGTAACGAGCCTGTTACGGATCTGTTTTACAGAGACGATGCACCGAAGAATGACCTCGATGGGGATTCGAAGGTTTTGGTATGGATCCCGACGTTCCGCCAGTCGGATTCCCTGGGTTACAATAATTCCAGTGCTGACAAGGCACTTTTGATCTTTGATGAGACGGATTATCCTGTTCTGAATGCGTACCTGAAAGAGCGGAATATCATTCTGATTGTAAAACTGCATCCTGCACAGAATATTTCGAATTATCACCTTGAGGCATTATCCCATCTGCGTATCTATACGCACGGGCAGTTTATCAAAAAGGGTTATGAGATCTATGATCTGATGAAACGGTCGGATGCACTGATCGGAGACTATTCCTCTGCGTCTTTGCAGTATCTGCTCCTCGATCGCCCGGTATCGTTTGTTGTTCCGGATTTGGAAGATTATAAGGAACATCGCGGCTTTATTTACGATGAACCGCTCGACTTCATGCCGGGGCATATCATCCGAACGCAGGAAGAGTTCTACGGCTTCATTGACGATATGGCAAAGGGAAAGGATCCATTTCAAGTGGAGCGTCGGCGTGTGCGTGATTTGGTTCATCAGTATCAGGATGGTAATGCCTGCAAGCGTGTACTCGAACTCGGTGATGTGAAACTATAGAACATCAGATAAATGAGTATACGTGATCTGGCTGGTTCGGACGATATGGTCATTGTAGCATAAGAACACCTAGATGATTCAAAGAGCGTAACGGATCGCTGTACGCGCATGAGGCATATGGAGAAAGAAGCCGCTGCCTTGTCTATTTTTTCAAGCTGAGATATCTCGCTTCTTGATGAAATGTATACGTTCACAAAACAGGAGGGATGCATATGGATCAAAGAAACGCCGATCCTTTGGTGAGTATCGTTATACCTGTGTATAATACACCGAAAAAGTATTTTAAGGAATGTATCAGCTCCGTAGCATCCCAAACGTATCAGGCGCTGGAGATCCTGATCATCGATGATGGATCTGAAAAAGAGTTTGCCGACTACTGTGACGAATTAATCAAAGCGTATCCCGAAAGGCAAGTTATCGTGTTTCACAGGGTGAATGCAGGTGTCTCGGCATCCCGGAATTTCGGTATCGACAAAGCGAATGGTGAATACCTGATTTTTGTTGATTCTGATGATATGGTCGGGAAGTATTATGTGGAGTCCCTTGTCGCTCTAATCACAAAATACCATACTAATATCGCAAAATGCGGCTTTATGCGGTTTACGGATGAGAGCCAGCTTAAAGATAAGGATGCAAAGCCATCCGGAAAAATGTATTATCAGGAAAACGAGGAGATATTCAAAGGGTATTATTCGTCCTACCTTTGGGATAAGATCTTTCGTAGGACCATTTTTGATACGTTTCGTTTCTCTGAAGATCTTACGATGTGTGAAGATGTTCTGATGATCAGCAAATTGCTGAATCAATATCCGGCCTGTCCTGCTGTAGCGGAAGCACTGTATTTCTATAGGATCAATCCGCATAGCCTGACAGAAACGCCGAACACCACGAAATGCGGCCAAGCGATCCAAGTATATGATACTGTCAAGAAGATTCCCTTTATTCAGAATAATTCTGAGATGCTTGCAGATCGAACCATACATGGTTGCCGTTGGCAGCTTCGGTATTTGATGGCACTTTTGAATGAAAAGCCGGAGCATTGGAGGGAGGATTTCTCGAAGATGCGCAGAAAGTATCTCGATGATATCCTTCCGGTTCGCCGCTATACCGATACGAAGTTTATGAAGATCTCGATACCAGTGATCCGGATCTCGGAAACAGCGGCAATCGCATATCTGTCAGCTCTGCGCTTTGCCAAGAGATTAAGGAATAGGTAAGGGTATCGTATGATCTGCAATCCCCGAAAGGAGAACGTATTGTGAAATATTTTACAAAAGAGAAAGTGGTTTCTGAATTTTCAGCCATGAACGCAGGAACAAAGGCGCGGGAAGACATCAATGTAATCATGGAAGAAAACGGTTGGAAAGCGATTGAACTCGTGAATATCCGTGATGAGAAATCGGAGAAAACTATGGGGAAACTCCAGAAGCTCGCGGAGCACAGGAAAATAGCAGGTACCATGGATAAAGCGTTCCATGGCCTGAAAAAGGGAGATACGCTGCTCATCCAGTTTCCTCTCCTGAGCCATACGATCTTTGGCATCAGGAGCATCCGCAGATTAAAGCGCAGAGGCGTCAAGGTTGTTCTATTGATACATGATCTGGAAATTATCCGGATTGCATTGGGAAAAAAGTCACTGCTGTCAACACTAAGGATCAATATTGAGGAAAAAAGCCTGTTGAAGGCATGTGACAAGATCATCGTTCACAATGCAAGTATGAAAAAGACGCTGATGTCAATGGGATTGCAGGGTGAGAAGATGCTGGAGCTGCAGATCTTCGATTACTTGATCCCCGCGTTTGAAGAGAATACTGATAAGACAGCTAAGGACAAACCGGTCATTGTTGCAGGAAATCTTCGCAAAAACAAGGCTGGCTATCTTTATAAGCTCTCTGACACTCAGGAGTATAATCTGTATGGAATCGGATACGAGCCGGAAAGGAAAAATGATGCGCTCCACTATATCGGGGCATTCGATCCGGACGATCTGCCCAAACAGCTCGAAGGAAGCTTTGGTCTGATCTGGGATGGTGATGCCGTTGAAACCTGCAGTGGGATATTTGGAAAATATTTGAAAATCAATAATCCGCATAAAACTTCACTGTATCTGGCTTCCGGAATTCCGGTTGTAATATGGAAACAAGCTGCGCTTGCGTCTTTTATTCAGAAGCATGAATGTGGCATTGTGGTTGATTCTTTGACAGATATCCCTACGGTAATCGCAAAGCTTTCAGAGGAAGACTATTTGAAAATGAAAAAGAACTGTTTACTTATCTCTGAACAGATGAGAAGCGGCTATTATACATTGAAAGCAATCAGTAAAATATAACTTACCCGGAAGTTGATATGAGAGTTTACTTGAAAATTGGTTCCCGATTACGTGAAATACTTGCATATCTTATAGCACTCATTCTACTCTTAGACAGCAGAACGATTTATGGTTTCTTAACAAACACGCCGAGGTGGTGGAATTATCTAATTTTTGCGGGAATCGGTATGTGTGTTGCAGCAGTACTGATAATACTGCTTTTTCGTGTAATACATTTGGATAAGTCTAGTCAGCAGCAATTGATCTTTTGCGCTATTATTGCTGTGTATTTTTCAATATTTGTTTTGTATCATGATGCCAAAAGCTATACTATGAAACTATTGCTCGCTTTTTTATTGCTGGCCATTTATCATATTGTAGCAGAAAAAGGAAAGCCTGATATTCTGATGAAGTTTAGGAATATAGTAGTAGTAATTGCTGCTATCTCTTTGCTTTTTTGGATCTCGGGTTCGATCATGCATATAATAAAGCCAAGCGGGACGGTGCTTTCAATCTGGTCTGGTACGGCTGCTCCTAAAGCAGTAAACTGTTATAAGTATCTCTATTTTGAAACACAGGAAATGACAGTACCGTTCCTCCATATTAACACCTATCGAAATACTGCGGTTTTTTCCGAAGCCCCTATGGCCGCCTTCAATTTCAGCATCGCTTTGCTGACAGAAATATATATTAACCCCAAAAAGAGAAAATCCGTTATTATTATTCTGAGTTCTGCGATCATCACAACGATATCAACGACAGGTATTTGTGTGCTTTTGTTGATAATAATACATCATATATCAAAAAACTTTTCAAAGAAAAAAAGTCCGTTATTTCTTATTCTGATACCGATCATACTTGGAGTTTTAGCGCTCGGAATGATACTTGTGGTAGTTTTGGTTAAAGACAAGGTCAGTTCAAATTCAGGCATTGCTCGGTTGGATGATTTTCGTGTTTGTTTTTTAGCTTGGCTTCATCATCCGCTCATGGGTTGCGGGCTTGGAAACGGAGAATATATTCAGTCGTTTATGTCTCTAAGCCGTTTGGTCAATAATAAAGGTCTTAGTAATTCGCCGGGCCTTGTTTTGGCTGAAGGAGGACTGTATTTATCAATTCTCTATATTATTGCGTTTTCGCGAATGCTGATCAGATCGCATAGAAGCAAAATAAAGAATTATTATATATGGGCATTGTTTTTTATACTTATATTTACGATCACAATGGTTCCGTTTGTATATTTAACATTCTATATTTTGGTATGGTTTGCATTTGGTGATATAACGAAAGAAAACTGGAAATTAAGTCTCTTTCAGAAAAAAAGCACTGAAAGGTTGATTGATATTGGCTAAACAAAAATCTATCAAGCTAAACTTTATCATGAATGCCATTCTCACGATGTCATCATTTATATTCCCATTGATCACTTTTCCATATGTATCGCGTATTCTATTACCTGAGGGCACCGGAAAGGTCAATTTTGCCACGTCGTTTATTTCCTATTTTACATTGGTTGCACAGTTGGGTATTCCGACCTACGGAATCCGTATCTGCGCGATGGTACGTGATGACAAAGAACAACTGACACGCACAGCTCATGAATTGCTGTTCATAAACTTCATCATGAGCTGCGTGTCTTATGCTGTCTTCTTCGTAATGCTCTTTACCATTCCGAAGCTCCAGGATGATAAGCTGTTATATGTGATCGTCAGTGCGAATATTTTGTTGACGTCCATCGGCATGGACTGGCTGTATAAAGCACTCGAGCAATATACCTATATCACGGTGCGTTCATTGATCTTTAAATTGATAGCGCTTATCGCCATGTTTCTTTTCGTCCATGAACAGAAGGACTATGTGATTTATGGAGGTATCTCGATTTTTGCCGGATGTGCTTCTAATGTGATGAATCTGATCAATGCCCACCGCTACATCGGTTTCAAGCCGGTCGGCGGTTATCAGATCAAGCGCCATCTCAAGGCGATCGGGATCTTTTTTGCGATGTCATGCGCCACGACCATCTACTTACATCTGGATACAATCATGCTGAAATTTATGACAACAGATGCTGATGTAGGATATTATGGTGCTGCGACTAAAATCAAGACGATTCTGGTCAGCATCGTGACCTCACTGGGAACTGTATTATTACCGCGTGTTTCATACTACATAAAAAGAAAAGAGATGGATGCTTTCCGCGGTGTGACAAAAAAAGCATTAAACTTTGTTTTTCTAATCGCACTCCCGCTTACTGTATACTTCACCATGTATGCCAAAGAAGGAATATTCTTCCTTTCTGGTAAGGAGTATGAGGGTGCGATAGTTCCGATGCAGATCATTATGCCAACGCTTTTGCTGATAGGTGTTACCAATATTCTTGGAATTCAGATCCTGGTACCGCTAGGCATGGAAAAATATGTGCTGTATTCGGAAGTGGCAGGAGCAGTAACTGATCTGATATTGAACGCGCTCTTGATCCCGCGCTATAAATCCTCAGGAGCTGCCCTTGGTACACTGGCGGCAGAGTTTGTTGTCTTGGTCGTGCAGTATATCGTACTCAAAAAGGAAATCAATCCTGCCTTTCGTAGTATCCGATATTTCAAGATCCTGATTGCAATCGCATCCGGAGTCATTGCTTCCTTTTGGGTCAAGATATTGTCGCTCAATAATTTCCTGCTGCTGCTGATCTCTGCTTGTCTGTTTTTCTCGGTATATGGGCTTACCCTACTCCTCTTGAAGGAACAGCTTGTGATTGAGATTTTTGATCAGATGTTCAAAAAGGTCTTCAAAAGATCACTGTTCAAAAAACAGAGCGGAACTGATGTATCCGATCGGACGGAGAACTAAAATAAGCGAGATTCGCTGTTAAGTGTTCTGAGGGATCCTACAAAGGGACAGACAATTGAGAATTATGCTCTCTTCGCTTCCACACTTTGAGAAGATCTGTCTAAATCAATATGCCCACGGAGGAATAAGAAATGCATTATAACTACTTGATCATTGGCTCCGGCTTATACGGAGCAGTATTCGCTCACGAAGCGAAGAAAGCAGGCAAGAGTGTTCTTGTCATCGACAAGCGCCCGAACATTGCCGGTAATGTTTACACTGAGGATGTGGAGGGCATCCACGTCCACAAGTACGGCGCGCACATTTTCCATACCAACAACACTGAGGTGTGGAATTACATCACACAGTTTGCTACATTCAACCGGTTCACCAACTCCCCTGTTGCGAACTATAAGGGCGAGCTGTACTCGCTCCCGTTCAACATGTACACCTTCAACAAGATGTGGGGAGTGGTGACGCCGGAGGAGGCTGCTGCTAAAATCGCAGAGCAGCGCAAGGAGATCACAGGCGAGCCGCAGAATCTTGAAGAGCAGGCGATTTCCCTCGTCGGCCGTGACATTTACGAGAAGCTCATCAAGGGCTACACGGAAAAACAGTGGGGCCGTGACTGCAAGGATCTTCCGGCATTCATCATCAAGCGTCTGCCTGTTCGTCTGACCTTTGATAACAACTATTTCAACGCGCTATATCAGGGCATTCCGGTCGGCGGTTACACGCAGATGGTCGCCAATATGCTGGAGGATATTGAGGTGCGCCTGAACACGGATTATTTTGAGCATAAGGCTGAACTGGATTCGATAGCTGACAAAGTCATCTACACCGGCCCGATTGACGCATACTATGGTTTCAAGCTCGGTACACTCGAATACAGATCTGTTCGCTTCGAGACAGAACTGCTCGATATTCCAAATTTCCAGGGCAACGCAGCGGTCAACTACACCGACCGTGAGACACCGTGGACGCGCATTATTGAGCATAAGTGGTTTGAATTCGGCAAGGATGCAGCCGGAAATGATCTGCCGAAAACTGTCATCAGTCGCGAATTCAGCTCGGAGTGGAAGCCCGGCGACGAGCCGTATTATCCGGTCAATGACGAAAAGAACGGCGCGCTCTATGCACAATACAAGGAACTGGCTGCAAAGGAGAGCAAGGTCATCTTCGGAGGCCGCCTCGGTGAGTACAAGTATTATGACATGGATGCAGTCATTGCTTCGGCGTTGGATGCGGTGAAGCGCCTTGTGGTGGGCTGAAATGATTAACGAAAAAAAAGTGTATCACAACATCTCGGTCTTAAAGATCATTGCGTGCATCATGATAACCATATTACATATTATTGGAAATGATGGCGGTTTGATCCAGAGGTGTATTTATCATATAGGTAGTTTTGGTATTCCGATGTTCTTTGCTGTCAATGGCTACCTGCTCTATGACAAGGATTTTACTTTTTCCTATTACAAGAAAAAAATCGTAAAATGTATCAGCTTTTTTTGATCTGGACAGTCACGATAGGCACTGCAAAGATGCTCATCACAAGAAAACCTATGCAGTTGGTAAAGGTGGTTCTGGGGGCGGCCGTCGCCAAAGACGTGCTGTATCATTTGTGGTTCCTGATCACATTGATGCTTCTTTATACCATTTTGTTTATTATTCAGCTTTCACTGGACAAAAGAAAAAAGCGAATCATGGATCTGGTCAGCACTGTTCCTATGGTCGTCATATTGATCGTAATGAACATCCTGTTCGTTTTGCAGTTAATCTGCGGCAAACTTGGCTTGTCTGAGATCAGAGATCTCATCCCGGCTCCTTTCAGGCTGATCACATTTGGCGGATTCTTCTATTTAGGTATGGGCGTTCGGAGGTATGAAGATGCAATCCTGACAAAATGCTCCACCTGGATCAGTGTCCTCGTTTTTGCGGTATCCTATGCATCGATCTGTTTGATCATGTGGATGACCGGGGTTGAATGGGCATCGAGTTATTACAGCAGTATCTTTGTAATTCTGGGATGCCTTGCCTTGTTTGTGATCTGTACGAAAGGCGTTGATTATGAGAAATATGCAGGAGCGATCGCACGCCTTGCCGCTGCGACGACCGGCATATGGATCATTCATCCGTTGGCGCTCGCATGTTTTTCCAAGCTGCTCTCCATGGCTGGGATCAATTTTTCGCTGATTATCAGGATTGTCGCATTGGTTATCATTGATGTAGGCTGCTTTGCAGTTGTGATTCTGATGCAAAAAATCAAATATATAAGGAAATATGTGGCTTTTTAAAGTGAGGTACACAGCGATCCTGTCATGGGAAATGTGACTGGTCAACAGTTGCTTTAGAAACCGGTATCGGCACTTGATCTCTGCAAGAGAAAACTGTAATGAGATATTGAACGGTACATGGTTTTCTGTGCGCCGTTCATTTCGCATATAGATAACAGATCCGGAGGAGTAACATGAAACAAAAAACATCAGAAATGCTCAATATGCTGCATCAGGAGCATATTGTAAAGTATATGCAGACGCTGTCAGA
>Ga0256869_1000958_pt1 | contig 13450 bp, 9 predicted proteins | sample RumenRJG_05RNA_FD_186096 | JGI IMG/M metagenome (GOLD analysis project Ga0256869, IMG submission 186096) | Metatranscriptome of bovine rumen microbial communities from Lethbridge, Alberta, Canada - Rumen RJG_05 (Metagenome Metatranscriptome) | ecosystem: Host-associated > Mammals > Digestive... | reverse complement strand
GCCATGAGCAGAGTTTGTAGCATATGCGGCAAAGGTCAAATGAGCGGAAATAAAGTCAGCCACAGCAATAGAAAAACGAGAAGAAGCTGGGGCGCTAACGTACATAAAGTTAAAGTCGTAGACGCCAACGGTTCTTTAAGCAGTCAATATATTTGCACCCGTTGTTTAAGAAACGCTAAAAAAGAAGCGTAATCTTATTAAGTTTGATTTTGAAGAAACTGTTTCTTCCCGAAGCAGTTTCTTTTTATGCTATTCAGATTTTTTACTAACCTACTAAAATGCAAAAAAAACCGCCCATACGAGCGGTTTTTTATTATTATCGTTTCCGATCCTCTATTTAGCCTGTTTTGCTCTGTAATCCTTTATAGCCTCGGCTATCGCTTCTTCTGCAAGTACGGAGCAGTGAATCTTTTGCGGAGGAAGTCCTTCGAGAGTTTCCACGACGTCGGAGTTTTTTATTTTGAGAGCGTCTTCCAAAGACTTGCCCTTAATCATTTCGCAAGCCGTATCGGAACTTGCGATTGCCGCCGCGCAACCGAAGGTCTTAAACTTTGCGTCCACTATCTTGTCGTCTTCTATTTTAAGGAAAACCTGCATTATATCGCCGCAACTTGCGTTGCCGACGGTGCCTACTCCGCTGGCGTTTTCGATTTCGCCGACGTTTTTCGGATGTGCAAACGTTTCCAATACTTTTGCGTTATACATATTTGTCTTCTCCTTTTATCTCTATGAAAAGCGGCGACCAGGAGCGAAGCCTTGCTACCGTTTCTTTAAGTTTTTCTATAGTGTAATCTATTTCTTCTTTCGTCGTATCCTTGCCGAGACTGAAACGAATGGAGCTGTGCGCTTCTTCCATCTTCGCTCCGAGCGACAGTATGACGTAAGACGGTTCGAGACTGCCCGAACTGCACGCTGAACCCGAGCTTACCGCTATTCCGTTGAGGTCAAGGTTCATAAGGATGCTTTCCCCTTCGATAAAATCGAAACTGAAATTAGCGTTGTTGACGAGTCTGTGTTCCGTTCCGCCGTTAAGTTTGCAATACGGTATTTCTTTCGACACGCGGTCGATAAAGTAATCTCTGAGATACTTCATGTGAGAGTTGTTCTTTTCCATATCGCGATAGCTTATTTCGAGAGCCTTAGCCATACCTATTATTCCCGGTGTGTTTGTAGTCCCCGCTCTCATACCGCTTTCCTGATGACCGCCGACAATGAGTCTTTCGAGCCTTACGCCTTTCCTTAAATACAGAAGTCCTATTCCTTTCGGTCCGTGGAACTTGTGCGCCGACATGCTGAGCATATCTATATTCATCTTCTTGACGTCGATTTTTACGCTTCCTGCGGCTTGTACGGCGTCGGTATGGAAAAGTATACCTTCTTCCATGCAAAACGCCCCTATCTCTTCGATAGGCTGTATAGCGCCCATTTCGTTGTTGGCAAACATTACCGACACGAGTATCGTGTCGTCTCTTACCGCTTTCTTGATATCGTCAAGGCTTACTCTCCCGTCGCTTCCGACTTTGACGTAGGTTATTTCGTAACCTTCTTTTTGAAGTTTACGACAGGTTTCCATAACGGCGGGGTGTTCGATAACGGTGGTGACGATATGTTTACCCTGCTTTCCGTAAGTGTGAGCGGTTCCCGTCAAAGCCCAATTGTCGCTTTCGCTGCCGCCCGACGTGAAGAAAATCTCGTCCCTGCGAGCGTTAATACAATCGGCTATCGTCTGTCTTGCTTTATCCACCGCGGCGAGAGCTTCTCTGCCGAAAGCGTGAAGGGAAGACGCATTTCCGTAAATCTCCGAAAAATACGGCTTCATCGCCTCGAATACTTCCGCGTCCAAAGCGGTCGTAGCCGAATTATCCAAATATACGCGCATTTTTACGCACCTCTTTTTATAATCAATTAAACGACTGTTTAATTGTCTTTCCGAATATAATTATAATTATATCGAACGAAAAAATCAACTAAATTGCCATACTATTTTTAATAAACGTCCTAAGTTCTTCCACCGACTTATATCCGCTGAAAGCGTCCTTTTTCACGCCGTCGACGAAAGTGACGACGTAAGGAATAAACTGTATGCCCATCTCTTCCGAAAGAGCCGGGGCTTCGTCTACGTTTATTTTGAGTATTTCCACTCCCGCGCCGTTGAGTTCTTCTTCGAGTTCCTGCAAATTAGGCGCGAGCATTTTGCAAGGTCCGCACCAATCGGCGTAGAAATCCACGACGAATTTACCGGATTCGATTGTTTTTTTGAATTCTTCTTCTTTTATTTTTCTCATATATACCTCCGCTATTTGTTATTGACGAAAAAACTCCGTTAAATCCGAAATTTTGACGTCGGTTACGGTTTTTTCAAACATATCTTTGACGGAAACCACGCCTTTTTGCAGTTCGTCTTCGCCGAGCACGCAGACGTATTTATATTTCATTTTGTCGGCGTATTTCATCTGCGCTTTGAGGCTCTTGCCCATAATGTCGCAGTCCGCGCTTATATCGGCGTGACGGAGAGTATCGGTTATTTTCAAGGCTTCGCCGTAAGCGGTTTCGCCGAGCGGCGCGATATAGACCAAGGATTTTTCTTCGTCTCCGACGAAACAGCCGCCGTTTTCCATTACCATAAGAATACGCTCTATCCCCATTCCGAAACCTACCGCCGGCACCTCCTTGCCGCCTAATTCCTTGACGAGATTATTGTATCTTCCGCCGCCGCAGACCGTACCCTGACTGCCTATCGACGTGCTTACGAATTCGAATACCGTCCTCGTATAGTAATCGAGCCCTCTCACTATCTGCGGATTGACTTTGAAGTCTATTCCGAGCGCGGTAAGAATTTCCTGCAACTTGACGTGATGTGCCTTGCAATCGTCGCAAAGATAATCGAGTACGACGGGGGCGTCTTTCGCTATCTCCTTACATTCGTCCACCTTGCAGTCGAGAATACGCAAAGGATTTTTTTCGAGCCGTTCGAGACAGGTAGGACAAAGTTTGTCTTTATATCCCGCGAAATAGGCTCTTAACGCTTTGGAATACTCCGCTCTGCACTTAGGACAACCGATGGAATTTATGTTAAGGACGAGGTTTTTTATCCCGAACGAATCGAAAATCGCCTTCGCGAGAGAAATCACTTCGGCGTCGGCGTACGGGGTGTCGCTGCCGTAAAGTTCCGTTCCGAACTGATGGTGTTCCCTAAGTCTCCCCGACTGCGGTTTTTCGTACCTGAACACGGGGGTGATATAGTACATCTTCGTAGGTTGCGGATTGTTGTCGAGAGCGTTTTCTATAAAACATCTCGCCACTCCCGCCGTGCCTTCGGGTTTAAGCGTCATACTTCTGTCGCCCTTGTCGTTAAAAGTGTACATCTCCTTGTTGACTATGTCGGTAGTGTCGCCCACGCCCCTCAAAAACAATTCGGTATGCTCGAAAACGGGGGTTCTTATTTCGTGAAAACCGTAATTCCCCGCTATTTTTCTCACCGTGTTTTCAACGTAGTGCCATTTGTAACTTTCCGACGGTAAAACGTCTTTCGTTCCTTTGGGTATGTTAATCATTCCGTTCCTCTGTAATTTATAAAATATACTTTTTGAGATTAAGGGTACGCAAAGCCTTTTCGAGATGTTTCTGAACGTACTCTCTGTTTACTAACAATTCGATATCGGTATCGGTGCTGCCGTCGGCGTTGAAACTCACGTCTTCGAGCAACATTTCCATAACGGTGTGCAACCTTCTCGCTCCGATATTTTCGTTGTTTTCGTTTTCAAGATAAGCTATATGCGCCATTTCCTTAATCGCGTCGTCGGTGAATTTTAGGTTTACTTTATCCACTTTGAGCATTTCGGCGTACTGCATGACGAGCGCGTTGTCCGGTTCTCTCAAAATCTTTTCGAAGTCCTCTTCGGTGAGACTTTGCAAGTCCACAAGCACGGGAAAACGCCCTTGAAGTTCCGGAATAAGGTCGCTTACTTTCGATATATGGAACGCGCCTGCGGCGATAAAAAGGATATAATCGGTCTTTATATTGCCGTATTTCGTGTTCACGGTGCAACCTTCCACTATGGGAAGAATATCTCTCTGAACACCTTCGCGGCTCACGTCGTGACCGCCGCCCTTGTTTCCGTCGGAAGCTATTTTATCCATTTCGTCGATAAAAATTATTCCGTCCTGCTCCGCTCTCGTCAACGCTTCGCTCTGAATAGCGTCGTCGTCGATAAGTTTGTTTGCTTCTTCGTTCACGAAAATGTTAAAGGCTTCTTTGACGGTAATTTTGCGTTTTTTCCTGCGTTTAGGAATAATACCGCCGAGAATTTCGCCGAAGTTGTTGTCGTTGCCGCCCATTCCGATAGGTCCTAACTGAAGGCTCTTCGGGGCTTCTTCCACCTCTATTTCCACGGGAATTTTGTCGAGCTGACCTTTTCTTAACTCTTCGAAAAGTTCCTGTTTTATTATTTCCTCCGGCTTATCTGGGTTGGCTTTTTTCTTTATGGGTAAAATCGCGTTTACTATCTTATTTTCGGCGATTTCTCTCGCTTTGGGTTCCACCACCGCGAATTTTTCTTCCTTTACGAGTCGCATGGACACTTCAACCAAGTCGCGAACCATACTTTCCACGTCGCGGCCGACGTATCCTACCTCGGTAAACTTAGTGGCTTCCACCTTTACGAAAGGAGCTTTGACGAGTTTTGCAAGTCTTCTCGCTATCTCGGTCTTCCCTACCCCCGTGGGTCCTTTCATTATGATATTTTTCGGGGTGATTTCGTCGCGCATTTCCTGCGGCAACATTCTTCTTCTGTAACGGTTACGCAAAGATATCGCGACCGCTTTTTTCGCTTCGTCCTGACCTATGATGTATCTGTCGAGTTCGGTGACTATTTGTCTCGGAGTAAGTTCCATAAAAAATACCTCCTTTACACGGTTTCCACAACTATATTGTGGTTGGTGAAAATACAGATATCGGCAGCTATTTTCATAGCCTTACGGACTATTTCTTCCGCCGACATATCGGTGTTTTCGAGTAAGGCTCTCGCCGCGCTCAAAGCGTAGTTTCCGCCGCTTCCTATCGCGCAGACTCCTTCCTCCGGGTCTATCACGTTGCCGTCGCCGCTTATTACGTACAAATCGTTTTTATCGGCGACTATGAGCATGGCTTCGAGATTGCGCATAGTGCCTTTACGCCAGTTTTCGGCGAGTTCTACCGCGCTTCTCATAAGATTGCCCGAATATTTTTGTAACATTTCTTCAAACTTTTCGCTCAAAGTAAAGGCGTCGCTTACGCTCCCGGCAAAACCGACCACTACTTTGTCGTCATAAATTCTTTTGACTTTTTTGGCGTTGCCTTTCATAACTATGCTCTGTCCCATAGTTACCTGTCCGTCGCCGGCTATGGCTGTCACGCCGTTACGCTTTACCGCGCATATCGTTGTCGCTTTCATTTCCATAGTAAAAATCTCCTATATATAGTTTTTCGCAAAGTCGGAAAATGCTTTTTCCGCTCTCAAAGAGTAAGCCTCTTTTCTCTTCTGTTTGTCTCTTATCTTTTCTTCGAGTTCCGGCGTCAGCGGAAACCCGACGTGCATCGGTTGAAAATCCTTGTTTTCGGTGATTACGTACTTCATCAGTCCGCCGATTAAGGTCTCTTCGGGCGGATCTGTTATCTCCTTGCCGACAAGTCTTCTGTACATATTGATACCGGCGATAAGTCCGCTCATCGCGCTCTCCGCGTATCCTTCCACGCCGCTTAACTGCCCCGCGACGAATACGGTAGGTTTGTTTTTCAGTTCGAACCCGTGACCTAACGCTTTCGGCGCGTCCAGAAACGTGTTCCTGTGCATGACTCCGTAGCGTACGAATTCGGCGTTCCTTAACGCGGGAATCATCGAAAAAACTCTTTGCTGTTCCCCGAATTTAAGGTTAGTCTGAAATCCGACGAGATTATACAGTCTGCCCTCCGCGTCCTCCTTCCTTAACTGTACCGCGGCGAAAGGTCTTCTTCCCGTCGCGGGGTCGGTAAGTCCTACCGGACGAAGCGGACCGAACCGTAACGTATCCGCTCCTTTACCAGCCATTACTTCCACCGGCATACAAGCGTTAAAGACGTCCTTTTTTTCAAAGTCCCTTAATATAACTTTATCAGCGTTTACGAGATTGTCAACGAAATCGTAATACTCTTCTCTGTTCATAGGGCAATTGAGATAATCTTCTCCGCCCTTGCCGTAACGTCCCGCAAAAAAAGATTTTTCTCTGTCAATGCTTTCTCCCGTGACTATCGGCGCCACCGCGTCGAAAAAATTGAGGTATCCGCCACCTGTGACGGAAGCCAAAGCCTTACTTATTCCGTCGCTGCTGAGCGGACCCGTCGCTATTATCGTATAATCGGTAATCTCCGTGCGTTCTTCTCTTATTACGTTGATATTGTCATATTTATTGAGTTCGTCTTCTATGTATCGAGAAAACTTTTCTCTGTCCACGGCGAGAGCTCCGCCCGCGGGAACGGAAGTGTTTTCGGCGGCTCTTATTATAAGGCTGTCGAGAAGTTTCATTTCCCGTTTCAACGCCCCTTGAGCTGTGTTGACGTCGGCGCTTTTAAGCGAATTACTGCACACGAGTTCGGCAAAATCGCCCGTTTTGTGAGCGGGCGTGGTCTTGACGGGACGCATTTCGTACAAGTCTACGGTTACGCCCCTTTTCGCCAACTGATAGCAAGCCTCGACTCCCGCGAGTCCGCCGCCTATTACGGTGACTTTATTCATCCTTTTTCTCTTCCTGACGTTCGGGTACGACGGTCTTGTTACATTCCTTGTTCGTGCAGACGTATTTGGTCTTGCCGTCTTTTATTATCATTCTCATGACGTGTCTGCAATCGGGGCAGAATATCGGAGCAGGCAGTTCCCAACTCATAAAATCACATTCGGGATAATTGCCGCAACCGTAGAATATCTTGCCGTTTTTCGTATGTTTTTTTACTATATCTCCGCCGCAACGGGGACATTTGCCGACCGGTTCGACGAAGTTTTTTATATTCTTGCAACGAGGATAATTCGGACACGCCAAAAACTTGCCGTACTTGCCGTTCCTCACCACCATATTCGCTCCGCATTTATCGCAGATTACGTCGGTGACCTCTTCTTCCAGCTTGACTTTCTTTTCGCCCGCGTAGGCTTTAATAAGGCTCTTCTCGAAGGGCGGATAGAAGTCGGCTATTACCTTTTGCCACTCGGTGCCGTTGACTATCGTGTCGAGGTCGTTTTCCATCGATGCGGTGAACTTAATATCAACTATGTCGGCGAAGTTCTTTTCCATAAACTCCACTACGGTTTCTCCTAATTGCGTGGGGACGAGCTGTTTTCCGTCTTTCGAGGTATACTCTCTCTTCGCAAGGATACTTACTACCGACGCGTAGGTAGCCGGACGACCGATACCGTTTTCTTCCATTGCTTTGATGAAAGTGGAATCGGTATAGCGAGGGGGAGCTTTCGTGAACTTCTGTTCGCTCTTTATTTCTTTAAGATTAAGGTTTTCGCCCTCGGTGAGATTAGGCAACTTGTCGCTGCCCTCTTCGTCTTCTTCCTTATCGTTTTCGTAGGCTATGGTATAACCTTTGAAAATCACGGTTTTTCCGGTAATCTTAAACCCGTAGCCGCCCTCTTCGGTTTCGCCCGTTATATGAACGTTGAGGGTGTTGTAGACCGCTTCGGACATCTGACTTGCCAAAAATCTGTCGTAAATGAGTTTGTAAAGCCTGTACTGATTGCGGCTAAGCATAGTTTTCAGACTTTCGGGAGTACGAGCGAGGGTAATAGGTCTTATCGCTTCGTGAGCGTCCTGCACGTTCGCGCTCTTCGTGGTATAAATATTCGGCTTTTTCGGAGCGTAGTCCGCGCCGTAATGCTCTTTTATAAAATTCAACGCCGCGCTTTGGGCTTCGGGAGACACTCTTACCGAGTCGGTACGGATATAAGTAACGAGAGCTGTATGCCCTTCTCCTTCCAACTCGATACCTTCGTACAGCTGCTGCGCTATTTTCATAACTTCGGGAGCGGTAATCGAAAGTCTGCTCGCCCCGTCCTGCTGCAACGTGCTGGTAGTGAAAGGCGCGTTCGGTTTTGACCTGCTTACGCCCCTTTTTACGGCGTCGACTTTATATAAAGCCTTCTTTAACGCTTCGGTAATCTTGTTCGCCTCGTCGCCGTTCTTAACCTTTATTTTCTTGCCGTCGAAGTCGGCGAGAGCGGCTTTCATCGCGGTCACTTTACCTTGTTTTTGCAGATACGCAAATATATTCCAATACTCTTCGGGCTTGAAAGCTCTTATTTCTCTTTCTCTGTCCACTATCATTTTTAACGCCGCGCTCTGAACGCGTCCGCCCGAAAGACCTTGCTTTATCTTCTTGTTGAGGATAGGGCTTATTTTATAACCCACGAGTCTGTCGAGAACTCTTCTCGCCTGTTGCGCGTTGACGAGGTTCATATTTATTTCTCTCGGGGTCTTTAACGCCGCGTTGACCGCACGGGAACTTATTTCGTTAAACTCGATTCTGTTGTCGCCGTGCGGAAGTTCCAATACGTTGCTTAAATGCCAGCTTATCGCTTCCCCTTCTCTATCCGGGTCGGTCGCGAGATAAACGGCGTCGCTGTCTTTTACCGCCTGTTTAAGTCTTTTTATCAAATCCTTTTTTTCTTTAACAAGTACGTATTCGGGTTTGAAATCGTGTTCTATATCTATACCGAGGCTCTTTTCGGGCAGGTCGCAGACGTGTCCACCGCTCGCAAGCACCCTGAAATCTCCCCCGAGATATTTTTGGATTGTTTTCGCCTTAGTAGGCGATTCTACGATTACTAATTTCATTATACACTCCAATAGTTATGTTTCGTTTTATTTATAAGTCCCGCGGTTTCCATTCTCGTAAGTAAAGAATTTAACTGCGATATACTCAAATCCACTACGTCCAGAATTTCCTCGACGTGCATTTCTCCGTTCTCTTTAAGAGCGGTAAGTATGGCGTCCTCGTTGAAGTCGAGCTGTATCAACGACGGCTTTACTATTTCCTGTTTCGTAAGCCCCAACTCGTCGTAAATGTCGTTTACGTCGGTGACCGCTCTCGACTGACACTCTCGTATGCTCTTATTTACTCCGCTCGAAGCCGCGCTGTATATACTGCCCGGCACGCAGAATACGTCCTTGCCTTGCGCTATCGCGCTGTTAATGGTAAGCATCGTCCCGCTCTTTATTCCCGCTTCGGTGACGAGAACGCTCCGCGACAAACCGCTTATTATTCTGTTCCTTGCGGGGAAGTTGAAGCTGTTGGCGGGAGTGCCAGGTTCGTACTCGCTTACGGCGAGGCCGAAACTTATTATATCACGGTAAAGAGACAAATTTTCGGGTGGATATACTATATCCACTCCGCTGCCCAGTACCGCCACCGTTTTTCCTCCCGCTTTCAATGCCGCTTTATGGGCGCAGGAATCTATTCCGCGAGCCATTCCGCTCACTATCGTAAACCTGTCGCTTAAAGAAGAAACGAACTCTTCCGTCGCTCTCAAACCGTATCTCGTGGGAAAACGAGTGCCGATTACCGCAAACGACGGAGTGTTAAGTAAACTTACGTCGCCTATGCAATAAAGAGCGAGGGGCATATCCTGATACGGAAGAAGACTCTTCGGATATTCCTCGTCAAAAACGGTCACGAACTCGACGCCTTTTTCTTCCAACTCTTTTTCCGTTTTTTCAAAGTCGGTGTTTTCGAGCGCCGCTTTAATTTCTATATACTCGTTAGCTGAAACGTTCCTTAACGATGCGAGAAAATCTCCGAAATCGGAAAAGTCCGCGTAGGAAGCTATTTTTCTCCCCTTGACGCAACCTATTCCCTGCACTTTGGTCAGAGCGTAAATAATTCTTTGTTTCGTAGTCAGTTTCAAAATACCGTAAGCTCCTTCTTATCGACGGTCTTATACTGTATCGCTTCGGCAAGGTCGTCGCTTGCTATATTCTCTCTGCCGGCAAGGTCGGCTATCGTTCTTGCGGTCTTTAATATTCTCGTAGTGGCTCTTGGGCTGAGGTTATTCTTAACGAAAACCTTTCCGAGCATATTTTCGCTATCGCCGTCCAACGCGCAAAAACGCTTTATAAGGGAATTGTTCATTTGCGAATTAGTCCTTATTCCGTATTCGGCGAAACGTTTTCGCTGTATTTCTCTCGCTCTTTCCACTCTTTCCCTTACCGTCGCGCTCGACTCGGGTACTCTGCGTGAACGGAATTCGCCGTACTCTATATTATCTACCGTCACGTAGATGTCTATTCTGTCGAGAAGCGGTCCGCTTATTTTGGAAACGTAATTCAGTATCTCTCTCGGCGTGCAAGTACATTTCTTTACCGAGCTGCCGTAATATCCGCACGGACACGGGTTCATACTGGCAATCAGCATAAAGTCGGCGGGATATTCCGCCGTCCTGTTTACCCTCGACACGGTAATTACTCCGTCTTCCAAAGGTTGACGGAGAGCTTCAAGCGTTTTTCTCGGATATTCCGGCATTTCGTCAAGGAACAACACTCCGTTGTGCGCAAGGCTCACTTCTCCGGGTTTAGCGTTGTTTCCGCCGCCGGTTATGCTCGGCAAACTCGCCGTATGATGGGGAGAACGGAACGGTCTGTGACGGACTATTCCCTCTTCTTCGTTTATAAGTCCGCTTACCGAATGAATTTTCGTCACTTCTATGGCTTCGTCGAAAGTCATCGCGGGCATTATTCCCGTCACGCATTTCGCGAGCATGGTTTTGCCCGTGCCGGGAGAACCGCACATAAGCATATTATGCGCTCCGCTTACCGCTATCTCCAAGGCTCTTTTTGCCATAGTTTGTCCTTTTATGTCCGCCATATCCACTTCGCAGACGTAATCGGAATATTGGTCGAAAACCGCTTTCTCTATGGGATTTACGTTAAGACCTATAAGAATATTTACCGCTTCGGAAAGACTTCTTACGGCGTATACTTCCGCCCCGTCCACGAAAGAGGCTTCTTTTGCGTTGCCGTACGGCACGATGAACTTTTTGTATCCCAACTGCAACGCCGATATGAGTATGGGCATTACGCCGTTTATTTTACGCAAAGCTCCGTCGAGACCGAGTTCGCCTAAAAATACGTAATCGCCGCAGTTTTTGTAAGGAACGCTTCCCGTACTCGTAAGGTACCCTATCGCTATGGCAAGGTCCAACGACGAGCCGTCTTTTTTTACGTCGGCGGGAGCAAGATTTATTACGGTGTGGAAAGAACCGAATTCGAAACCGCTGTTTTTTATTGCGGAACGCACCCTTTCTTTCGCTTCCTTGACGGCGCCCGCGGCAAGTCCGACCATATCGAAAGACGGCAGACCTTTCTGCGCGCATACTTCGACTTCCACGGGAAAACCGCTTATCCCGTCCAAAGCAAAACTTTTTACCGTAGTGAACACTTTTTATCTCCCTCTTTTCTTAAAAACTATTATTACGACGGCTATCCCCGCGGCGGCTACGACTACTCCCCCTATCACCGTGCCTAAAAATGCGGCAAGGCTTAATCTGTGACCGAATACCGTCACGCCTTTACTTGCGGAAACGTTGGTCGTCGGCGTGGACGCGCCGCTTATTACCAAACTGTAATTTCCGCTTTCCGTAAGGGTAAACTCTATCTTGTTGTTGATGAGTTTTATCTCAACTTTTTCTCCCGTGTCGGCGTTAAACAAAGCGTAATTCCTTTCGTAAAACCCTACGGGCATATTCATGCTTATTTTCAGTCCGTTCGATAAACTTTTTTGCAGTTCTCCGTTATAAAAGACGTTAAGAGCAAAGTTTTCGCAAAAACCTTTGTCGAAACCGCTGTTTTTAAGAAAATCGTCGGAGTTGCCGACGGAGGCGAAAGTAAGTTTTATTTCGTCTCCCTTTTTGTACCCGTCGAAATCGCCGCCGTTTACCGTATACGTCAAAGCTCCCGACAAATAAGTCGGAGCCTTTTCGATAACGTAAGAAAAACTACCCTTTCCGCTCATAAGTTCGTCTATTTCCTTAAAACAGCTGTCGAAATCTTCGCTCGTGGTAAGGTCGGAAGAGACGAGGACGTTGAGCTTTGCGAAAGCCGCGTTTATTTTTTCGACGGCGTTTTCGGTATATTCGGAAAAATCGGCGTTGCGGTAAGACGCCGAATAGAATTTCAGTTTGTCGGAAAAGTTTTTATCGTTGAAATAATTGAAAGCGACATGCTGAAAAGATACGTTGCCCACTTTGTCGGTTGCGTTTATCACTACCGACGGCACGCCGTAGCAATCGAAATAAAGTTCGTACACTCCTGCCGAAGATTCGGCGAAAACTTCGCCGCCCGCCGCGGAAATCTCTTTTATTCCGCTCTGCGTATCTCTCGCTTCAACCCTTAATTTTACGGGTTTTTCCTGCGTTAGGTCGTAGATAGCGGTAGCGTTAATTATGCTCGGAGCGTCGTTGTCGAAAGCGTCCGCCGCAATTTTTACAGAAGTTTCTTCCGATATGTTGCCGCAGGCGTCCGAGCTGTAAGCTCTTATTTTGTATTCCGCCGCTCTGTCGAGCGTAAACGCGCCGTTATATTCGCTCTTTGCGTCGTTGACGAAATAAAACCTGTTCTTTATTCCGCTTTCGGTATCGAAACCGTAGTTTATTTCCACTTCGTACCCGCTCGTATATCCGTTGGTTTTCGTCAAGTCGGATATAGGCGTGACGGTGATTTCGGGTTTTGCGGGAGCGGTTCCGTCGAATTTATCGAAAACGTATTCTTCCACTACGCTGTTTTTCGCGTTGTCGAAAACGTAAAGGTAAACGATGGTTTTATCTGTAATGCTCAAAGTTACCGCGTCGGAGTCGGTGACTTTTATTAAATTACCCGTATCTGTCGACAACGAGTAATAAATATCTCCCCTTCCGCTGTGAAGGTCGGATACTTCGTTAAGGTTTATGTTTACGTTATATACGGAACCGGGTTTATAATATCTGTCCATTCCAATATGCGTCGGAACTACCGGGGCTACGTTGTCGCTCTTAACCGTTTTCGACACCGAGCCTGACAATGCTCCGCCCTCGTCGTAAGCGTAAAGAGTAGCCGTCACCACTCCCGACTGACGGACTTTATACAAAACTTTTCCGTCGGAAGGCGCGGCGGTCTTTATCCCTTCGGTAATAACGCCGTCTACGTCTACGTCGATTTTATAGTAGGAAGCCGAGCCTAAATAGAAGGTTATTTCAACGTCTTTTGAGTAAGTTCCCGAATAATCGCCCCTGTTATACTTTACTTCGCCGTCGGTAAAATACGCATCGGTTACGGCGGTTACGGTAGGTTCCGGCAAATCGGCGGCGAAACCGACGTCTGCGGAAAGGTTAAGTCCGGCGACGAAAACCGCTGCTACGAGAAAGCAAAATATATTAAAAATTAAAACACTTCTTTTTATATTTAATTTATC
>Ga0256869_1000952_pt1 | contig 13465 bp, 12 predicted proteins | sample RumenRJG_05RNA_FD_186096 | JGI IMG/M metagenome (GOLD analysis project Ga0256869, IMG submission 186096) | Metatranscriptome of bovine rumen microbial communities from Lethbridge, Alberta, Canada - Rumen RJG_05 (Metagenome Metatranscriptome) | ecosystem: Host-associated > Mammals > Digestive... | reverse complement strand
GCAATATTATGGCTTATACACGTATGACTGCCGCAGAGGCTGCGGCGCTGATTAAGAATGGCGACCACATCGCCATGAGTGGCTTCACACCTGCTGGTGTGGCCAAGGCAACAACCAAAGAGTTAGCAAAAATCGCTGTGGCTGAGCACGAGGCTGGCCGCGAGTTCAAAGTGGCTATCTTCACGGGTGCCTCCACAGGACAGAGCACCGATGGTGACCTGGCAAACGCTCAGGCCATCCTCTATCGTGCACCCTACACCACGAACCCCGATTTCCGCAAGCACGTCAATATGGGTGAGATTCCCTACAACGACCTGCACCTGAGTCATATGGCACAGGAGCTGCGCTACGGCTTCTATGGTCCGTTGGACTGGGCCATCCTCGAGGTTTGCGACATCGAGGAGGTCGGCAATGACTATCATGTCTTCCTGACCGCTGCCGGTGGTATCAGTCCTACGGCTGCCCGTCTGGCTAAGCACGTGATTCTGGAGCTGAACTCGTTCCACAACCCCAATGCCAAGTATATCCACGACGTCTATGAGCCGTTGGATCCTCCTTACCGCAAAGCTATTCCCATCGAGCACGTCGGCGACCGCATCGGCCAGCCCTACGTCTCTATTCCCAAGGAGAAGGTAGTAGGTGTCGTAGAGTGTAACATCCCTGATGAGGCCCGTGCCTTCAAGGACAGCGACCCCGTGACCGATAAGATTGGTTTCCTGACAGCCGAGTTCCTGGTGGAGGAGATGCACAAGGGTCGTATCCCCAAGGAATTCCTGCCTCTGCAGAGCGGTGTGGGTTCAACGGCTAACGCTATCCTCGGTGCTCTGGGTCAGGACAAGCACGTACCCGACTTCAACATCTATACCGAAGTACTGCAGGACAGCGTCGTAGGCATGATGCTCAGTGGTCGTGTGAAGGATGCTTCGGCATGCTCGCTGACTGTCTCGAACGAGTGTCTGTTGCAGGTCTATGATAATATGGACTACTTCAAGAACCACCTGACACTGCGCCAGAGCGAGATTTCGAACTCGCCTGAAATCATCCGCCGCTTAGGTGTCATCGCCATCAATACCGCCATCGAGGCTGACCTCTACGGTAACGTCAACTCTACCCACATCAGCGGTACGAAGATGATGAACGGTATTGGCGGTTCGGGCGACTTTATCCGCAACGCCTACCTCTCTATCTTCACCTGTCCGTCTGTGGCCAAGGGTGGTGTCATCTCCAGTATCGTACCCTTCGTGAGCCATCAGGACAGCTCGGAGCACGACGTCAATATCATCGTTACCGAACAGGGTATCGCCGACCTGCGTGGCAAGGGCCCCATCCAGCGTGCTGAGTGCATCATTGAAAACTGTGCTCACCCCGATTACAAGCAGCTGCTTTGGGATTACCTGAAGATTGCAAAGATGGGTCAGACCCGTCACAACCTGCCTGCCGCCTTCGCCATGCACGACACGCTGGCACGCAAGGGCGACATGAAGCTTACCGACTTTGCTGAGTACGTGAAGTGAAGCAACCGGCAATCATCATACCACAGGGAGCGCACGAGGTGCTATTGCACGCCTGCTGCGCTCCCTGTTCGTCAGCTATTGTAGAGTGGATGTTGGCTCACGACGTCCGCCCTACCATATTTTATTATAACCCCAATATCTATCCTCGTGAGGAATACGACATCCGTAAGAACGAAAGCAAGCGTCATGCCGACTCGCTGGGCGTCCGCTGGATAGATGGTGATTACGACCACCAGCAGTGGCTCGACAGCGTCCGCGGACTGGAGTGCGAACCGGAACGCGGCAGTCGCTGCAGTCTGTGCTTCCAGCTGCGTCTCACGGCAGTAGCTCGCGAAGCCCGTCGTCAAGGCCTGCGTTTCTTTACCACTACGTTGGCGTCGTCACGCTGGAAGAGCATCGAACAGATTACTGCCGCCGGACTGAAAGCCCAAGCGGCCGTACCCGATACAGAGTTCTGGGCTCAGAACTGGCGTAAGGGCGGTCTCTACGAACGCCGCAACCAGCTGCTGCGCGAATACAACTTCTACAACCAGCAATACTGCGGCTGCGAATTTTCGCAAAGACATTAGTGTACTCTTTTGTCGCTTTTTATTTGTCGGGCGACCTCATGAGGATGGGGCTCTATGCGTCGGCTCGCGAAATCACAAATCGATAGGCCGTTGTCATGGTGGGAAACAACTGTCGGAGCAATCTGCCCGACAACAGCTGTGCAATCACAAAGATGATGGTATAGGCTATGGCCCCGTTGACGGGATTGATGAAAAAACCGAGCTTATTGTTTGGCGGGTCCAGAATTTTTTCGTACCTTCGCAGACGAAACAAAGAAAAGACAATGACAACAGACGATGGAATATTCAGACGTTCAGAACTGCTTCTGGGCGACGAAGTAATGGAGCGGATAGCACAGAAACGTGTAATCATCTTCGGTGTGGGTGGCGTTGGGTCGTGGTGCGCTGAGGGTTTGGTGCGCAGCGGCATCCGTCAGTTGACGATTGTGGACTCGGACCGCGTGTGTATCACCAACATCAACCGTCAGTTGATGGCAACGACGAAGACAGTGGGTCAAGTGAAGGTGGAAGCCCTGAAAGAACGTCTGCTCACGATTAATCCGTCGGCAGAAATTACTGCCCTGCAGAAAATCTTCACAGAGGAGAGTGCCTCCAATTTTCATTTGGAAGACTACGATTATATTATTGATGCCATCGACTCGCTGAAGGACAAGGCTGCACTTATTCTGTTGGCTTGTCAGACGAAAGCAAGGTTCTTTTCGTCGATGGGTGCTGCCTTGAAACTGGACCCTACACGCATTCAGATTACGGAGTTCTGGAAGGTGAAGGGCGACCCGTTGGCTCGTGCCCTGCGTAATAGGTTCAAGAAGGAGAAGCTTTTTCCCAAGCGCAAGTTCCAGTGCGTCTATTCCGACGAACTGCTAGAGAACAAGCAACCCATCGATCCTGACGACAGAGGCAACGGCAGCATTGTCCACATCACCGCCATTTTCGGTTTCATGCTGGCAGGACTAGTGATAAAGGATATTGACGCGGTAGATGCGGAACGACATGGGCGGTAGTTGGTCGTTGATGACGCCCCACGTCCATCACGCTTTGTGCCATTGACATTATGGCCATAAATGCCACGCAGGCACATGTCATCAATCGTTTCATAATTATGTCTTTGTTATTTTTTTTGCAAAGGTACGAAAAATGCAACATAATCCACAAGAATTTTGTTGCATTATCATAGATAAATGTTCCAATCCCGTTTTTATAATTCATAAACTTTCCTAATATAACGGCAAAGATACGAAAAAACGGAAAAATATGATTATCTTTGTACTCACAATTGTAAATCGATTTGGAAATCGACTAAAAAAGTAAAATGAAACAATGAAGAAATTGGTTTTCTGTCTCATGGTAATGATGGGCGTGCTGACAGTTTCAGCGCAGAAGTTAAATGATCCCATTCTTGGCGGAGAGTTGAGCAACTCGGCTGCGACGTCGGTAGAAGATATCGATGAAGTGTTGCCACGGATGCGGGCATTGGGACTGAATACGGTACTTGTGCCAGCTTACTGGGAATTCGTCGAACCTGTAGAGGGGAAGTTCGACTTCACACTCATTGACCGTACTATCGACATGGCGCGACGTGAGCAGTTGCACGTGGTGCTCCTTTGGTTTGGCGCGTGGAAGAACTCGATGTCGTGCTATGCGCCGGGTTGGTTCAAGCAGGACACGAAGCGGTTCCCTAGGGCGATGACCGCCGAGGGAAAACAGATGGAGATTGCCTCGTGTTTCAGCGACAATGTGTTGCAGGCCGATCTGAAGGCCTTTTCGGCACTCATGCGACATATCCGCGAGAAAGACCCGCAGCGCGAGGTGGTCGTCATGATGCAGATAGAGAACGAGATTGGTATGCTGGAGTCGGCACGCGACCACTCTCCATTGGCTGAGAAGGCATACAAGAAAGAGAAGTGGGCAGAGCGCTATGGCACTGATGAGTATGCCGACGAGAAGTTCATGGCGCTGAGCTATGCCCGCTACGTGGAGCATCTGGCTAAGGCGGCCCGTGAGTTACACAACATGCCGCTCTATGTGAATGCTGCGATGAACAGCCGTGGGCGCCGTCCTGGTGAATATCCCTCGGCAGGCCCGTTGGCACATCTCATAGACTTCTGGCATGAGGGTGCTCCCAGCATCGATCTGCTCGCTCCCGACATCTACGACACGGGCTTCAAGTCGTGGTGTGCGCAGTATGCGATGCCTTTGCGTCCGCAGGAAGGAGGCCCAATTAAGAATCGGCTCTTTATCCCTGAGAGCCGATGCTGCGAGAATAGCGGTGTCCGTGCCCTCTATGCCTTCGGCGAGCATCAGGCATTGGGTTTCTCACCCTTCGCCATCGACCAGGCCAGCCCAAAAGAGACGGAATCGGTCACACAGGCCTACAATCTGCTGCGTCAAGTATTTTATGTAAAACGCTCACAGAATACCTGGGGCCTTCTTTTCGATCAGGAAGACCGCGAGCGCATCATCGATGACAACGGCGTAGTGATGACTTGCCGCCATTACTTCACCCTGCCTTGGGACCCTCGCGCTACCGACGGCACTACTTGGCCCGAAGGCGGTGCCATGCTCATCCGCCTGGGCAAGTATGATTACCTTTTGGCAGGAAGCGGTGTGGTCATCGACTTTAAGACCCCTACGGAGAAACAACAAGAGCAACAAAAGACACTTGGCGAAGACGGTTTCGCCGAAGCAGGCGGAGAAAAGTTCAATGTTCAACGTTCAATGTTCAATGGCAAACGTCTCGGCCTCCTTTCCGTCGATGAAGTAGCAATCTCTAATAATGGCACGGTGCAATACCTCCGTCGCCATAACGGCGACCAAACCCATCAAGGCCGTCATGCCCGCATCGGCGTTGGTGAATGGAAAATCCTTCACATCCATCTATATGAATATTAAGCGAAAGCACATACATAAGATAGAGGCAGAAGGACTGGCAAGAAAATATTGATGATAAAGAGTTAGAAGAAATTTAACTATATGAAGAAGATTATGATGACAATGATGCTGGCCATCGCAGTGGTGACGGCATCAGCACAGACAAAAAGGCTGCGATTGAACGAGAGCAGAGCGATGCACGCATCAGCTCTGCCGAGCGTGAGCAGGCTCGACCGGAGGTCAAGGCAGCTGTTTGACTTCGGCTGGCAGTTTACTCACAATGGAACGACGCAAACCGTGGACCTGCCGCACGATTGGGACATCTTCGAAGGTCCCAATTCTGGCCAAGGCGTTACGGGTACTGGCGGAGGATGGTTCGAGGCTGGCAAGGGCGAGTACCGCAAAACATTCAAGACACCCGGCGACGAACTGGTGAAACTGCATTTCGAAGGTGTGTATCAAAAAGCTGAGGTCTATGTGAATGGACAGCGTGCTGGGCAGCATCATTATGGCTATACGCCGTTCACAGTCGATGTGACACCATATATCAATAAGGACAAAAAGCAGACCAAGGCTGCGACTAAGCGAGAACAGAATGATGCTCGCATCAATTCTGTCGAGCGTGAGCAGGCTCGACCGGAGGTCAACGAGGTTGTGGTAAAGGTTGACAATTCCGAACAGCCGAACTGCCGCTGGTACTCCGGTTCGGGCATCTACCGCCACGTGTGGTTGGAGACCATGCCCGCGTTACACATTGCCGAGAATGGTGTTTTCGTCACTACGCCGGAGGTGAGTTCCGATAAGGCGCGTGTACAGGTGGACGTGACTGTGCAGAATGAATCGCAGACCGACCGCAACGCCACCGTTGTGGTGGGCAGTGCTCAGTTGATGGTGGCTGTGAAGGCTGGTGAGAGCAAGACCGTGACAACGACTCTCTTCGTCAATAATCCACGCCTATGGTCGCCCGAGAGTCCGACGCTTTATGAGGCGAAAGTAGAATTGAAGGAGGCAGGCAACGTCATCGACAACGCAACAGCAAAATACGGCATCCGCACGTTCTCGTTCGATGCCGAGAATGGCTTCGTGCTTAATGGCAAAAAAGTGCTTATCAATGGTGCCTGTGTACATCACGACGACGGTGTACTGGGTGCCCGTGCCTTCGACGATGCTGAGATCCGTAAGGTGCGCCAGATGAAGGAGGCAGGCTTCAACCTCATTCGCACCAGTCACAATCCCACGACCCGTGCCTTTCTCGATGCCTGTGACTCGATTGGTATGCTGGTCATCGACGAGGCCTTCGACGGCTGGCGTACGCAGAAGAATCCCTACGACTATTCAACCGTTATCGATTCCTGCTATCGTGAGGACATTCATGCGATGGTGCTGCGCGACCGTAACCATCCAAGCGTCATTTCGTGGAGCATTGGCAACGAGGTCATCGAGCGCAAGGACATCCGCGTGGTCTATACTGCCCGGCTGATGAAGCAGGCTATTCATGAATGGGACCAGACACGCCCCGTCACCGAGGCCCTTTGTGCCTGGGACCGCGACTGGGAAATCTACGACCCACATGCCGAGGTGCTCGACGTGGCGGGCTACAACTACATGATATTCAAGCACGCCTCTGACCACCAGCGCGACCCCAAGCGCATCATCTGGCAGACGGAGAGCTATCCGCGCGACGCCTTCAGAAACTGGGCTGTGGTGAACGACTTCCCCTACGTCGTGGGCGACATCGTGTGGACGGGTCTCGACTATCTGGGCGAGAGCGGCATTGGTCGTAACTACTATAAAGGTGAGCGCGAGGGCGAGTCGTGGATTGAGGGAGGACAGCCCGAATGGCACGGCGCTCCCTGTGGCGACGTTGACATCACCGGCTGGAGGAAACCCATCAGTCATTATCGTGAGATGCTGTGGAAAGATGCCTATACGGGCGAATTCCCCTCTGTACTTCACCTCGCCGTAAAAGAGCCCAACGGCTACCACGGCGAGATTCACACGACGATGTGGAGTGTATGGCCCACATGGGAGTCGTGGACATGGCCCGGCTGGGAAGGTAAGCCCATCGAAGTGGAGGTCTATACTAAGGCTCCAGAGGTAAAACTCTATCTGAACGATAAACTCATCGGCACGAAGCAGGTGAGCCGCGAGACAGAGTACAAGGCCGTATTTACAGTTAACTACGAACCAGGAATACTACATGCTGAGGCTAGCGGAATGGGGACGCTTCTTTGCACCGCTGGCGAACCTGCCCGTCTGCGCCTCACCCCCGACCGCACCGTCATGACAGCCGACGGACAGTCACTTACCTTCATCAACATTGAAGTTCTTGACAAGCAAGGCGCACTCGTCCCTGAAGCTGCCATCCCCTGCGAGGCCATCGTCAAGGGAGCTGGTACGCTGCTGGCCTTCGCCTCTGCCGACTTGAAGGATACAGAGCCCTACACATCACCTCATGTAAAAACATGGAAGGGCCGCGCCCTCCTCGTCATTCGCAGTTCGCTGAAGGGAGGCTCCGTCAGCGTGAGCATCAAGAGCCCGTTGCCTACCGCTAGTCTAACACTGAAAAGCAAATGACAAAATAAAAAAAGAAGATTAGTTATGAAAAAGATTCTAATCGCTTTAGCTGTCTTAATAATAGCAGCATGTGGTAACAAACAAGCAGTCGCTCCCGCTGAGGGCGACGGGGTAAGTAATGAAGAGGCTTTCGAGGCGAAAGATTACTACGCAGCCGTCGAACGCTATCTGACAGAACAGATTGCCAGCCAGTATGCACCAGGCGAGTACAGCGTACCTGTCTACCAAGAGGTGGCCGTCAATGACAGCGATTCCACAGACATTCGTATCTGGGGCGATTTCTGGGTGTACAACTACAAACAGGAAGGCGACACGCTGAAATGCGTCTCTGGCGGCAGTCATCCCGGCTTGATGCACGTCTGTCAGAGGGGTGAATCCTTCTATGTGTCCGACTTCGAACAGGTTGAGGACGGCTCTCGTTTCCTGCCCAGTGCCAAGCGTATTTTCGGAGAGTATTTCGAAGCTTTCCAAATTCACCACAGCGATGGCGATGAGCACGAATCGCTCCGGCATGATGTGTTGCGTGCATTCGTTCGCGACCACGGACTGTCTGCCACCAAGTACCAAGACTATGGCTGGCCTGCAAAGGATTTGAATCTGTGAAACCTATGTAATTGACAATGAACATCGAACAAGTACGAGAATATACCTTGTCACTCTTTGGCGTGACGGAAGACCAGCCGTTTGGCGATGACATCCTGACCTTCAGACTGGAGGGAAAGATATTCCTCTGCCTATGGCTGGGTGGTGGCAAGCATGATATAAAAGAGTCTTTAGAACCCAGACTGGCTCTAAAACTGTCACCAGAAAGGAATGAAGAACTTCGTAGTCAGTTTGCTGCTGTAACGCCTGCCTGGCATTGGAACAAGAAGCATTGGAGCGACGTATATTACGAGCAGGTAGAAGATGCATTAGTCCAGGAATGGATTAAGGAGTCCTATCAACTTGTGGCATCAAAACTCCCCAAAGCAATACGTTTGAAGTATCTACAAATGAACTGATCTGAAGATAATAGACGAACAGTTCTTGAACGGACGGCAGAAGAGACAGTATGAAACACAAACGCTTAGCTCAATATGAACTCCTTCGCATCCTGGCCATGTTCGGGGTGGTGATGAACCATGTATTCAACAATGGTTTGCATATCTACGATGATTTCACCGTTGACACTTCCACATGGATGGGCTTTCTCGTATGGAGCCTGTTAGAGTTCATGAAGCTCATTGCTCTTCCCAGCGTAAACTGCTATATCATCATCACTGGCTATTTCCTGGTAAGCACCACTCACTTGAGGCTGAAGGGTATCTGGAAGGTATGGAGCGTCACCTGGTTTTATGCCGTATCCATTTATCTGTTAGCTGTCAGCTGTGGTCTCGAGCCTTTCGAATGGAGTGAAATGCTTCGACATGCCACTCCACTGCTCTCCAATTCATATTGGTTTGTCACCTCCTATATCATCCTGATGCTCATAGCCCCCTTACTGTCGTGGGGGCTTCAGCGCCTATCCATACGCCAGTACCAGTTCGCATTGTTGGTAGGCGCGATTGTTTGCTTCCAGCCTTTACTGGGGCAGGTCGTTATGGACAAACAGCAGATACTTCTCTTCATCTACCTTTTCATGATAGGCGGCTACATCAGGCGCTATAGCGATGAAACTCTCCGTTTCAGGAGAAAGACCATCTTGGGTACCATCTTCGTATTGATGCTGATGTATGCCTATACTGTTTACAAGAACATCCATCTGGGCAACCACGATTTCTTTGTCTATGCTATGGAATATCACGGACTGGTGCTACCGCTGTCAGTAGGCATATTCCTGTACTTTAAGGATGTGCAGATTTCGAATGAGAAACTGGCAAAAACAATTTGTTTGCTGGCATCGCTTAGCTTCTCGGTATACATCATTCACACACAGTCGGTGGTTCACAGAATACTCTGGGACTATTGCAATCATCTGTTCCACACCATTACCCACCCTATCATCCTTCCACTGATATGTGTATTGATTTGTGCTACGGTGTTCTCTCTTTGCTGCCTCATTGACTATCTCCGCTCATTTGTAGCCGCAAAGATAACGAAATCCTAAGGCATCATTGCCATAATCATTTTTTTGCGTATATTTGCACCAAATTCCGTAATTGAAGAGAATAATAATGAGAAAATATGAAGACTATAGACGAAAAATTAATGAACGGACTGGCAGAAGAAGCCAACAAATCGCCAAAGCCTACAAAGGATATCTACCTTGCCGGTGGATGCTTCTGGGGAACGGAACACTACTTCAAGCAGATTGAGGGCGTAGCCCTGACGGAGGTAGGATTCGCCAACGGACATACGGAGAATCCGACGTATAAGGAGGTCTATACCGATCAGACAGGCTTTGCAGAGACGGTCTTTGTACGGTTCTATCCTGATGTGGTCAGCCTCGAATTCCTGTTGCAGATGTTCTTCAAGGCTATTGACCCTACGAGTCTCAACAAGCAAGGACACGATGAAGGGACACGCTATCGCACTGGTGTCTATTATACCGACCCAGCGGATTTGCCCATCATCGAGAAGGTATTTGCGGAAGAGCAGAAAAACTATCCGCAACCTTTAGTAGTAGAAAAGCTGCCTCTGCAGAACTTCTACACCGCTGAGGAGTATCATCAAGACTACCTCGACAAGAATTCTGATGGTTATTGCCACCTGCCTCTGTCGCTGTTTCAGTTTGCCAGACAAGCCAAGGATAAAAAAAGGAACAATAAGTCCCTTGACAACAAATAACAATCATATACATGAAAATAAGATTTCTATTATCCATAGCATTAGGAATGCAAATGATGGTGGCAATCGCTCAGGGTTTCAAGAATCCCGTGCTGCCGGGATTCCATGCCGACCCGAGTGTATGCCGGGCGGGCGACGACTTCTATCTCGTCAACAGCACGTTCCAGTATTTCCCTGGCGTGCCAGTGTTCCACTCCAAGGACCTGATTCATTGGGAGCAGGTGGGCAACTGCCTGACGCAACCTTCGCAGGTGGACCTAAAGGGAACCGACGGCAACAGTGGCATCTATGCACCCACCATCCGCTACCACGAAGGACGCTTCTATATGGTGACGACGGTGTTCCCTTCGCGCCGTCATTTCTACGTGTGGACGGACAATCCCGCTGGGGAATGGTCGGAGCCTATCGTCATCGATTTCGCCATTGGTAGTTGCGACCCTACGCTATTCTGGGACGAGGGTAAGTGCTATTTCCTATGGAAGGAGGGCGACATCAAAATCTGTGAAATTGATGTAGAGACAGGTAAACAGTTGGGCGAGATTCACCACTTGGGAACGGGTCTCGGCGGGCGTTATCCTGAGGGACCGCATATCTACAAGAAGGACGGCTACTATTATCTGCTATTGGCAGAGGGCGGCACGGAGCACGGGCATCATGTGAACATTCTGCGCAGCAAGAGTCTCTTCGGGCCTTACGAGCTCAACCCAGCCAATCCCATCCTCTCGCACTTCAATATGAAGATGCAGAACAGCCCGATTCAGGGTCTCGGACATGCAGATTTAATTCAGGCTCCCGATAACTCTTGGTGGATGATTTGTTTGGGATATCGTACCAGCGGCTACTTGCAACACTTGATGGGACGCGAGACGATGCTGGCGCCTGTGCAGTGGGCAGATGGTGACTGGCCTATAGTAAATAAGGACGGTACACTGCAGATAGACATGCAATGCAAGACGCTGCCCCAAGTCCATATGGCAAAAGACCCCATATGCGAAGAATTCAACTACGTAGAACGTCAGGCGCCCAAAGATAGCTATCATTCAATAGGCTTACCTATGGGTTGGATGAGCCTGTGCAATCCCGATTACACAAAATACTCGTTGACAGAGCGGAAGGGTTTTCTGCGCCTCCGTCCTAGCACGATTGACCTCAGTGAGACAGCTAATCCTACGTTCGTCGCACGCCGTCAAACGGAGTTGAACTTTACAGCCACCACCCTACTCGACCTCTCCAATCTTGCGGAAGGCATGCAGGCTGGTATCACCGCCTACGCTGCACCGTTGAACCACTACGACGTGGTGGCAGAGTGTCGAGGCGGGAAACTCTTCGTAAAGTCAAATGTTCGTCTCGGCCAGACCAACCACAGCGAAAAGGAACTTCCGCTGAGTGGCAACCGTGCCTATCTGCGCATCACTTCCGACAAGGACTTTTACTACATGCAGGCATCCTCCGACGGTACCAACTTCACCACGCTCGCCAAGATGGAATACCGTTTCCTCAGTACCGAAACCATCGGCGGCTTCACAGGTGTCATGCTCGGTCTCTTTACGCAGTGTAGCCAAAAAACAAACGGCTATGTAGATATAGATTGGTATGAATACAGCACAAAATGAAACAACTGCTCATACTGCTTTGTCTCGTAGTCATGTTGCCCATAGGCATTAGGGCTCAGGAGGATCATGATATAGCAGCATCATTTAACCTGAACGAGGTTGTGGTGCTGCCAGACGGTATGACGTTTGAAGAGTATCTGGTAAAACAGGTACTGGAAAATGCCAAGCCGCTGAAGAAGCGTCTGCAGACACTGCGCTATTCCGTGACGTGCAAGTTGGACAAGGATCTGGATCTGACCCAGATTCCCCACCGCCGAACTGTGACCTTTGCAGCCAAGCTCGCAGGATACGGGCAGATAGTGAAGGCACTGATGGAACACAAGGTGTTTGGCATCACGATGGCCGAGGATGTGCTGTTCAACAAGGGCAAGATAACGACGTCCAACGTGCGTATGGTGGAGATGAAACAGAAGCTGACGGAGAAGCAGGTAAAGTCATTCCTAAAACACGACGGTATGATGAGCGCCAACGTGTATGACATGTTCTATGAGAAGGTGCGCGACAAGGCAAAGGAACTGAAGAAGAAATACCGTAAGAAGCAGGAAACCGATATGAAATATATGGGCAGCTACACTACGGGCGGCAGGACCATCTATAAGGTGAAGCTCGACAATTTGCAGGTGCACATCGCCGACGGATGCTGGCAGATCAAGATGTTAGACTATACGGAGGGGCAGAACAAAATGCACTTTGAGTTCAGCGAAGTGAGGCCAGACCTCTTCCTGCTTTCCAAAGGCAATGCCAAATTGTATGTAGACCGGAAGAAATGGCCTAATGGCTATATCTCAATGCAAATGACATATACATATCAATAAATTACTTGTACAGCAAGATAAGAAAAGAATATGACAATGACATTAATCACAGGACTGCTGATTCCGCTGCTGGGCACGATGCTCGGCTCGGCCATCGGCTTCGTCCTGATGATGGTGCTCGATGTGGTGATGGGATAGAAAGTATTAGCAAAATGATAACAAAATAGCATCTTCCGTAATATTGGTAATTCTTTCCAAGATTCGGGTAGTGCCTGTTTGGCGAAATCATCGTACCTTTGCCGACGAATTAACAATCGTCGGCGAGAACAGGTGGCGCCTCGGCAATTTGAGCGAGCTCAATTGCACTCGGCTTGCACTGTCCTTGCAGCGGATTTAAAACATTATGAAGATGAAGCAAATTATGATGTTACTGGCAGCAATGCTGCTGACCGCTTGTTCAAAAAACAGCGAAGTGAAGGCCGCCACCGTGCAGGAGGCAGGCAAGACGCTGGTGGTGTACTATAGTTATACAGGCAACTGCCAGCAGATTGTGGAGTCGTTGACGGCTCAGATTGAGGCTGACGTGATGCGTATTGAACCTGCGGACAAGACGATGGTGAGCACCGATCGTCCGCAGAAGTATGAGGCGAACGGTTATGCCATTGGCACGGCGCTATTGAACGCTATCAAGGCTGCGCCCAACGATGCAGCAAGCTATCCAGCCATCGACCCCGTGAGCATCACCGACCTATCGCAGTACCAGAACATCATCATCGTGACGCCGCTGTGGTGGAGCCAGATGG
>Ga0256869_1000939_pt1 | contig 13531 bp, 7 predicted proteins | sample RumenRJG_05RNA_FD_186096 | JGI IMG/M metagenome (GOLD analysis project Ga0256869, IMG submission 186096) | Metatranscriptome of bovine rumen microbial communities from Lethbridge, Alberta, Canada - Rumen RJG_05 (Metagenome Metatranscriptome) | ecosystem: Host-associated > Mammals > Digestive... | reverse complement strand
TGTCGTGATTACCATTATACCTAAAGGCTGAGCCGTTGGCTCTTTTCAATTTTTCGAATTTACACCATTATATGGGCTTTACCGTATTGACTGCTGCTTGAAATAGAGCAATTTTTTTGTTGTCAAGTTCTGCTACCTCCTTCTTTTTTCCATATTTCATAGAAAGCCCGTCTAATTGCTCAGCGATATGTTCGATAGTTTCTTTATCCCCTTGGCTGACCCAACGGTTATTAAGCAGATCTCGGAGTTTTTCTGTTACTTCCAATAACTGCGTCGAAACATCTGAGTACTCTTTGACTTTCTTGTTGTCTCGTGAGACGGAACCTACGAACGTAAGGCTCTCTGCTTTAGAAGATTCCTCATCTATAATCTGAAATTTTCCAAGCTGATCTTCTTTAAGATCTAAAGCATATTTCTCAGCGAGATAATTATATAATTTCTCCAGAACCCTTTGTATTTTCTCTTTATAAGGGTCAGAGCGAATTGGTTCAGGATAGTATTGCTTTAAGAAATCATCAGATTTTAGTTTTCCCTGTTCAAATTTATCGCGTACTTCTCCCTGCATATCGAAGCCAAATATTTCTCCGCGTGAAATTTCAGTTGTTATTTCAATACCGTTATTCTTTAAATATGTTTCGTATCCCTTAAGTACTGCTTGTTTAAGCAATCCGTCCTGCTTTTTTATGTATCCGGTAAGCTTATGAAGCAATAAAGATTTTCCAATGGAATTGTCCCCAATAATTACGTTGATTCCCTTTGATAAAGGTATGGTATGAGGATTTCCATCAATTGACAGCCTGATATCTTGCAAATAATTTTCAGTCGGATTAAAAAAACTGTTAATAGTTTTAATTCGTCTATGATCAGTAATCGCCATCACAAGGCCACGAAAATCCGGGATACATTTAACATATGTAAATCGGAAGTCAGTTTTATCCTTCGAATCTATCTTTGGATATTCACGCCAATCATGACAATCTGATCCCGTGATAAATCGGATACTCTCGGTGAAATTGTTTTTATACATGAAGTTTTTATTGAAGACTTCATTCTTGCGATTTTTGAACTCAAAAGCTTCAAAATAATCGGTATAGATAAATTCATGAAAACGGTCTTCACCCAAAGTCCTCACATCATTTTTGTAGGGATGAATGGTAGACAGAGTGCTTTTTTGATGCGCGATAAGAATCGTATCTATGTCTATTCCTCGCAGAATAGAAAGAAACTTTTCTTCAGAAAAAGCCATATCTCTGTCATAGGCTATCTCGCCGTTTTCATCTACCAGATTTCTTGATATATTCTTTACTTTTTCATCATCCTCGTCGTTAAAGATACTTATTACGTGAATTACCTTATTTCCGTCTTCCCCTACAAATTCAACAGAAAATTCTACCCCAGGGAAAACTTTTATTATGGATGAGGCATTATCAGTTTCAAAATCTTTAAGCTTTCTATACAATGGATATTCAAAAAAATCATGGTCTGTAATAGCACAAATCTGTACACCGTTTTCAGTAAGCTTGCTGACAAGTGTATTCACATGGCTCACTGTGTTGAATGCAACCTTTCCTTTGTCTTTGCCTTTTGAATATACTGAGTGGATATGCAAATCAATCTTGTACCCAGAATCTACAATCTTCATTAAAAAATCCTCATTCAATAAAATATAAAATGGGTAAGGGAACGCTTATAGAATTTATCACACATCATCACAAGCTTGCCGTCAGACTCACCATCATTTCGCCTCCGATATTTGTGATAGTAAACGTGTCATTCATCATAAGCATTTTCCTCTCAATTTGGTATTTGAACGGGAACATGTAGCTCATTTCGCGCAAATCCTGAAGAGTAAAGTTTCCTTTATCCTCGACTGTCATACCGGCGCTTGCCAGAAGTGCATTTACTTTATCGTCTCGGACTTCATGCTTTACGATAGTGTATCGGCCCGGCTTCTCAGCTTTCAAAGCGCCAATCGCTTTCATTGTTGCTATGATCTTGTCGATGGAGTGGAACAGCGTAGCGCGTTCACCCCATTCATCAAAGATCTTCTGTTTTAGTTGCTGGAGCGTAAACTCCTCTTCGAATTCGGAGAGCTTACCAATGATCCTCGATACATCTACAAATATCGGATATGTGTCGAGGATAATACACCAATGTGCCGCAAGCGAATTATCAGAATCCTTCTCGATAAGAGCCCGTGCCTGTGTACGCAGAAATTCCGTCTGCGGATTCTCGTAATACCATAAGTTCATCAGAATCTCTCTGGTTTTACGCAAGTTTGTAGGACTCTTGATTTCAAAGCTGAGATATTCATTCAGCTTGTCCTTATATTCTTGCTCCGGCAAATTCTCGGATAACAGCTCGACGGCCTTGTTAAGCCATGTCATCTTCAAATTTCTCGAAAGTCCGACCATCTTACCCATTGTTATCCACCGCCTTTATTTTAATAAATGGCACGATCACCTCGTCCACCGTTATGCCTCCGTGTGTCATCACCTTGTCACCTTTCGCATCAAAGGATTTCCCAATGTTGCAGATCAAGTAATCATACTGCTTGTCAAGAAAGTACTTCGGGTACTCGATCATGTCATATTGTTCCTTCATTTTCTCTTTGTCTGCAAACTTCTCCAGAACCAACATGCGATGGCTCTTTGTTTCTGTCTCGACGCCGAGCTTCATCAGTTTTCCCTGGCCGACGCATGGAGTATTACCGTGATCAGCTGAAATATAGACATCAAAGCCCTTACTGAGTAGATTCCGCACAAGTGTTGCGAGCTTCCCGGTACTGGACAAATATTCCACATCACGATACATGCCGGATCGTCCCTGCTGCTGACCATGAACCATATCATCTATGTCATTGATGATGACGCAACCGCACCGAATCGTCGGTCCAAAGTCGGCGTCATATCCTCGATGATATTCAACCTGCTCTTTACGAAGGCCAAAGCTCATGGCGCAATCGGTGAATTCCTTTCCCTCCTTGCTGGTACTCCACGGGCTCAAAAGCTGAATTGGATATTTGCCTGAAACGAGGCTCTGCCGGGAGAGCGATGTGATCGTCGGAATCATGGCAAAAGCCGCAGAGCGTTCGTGCTTTATGTTTCCGAAGCTTCGCGACAATATGGTCCAGTCGAACTCCGACATTCCGTCCATGACAATGATCACGAACTTGTCGCTGTGATTATGCATGTAATCCATCGCGCCCTTGACGAGCACAGGTGTTTCCCGATCTGAAGTAATCTTTCCAGAAAGTTTGCCGAAGCACTCAAGTATGAATTTCAAGAAAGGTCCATGCACGAACTCAGCATTCGCGTCGATCTCATAAGCTGCACAGAAGACATCAATCTCAGATTTTGCCTCTGCGACCTTGATCCAATCCTTGTAGTTCTGGGCCTTATCTGCCAGAACGGAAACAGCTTTGATTCGCTGATTCACGTATTCGCAAACATTGTCTTTGGCATAGACGACATCATCTATGAAGTCTTTTGTCTTATCGTACGTGCGGCAATCGTCGTAGAGGTTTTTATACGCCATGCAGAGAAGGTCGAAGTTCATATCGGCTTTTTCCCGGATGCACTGCGTCTGCAGACGCGGGAAAAGGTTCATCAATGAAATCTGAAACCTATAAGAGCTACAAGCCTTCAGAACATCATATGGTATATAGACCTTTGGCTCCGCGAGAATCAGGTACTTATCCTGGCCGCTTTTGAATTTATCTTCCCACTCGATCCTGAAGCTCAGATCATCTTTGTAACGAATGATCTGAAAGCCCCTGTTTGCAAACTCATTTGTATAATGTGTTTTTTCTTCAAGGCCGTCCTCGTCAATGAGAATCATGCGTGAAGTGCTGGAAGCGTAGGTTTTTTCATATACATATTGCCCGAACATTGTCACGCCTCCAATCTGACAAGAAGGCACAACCTGAATTCTGGGTAGACCTCTTGTCCTTTTCTATATCGCTCCTCTACGGTTTCTTTTTCTTTTTCCAGTCGTTGCAGCCGGGATTTTCTGATGTTATCTATGCCTACATGCTCTGTCGCTTCTGTCCGCAGTTTCAAGGCATACATGTATTTGTCGTAGCTTTCCTTATTTCTTTTTAGCTGCTGATCCTTTAAGTCAAGAAACGAATCGTAAGCAAATTCTGTGCTCAGCTTTTCGAGCTGCTGGTATTCTTCTCCAGTTAAGTTCGGCACGGAACGAACAGAAAGCCTTGACGTTCCATCGAGGAACACATCCATAATCCGCTGCCCAGCCATTGGCCGCAGCACAAAATCTTTATTGACAAATACGGGAAGTATTCTCTGATCCATTTCTTCATCGGTTACAGACAAATTCCAAAGCATGAAGTAGCCTTCCTCGTTCGGAAAATCCTGAATCGAAACCGACAATATTGGAGAGAATCGATCCTGAATCACGTCTGCATTGAGATGCCGCGTAATGCTCTCGTCATTGATACTGATATCCATAATGAGCCGCGGGTCCAGCCCCTGCCAAGCATCATAATAGGAGAGCATCTGGCGCAGAGCTGAATCTACATCAAAGTTCGATTCCTTCCCGACGAGCTTCGTCAGGTCTTTGTCTTCATGAAGCAGGCTCTTGTATTTCTGCGCGTTTTTCAGCTCCTGCCGCAGCTCAGATTCTACTGGATACAGATTCTCATCGGATTTTCTATGCGGCCTGCTGATCGAACGCATATAGACATCGGTAAAATCGACCTCTGCGACTTCGCTATCCAGGACATCGGAATACTTATCGACTCCCATTTCTTTGAGTATCACAGAGAGCTTTTCTTCCAACACCTCCCGCACACGGTTTTCAATCGTGTCTGTTACGATAAAATTGAAAATCTGCACATCTCGCGTTTGCCCGATACGATCTACACGACCGCAACGCTGTTCGATCTTCATCGGATTCCACGGCAGATCGTAATTGATGATGATATTCGAGAACTGCAGGTTCAGACCTTCGCCACCGGCGTCAGTAGAAATAAAGATGTTCGTGTTGTCCCGGAATTTCCGGAGCGCATCGTTGCGTTCCTCAATGCTCATTCGGCCATTCAGGATTGTCACTGTATATCCCATTGAAGTCAGCAGCCGCTGGAGATATTCCTGCGTGGCCACAAATTCTGTAAAGATGATGATTTTCTGGTTTCGATCTGCGTTCAGGAGAGCATCTATCTTGTTCTCCAGCGTTTCGACTTTTACATCCGGGTGCTGGAACTCTGCCTGCTTGGCAACGGCGATGATATTCTCCAGCTCGCTGATTTCTTCTTCCATGTCAAGGGACATTGCCTGAAGAGCATCCTCAACACCGTCTTCGATATCAAGTTCTGCCAAATTCTCCTCGGTAAGAGATCCCAGTTTGGTATTCTGGGTTTTCAGGATTTCAAGCCGTCTTTCAAGGCTCTGACGAATTGCTGCCGTGCTGCTTGTCACCATGCGCTGCATGATGATCAGCAGGAAAATCAGGCACATGTTTTTCTTACGATTCCGGAGCGCCTTGTTATAAGTCTTCGAAACGTAGGACGTGACCATCTCATAGAGCTGTCGCTGATAAGTATGCCGTTCGTCCCAGGTCAGCTCGACCAGATGTGTGACGCGGTTCTTAAACAGCAAATTTCCGTTATTGTCTATAGCCTCGCGCTTCTCTGTACGGATCAGGAACGGAGCAACCTGTTCCTTGACTACGGATTTTGCGTTCGGAAAGGCATCCTCGTCAAGCAGGCGGACCAGCCGTAGGAAAGGTTCGGTCTTGCCGTTGTGCGGCGTGGCTGTCAGGAGCAGCAGATATGGGCTTGCCTGTGAAAGTAGATACCCGAGCTTATATCTTGCCACTTCACCGGAAGAACCAGCAACGCGGTGTGCTTCATCAATGATGATTAGATCCCATCCGCTGTTAATGATGGAATAAATGCGCTCCTGGTTATATTGCTCTACGCGTTCTTCTGTCCACCCGGCATGTTTTTCAAGAGGCTTGATGGAATCCATCGGTGAGATGACTTGATCGTATTGTCCATAGACATCATCGCTATCCGTAAGCCTGCGAATCGTATCGAAGTCCGACGGGAGAATCACTTGAAACTTCTCATGGAATTTTTCCTGCATTTCCGCAGACCACTGCGTTACAAGACCGGTCGGGCAGACTACAAGCGTCCGCCTGACCAGTCCTCTTGCTTTCAGTTCCTTGATGACCATGCCAGCCTCGATGGTTTTACCGAGACCGACCTCATCCGCCAGAATATAGCGGATATTATTTGTGGACATCACACGATTCAACACATGAAGCTGATGTGGCAACGGAATGACACCACTGGCAAGAGAAGTCAGGAGTCCTCCCGCAGTTTCGTTTTTAATCTTTGACAGTAGCGTAACATAGCGCAGATAGTTCTCGTCGTAAGAATTCGAACCAGACGAATCGCTCAAGCCGTCCGCCATCACCTTATAAACAGTTCCCGTGGACGGATCAAAGACGCGATAGGATACATATCCCCACACTTCGAGGCGTTCAAGAACCTGTACACTTTTTCCCGTATTCCTGTCAAAGGCGAATTCACCTGCCTTCAGCATGCATTGACACCTCCAAAAATGTGCAGATCAAAGCCTTACTGCACGCGGCTCAAACTAATGTCGTAATACATCAGCAACTTGTCGTCTTCCTGAATAGTCTGCTCCGGCAACCGCTCGGCCATATCGACAATGGCCTGATAGTTCTTGTCCTTCCAGAGCCTTGAGAAACCTACCCGGATTGCCTCGGAACGGAACAGTTTCAGTTTTCCCTTGCTGTTCATGTAGCTCTCGAACTCTTTCCAGAGGTTCTTCTCGCGGAGCTTGGCAACGTCACCTTCCTTTGTACGGTCCGGAATATACCAGCGGCCTTTATCATCCTGAATGAAGTTCTCGTCCAGCATGACGGACAGCTCCGGCATGTCTTCATAGCGGTCGACAGACTTCACTTCCCGCATAAACTTCGGCTGGAGTTCTCCGTACATCTGCGGCGTATTGAGTTGCTGATAAAGCCATGCGATAGCGGATTTCTCATTCGAAACAAACAGCTCGAACTGAATCGGCTCAACATCCATCTTGATACGGGCAATATCATATTCATTCACTTGATCTGGCAGAAAATACATGCCGTCACGCTTCAGGAACTTCTCATCCAGCCCCTTATAGAAATCCGACGCGTCAATCGGCACCGGAATACCATTCATGATGTGGTAGGCAACCATACGGTCAAAGAGCAGGTAAGCCTGTCGCTCGGAAATAATGTCGATTTTGCCATCATGGTCGGAATCCACAACGATAGGAAGATTAGCAAGATGCTGGCGGACGAAGGACCATGCGGTTTCTTCGGTACCAGAGGCTGCTTGAAAGTTCTTAATGAATTTTTCACGCGGTTTATATGCAGAAATAACCAAATCTTGTTTAACTGCAGATACTGTTGTCATTTGTTTAAATGTTCCTTGTTGTTTATCTAAAGTTCTAACATCCGCAATGACAAATCCAGCTCTCAATATAGCCTCTTGAATAGCGTTCCATACCGCATTTAACGAATTATGAAATTCTACAGTAATCCATCTTCCCGGTTTGAGGGCATAATAATACTGTTGGAAGCATTTAAGCATTAAATCTTGGTATTCAACAAGCGATTTGCCTTGCGTCTTGTTGACAATGGCTTCATCCGTATTATTAGTCTTTACCTTAAGCCAAGATTCCCATAGAAAGTTTAATTCTGAATAGTTGATATTACTTCCGAAGGGTGGATCGGTAAAAATATAATCTATGGTGTTTTCACCTATATTCATGTCCGTTGCCGAGCAGCATTGAATGATAACGGCATTATCATCTTTGATTCCTTTTGAATAAACTTTTGCGATATCATTGAACTTTCTCAAAAGCAATTCAATTATGTTGCGTTCTGCAACAGTGCTTGGAACATACAAAACATTCGGCATGGCACCAGCCAGATTAATCTTTCCATTCTTAAAGCCGATATTATGTAATTTCGACCCTGTCTTCATCAGAATGGAAGTTACAACAAATTTAATTGCATTTGCATAGCTATAATTGTCTGCCTCTTTTAGAACCCATGAAAAAATAATTGCACTCCTGTCATAATAAAACTGATGTACATTAGTAAAATGATGTGAATTCTTTGGTTGCTCAGTATTATCTCCTGGCGGTAATTCGTCAGAAGGAACATCAAATCTTGTAACTAGATTTTTCGCTTGCTCGATTAAGGAAATGTCGTTATCATCTGGCACCTTCTCGAATTTCTTACCTTTATACGTGTAACTTATCATTACCGGAACTTGTTTCGCACAGGAAATAGTTTTGTTAAGGCGCGAGTCATAATATACGTCTTGATACCGCTGACATCTTTCCTTCTTTAGCTTTGCACCACAATGAGGACAGATTAAATCTTTCTTAACAGTTTTGTTTTCTATAGCCACTTTCCAGAAAACAAAATCTTTTCCACAGTTAGGACAGATAAAGACATCTGACCAGACAACATAATTGATGATCCCTTTTCCGTCCCCAAAAATAGAAGCTGTATCAGTATGATTCGTTAGATAAAGATATCCAAATTTCTTTTTGCACTCATTCATAAGAGACTTGAACTCTTGCGAGAACTTGAATACATCAACTTTCGCATTGTAATTGTAGGCAATATAGGTGGCTATGGGACTAAGATCGCTAATTATAGCTCTTCGTAGTCCCCAGTTATTTTGTTCCTCTTTAGCAAAGGAGCTCCTTAGCTCTATATCATCAGAGCTGCACATTCTACAGGCTACTCCTGTCATCCCTGTTCCACAAAAACCATCAAGTATTATATCGCCAGGCTTTGTATAGTGGAGGATATATCTCATAATTGCTTTATATGGCACTTTCGTATGGTATGTATGTGCCATATAAATAGGATCATTTTTCCCTTCACTCACATCTGCAGCAAACGGCTCGCAATGGTAGTCATCCGTCTCCTCATCATATGGAGTTCCGTTCTCCTCGATGAATTCCTTGATGAACGGATTCGGGCATGCGGTGTAATAAGGCGCATCAGAGAGCGCAATAATGTCCTCGTCCGTGCCGATTGGGAAGCCTTCTATATCGCGAACCTTGTCGAGGTCCTCCTTGGTCAGTTTTCTCTTCTCCATAGTTTTAATTCTCCTTACGCTTTACGACGATACGCAGCTTGCTTTCGTCCTTGCCTTTTGTGTAGGAAGCGATGATGTCATTCAGCCTCTTGCGGAAGTTGTCCTCACTGAGCGGCTGCAGCTGTTCGAGCTTTTCCACCAGCGTTTCCGCTTCGATGACTACCGGCTCGAATCCCTTAAGCAGAGCGGTGATGCTCTCCACAAAGAAATCGTCCACACGCTCCGGCAGTTCCTTGGTGGAAATGAAGTCGTCGATAACTTTCTGCTGGTCGTCATTCAGGTACTGCTTCTGTGCGAGCACGAGCGGATCAGTGACGGTCTCCAGCAGCTTCTTCGTCCATTCCTGTGTCAGCTCATCAATGCCGTAGTCGATCTGATCCAGCAGGCCATGCACATTTCTCTCATGGCTGCTCATATCGAAATGGCAATGCGGGCAGATCGGATTCTTTTTCAGCTCGTTAGGTGTCAATTCGTAGCAGACCTTGATGTTCGCCATTGAGGTTTCGAGGTCGGACAGCTTTGCGCCGGGCAGGATTGTGATGCTATGCAGTTTCCGGAGATTCTTGAGTGCAAGACTCTCCTGAATCTTACCTTTCCGCTGTGCGTCCTCAATGCCGAGGCGTTTCTTCGAATGCACATCATAATAGAGATTGATGTACTTCTCCTGAACCGGCTCCAGCTCGTCCTTCACAGCGCGGGCTGCGTCAGTTCCACTGGCGCCCTCTGCAATGTTGTCCCTGGCTGTACGGAAAGCTGCACGCGCGTTCTCGATGGAAGCTTTCAGTGCGTCAATATCGAAATTCTGGACACTTGCAATGTAGCTGACGAGATCTCCGCATTCGCTCTTGAAATCGAGATACTCCGGAATACGATGCAATGTCCAGATCTGCTTTTCAATTTCCTGAATCTCATCCATTGTGTGGCGGAAATTATTCAGCTTCGCGAATGTGTTAAACTTCGCTGAGTAGTTGCTGAATTCCTCCTTGACCTTGTCGCAGGCGCTCTGCATCCTCGACTTCATCTGAGAATCCGCGAGCGGTTCTCCCCAAAGTTCAAAGCCATCAGAAAGCTTTCTCATTCCGATAACTGCATCACTGCAGAGGTTCTGTGCTGCCTGAATAAGCTGCTTGACACCATTATCTCTGTCCTTCGGAAGATCCAGGAGCGCAGGATTGAGGTCAAGCACCTCGAACATCTTCTTAAGCTCAGCAAGAGCCATCTTCGCCGGGCGGGAGATATACTTAAACTCATAGAGATCAAGCGCATTTGTGCTCGGGATCTCGTCCAGATTAGATGCCGTGATTGTCTTGCCGTTGTTCAGTGTAATGACTGCGTATCCCGCGTAGACAAGCGACAGGAAGATGATTGGCGTAAACAAAAAGCTGATCTTAAATTGCTTGTCGATATACACACCCATGAATTGTTCTTCAAACAGGTCTGTATAGTTCAGCACGCCCTGCGGTGGCAGCTCCTGCAGGCGATCGATATAATATCTGGCGTACTTTGAATTTTCCGGTTTTATCTTGTCATCCTCGAGTACACCAAAACTCTCAAGCATCATCCGCGCCTGCTGCGTCTTCCGGCCTGCAAAATAGTCAAAGGAATCCCGTGCCAGTCCCGCCATGTTCTTGCGGGTGACTCTGGTCTTCATGACCGGGAAATCCTTATATTTGTTATTGAAGTACTCGTCAAGGCAGATCGAAGCCGCAAGGTCGATCGTGTCCTTGAATGTCAGATCTGGTCTGTACTTACCCTTGAGGATTTCGATCAGCTGCCGCATCTGAGCCTTGTGGGTCACGTTGAAGCAGGTGTTCTTGTTGTCGCTCAGATATTTTATGAGCTGGCGGTTGAACATTTTTGCCTTGTTCAAATATGCTTCCTTATCTTTTCCTTCGCTGATTTCAGCCAACTGATTCGCTGCTGCGTAGAGTCCCAGATTCTTCTTGAACTCGTCGGAGGACCGGAAGAAGAAGTAGACTTCATCCGGGAGATTCGCAATATCCACATTACCGTTGTCATACGGAGGCATAATGTGGATATAGAAGTCGCGCTCCGGCTGGGCAGTGCTGCGCTCTCCCGGAAGTCCCATAAAGAGATAGCCTTCCCGGAAGATATTGTGGCTGTTCCAATTCAGGTCGTATTCGTAAATCTTAAAGTTTGTGACGTATTCTTTCGCGTCCCATTCAAGGCAGTTATAAACGACCGTATAGAAGTAGCGGTTCAGCTCTGCTGGAGCCAGGAGCGATGTTTTCTGGTTGATCTTCTCATCGTAGTCGACGATTTTATCGACATCGATATAGTACTGATTGTTGGCATCGTTATGGATGATGAACTGCCCGGAGACCGTTGTCATGATGTCCCTGAGCGTGGTGTTGACAACGCCAAGGAGAAAGTCTGCGTCGTTTTCCGGCATAGAATCCAGATAGAGGCAGAGGTCGTCCTTCAGGTTTTCCGCGGTCAATCCGAACTGCACATCGAGTCCGTTTGTCGTCAGCCTGTGCACGCTAAGTGCGTAGATGATCTGAATTGCCAGCGGTTTATAGACTTTGTGCGGGAAGGAGCGATTGATGATCTCCTCCAGCTGCGTGCTGGCGTTTACGACCTTGCTGATTGTAACGTCGCTCTTGAGCAGTCCATTGCCCTTGATTGAAGGCCAATAAGTGTCGAAGGAATAGATTCCGGGTGCATCTTCCGGCACGCCTTTATCAAAGATGTCACGGATGACCTTGGAGATGTTCTTCAGAATATGACGGTTCTCCACAAGATAGACCTTGTTGAACACATCGATATAGGCCGGATGAATTGGGAACAGGTCCACAAACTCATCCATGCGGGTAGACATGCCACTGTAAAGGCTGGAGAACTTCTCGAGGTGATTCCGGATCAGAGCCTTCTGTTCCGGGTTCTTCTTCAGAATTCTTTCTGAAACAACGTACTCCGTATCTTCCTTCGTGATCTCCATCTGTGTGAAACGGTCGCTGACGTGCTTCAGCGTTTCAGAGACAAAGCTGAATTTCGGATTATCGAAGATCTTCTCCTGAATGCCGAGAATGATGCGGAGATTGCTCTTGGAGCACATCTCTCCGAACGCACGCAGCACTTCCAGGTCGAGAACCAACTGGCGCTCGTCTCTGGATGTCAGGTAGGCAAGAAACTCGTCTACAACGATCAGGTATCCCTTGTCCGGGTACTTGGCATTGAAGGCTTCCATCATCTGACGGATGACTTTCTTGTTGTCGCGGACCGTTGAGTAGTCTGGTTTCTTGAAGTCAATACCCCGACGCTGGAAATCCTCCTCGATGTAGTCGAAGAGAATATCGTAGAGCGTCATGGTAACGCCACCGATTTCCAAACGCAGGATCTCAAACTTACCTGCGACCTGCTCCATGCGTTTAGCAAAATTCTGGTTCTGTAGATATTGGAGATTCCCTGCGTCATTGGCCACAGCAGAAATCACACTCATCAGGTGAGATTTACCGGTACCATAGTTACCTACGATGAAAACGCCTTTATTGTCTACAACTTCGTCCATCTGGAGTTGGTCGATGACCGGAGCCTGCAGGCTCTCCGCCATGCTGTCCGACATGACATAGGTCTGCACGAGCTCTTTTACTCCGTTTTCCGTTTTTGTCCCCTCAACAAGCTGTATCGTCGATTCGATAGGCTTGAAGCTTATTAGCTCTGAATACTTCATGTTGGCGTTTCCTCCTTAAATGACACAGGTGATGTCATAGTTCTTTACTTCATATGTTTTATAATCCGGATACCCTTGTTCGCTGTAATAAAGCGTTCCGTTTTCGTATCGTCCCGGCCAAATTACGCTGTAGGGTTTGCTCTTCCGGGCCTCGGTCAGAATTTTCAAAACGTCGACCTGATAGTCCGGATTGAACATCACGTCGATATCCTTGATGACCACGTTGTCCGGATACTGTGCGATTACACTTTGAAAGCATGAGGCAAGCCTCATCGTCCTACTCCGCGGAGATACGTCCTGCAGCTTTTCCGAAAGAGGTCTACTGACAGACACCGGCTGTGAAGACAGCTCCCTTATTCGTGTCCAGTAAATGAGCAGCCGGGAAATGGTGTTCTTTTGTCTTTGGAGATTTCCGTATTCAATAATCTCACCCATTTCAATCCGCCTTTCTCATTTTGCCTCTTCATTCGTCATTTCCATTATGTCGCTAACATCGCAATCCAAGGCAACGCATATCTTTTCTATGATCTCTGTATTCACATTTTCATTTTTTCCAAGTTTTGTTATTGACGCCGAGCTGATACCGGCAGCTTTCTGTAAATCCTTCTTTTTCATATCGCGATCTATCAGTAGTTTCCACAATTTCTTATAGCTAATGGCCATAACACTTACCTCGCTTTCCG
>Ga0256869_1000936_pt1 | contig 13549 bp, 14 predicted proteins | sample RumenRJG_05RNA_FD_186096 | JGI IMG/M metagenome (GOLD analysis project Ga0256869, IMG submission 186096) | Metatranscriptome of bovine rumen microbial communities from Lethbridge, Alberta, Canada - Rumen RJG_05 (Metagenome Metatranscriptome) | ecosystem: Host-associated > Mammals > Digestive... | reverse complement strand
TTTATGTATAAAAAACTGAAAAATGACAAAAGTTTAAATTTTGTAACCGGAGGGCTATATACTCCGCGTGAAAATGTCAAACAAGACAAAGTTGAAAAATTTTATCCAAATGAAAAAATTGAAGTAAAAAATAAATATTTTGACTACCTAAATGGAAAATCTAGAAAATAAAACTTGCATATATTATTTCTATTTGATAGAATTCAAACATCTGATTTTGAAGGAGTTTTTTATGACTAATGATTTACTTTATGAAATTGAAAAAGAATCCATAGTAGAAGGTAGGCCATCTTTCAGGCCAGGAGATACCCTTCGTGTTGATGTTGAAATCAAAGAAGGAAGTAAAACTAGGATTCAATCTTTTGAAGGAATTGTTATTTCTAAGAAGGGAAAAGGAGTTTCTGAATCTTTCACTGTTCGGAAAATCTCGCATGGAGTAGGAGTAGAGAGAGTTTTCCCTTTGAATTGCCCTAATATTAAAAATATCACTGTTTGCAATAAAGGAAAAGTTCGTCGCAGTAAGTTGTATTATCTTCGCGATAGAGTGGGGAAATCTGCTAAAGTTAAAATCGATGTATCTAAGAGTTTGAATCTTTAATGGATAATTTCACTCTAAATTTTGTCATCGAGGTGATTTGATTATGGATAACTCAGAGAACAAAGAAAATAAAGAAGATACTTTTATAGCGGAAGGTTCAGAAGTAACATGTTTTCTATTTGAGTGGTTTGAAGTAGTAGTACAGTCTCTTATATTTGTAGTTTTCATGTTGACATTTTTCTTTCGTCTCTTCACTGTTCAGGGAAGTTCGATGTTGAACACTTTGCATAATGGGGATAAACTTTTCGTTTGGAGATACGATTACAAGCCCACTAACGGGGATATTGTTGTTATAAAAAAATTCGGAGATCTTCCAGAGTCTATAGTAAAAAGAGTAATAGCTACTGAAAATCAGTCTCTTTATATAAATTTTGATGACTCTTCAGTGTATGTTGATGGTAAAAAAATAAGTGAACCCTACATAAAGGAGCCATATTTTTCAGGAGGAAGTCTAGAGATTCCCGAGAAAATTCCCGAAGGTTATTGTTTTGTTATGGGAGACAACAGGAACAATTCCACCGACAGCAGAGAGCTTGGAATTATAAAAAACGAGTTCGTTTTAGGAAAAGCAGTGGGAATTTATTTTCCATTTCATCGAATTCGTAGTCTTCCGACTGCTGTACAAAATAGTAGCAATAGCAATACTTCGACAGTTGCATCTGACAATGGTTAGAAACGAAAGTCTCAAAATAAATTGGTTTCCTGGGCATATGGCTAAATCTTTAAAAAAAATTCAGCAAATTGAAAAATTTGTTGATTTTTGGTTTGAGGTCGTCGATGCCAGAGCTCCTTTCAGTTCTCGCGGCCAGATTTTTGATAATATAATTAAAGCAAAGCCCCGTGTCGTTGTTTTGCAAAAATCTGATTTAGCAAGTGATTCAGTCACAAATTCCTGGATTGCATATTTTAAATCTAAAGATATTTTGTCTTTCAAATCAAGTAGGACACATAAAGTTTATCAGAATGTTTTGAAGATATTAAATAATTTAAAAATAAAGAAAAAATTCAATCAAAAAATTAGAGCTGCTGTAATTGGAGTTCCAAACGTCGGAAAATCATGTTTTATAAACAATTTGATAGGCAGAAAAAAGCTTAAAGTGGAAAATCGAGCGGGAGTAACTAGAGATTTGAATTGGATTTCTTGTGGAATTTTGGAAATGTGTGACACTCCTGGAATTCTAGCTCCGAAAATTGACTCAGAATCTGCAAAAAAAATATCTTATCTAGGTCTTATCAAATCAGAAATTCTTGATTTTGAGGAATTAGCATTAAATCTCATAAAAGACTTAGGATACAAAGATCCTCCCGAGGTAGTTTTGTCAAATTTTGCATCATCCAATGGATGTAAATCTTTAGGAGGAAATCTGGATTTTGAAAAAGCATCAAGAATATTTATAAAAAGGTTCCAAAGCGGCAAACTTGGGAAAATATCTTTGGAAACTCCCCAAAATTTAAGCAACTTCCTTCTCTGATTTTTCTTTCTTCGACCAAGAAAAAATTCCATAAACATTCATTGCAATACAGAAAAAGTCCAAAAAAGCTCTACCATACTGTTGATTTTTTGTATCAATTATCAAACACATAATCTCACAGATAACCCACAAATAAAAACACACGGGATTCTTTTTTATATTCAAAAAAGAACCCACGATGGAAATTGCTGCAATTATCCAAGTGAAATCAAACATAAAATCACCTACTTCGATTGGATTTCTATCAAATCCAATATTTTTTTTCTAGCTTCTACAACATTAGCTCTACCCTTTGTCTTCGCCATAATGCCTCCAATTATGGACTGCAGAGCTTTTTCTTTCCCTTTCAGGTAGTCACTAACTGCTCCAGGATTTTCAGCAACACATTCTTCACAAACTTTGTCCAAATCAAACCCTTTGTCATTAGCCAAAAATTCAGAAATCTTGTTTCCCAAACTGGAATTATTCTCCAACGATTCAACAAGAAGTTCCTTAGCACTTGCCATACTTATTTTATTCTCTGAGACAAAATTCACAAGATTTCCTAAATCTTCAGGAGAAACAGAAATGTCGAAATCTTCTTTTTTCGATTCAGTTCCGAGAAAACCAAATATAGAACCTACTATGAAATTAGCAACTTTTTCAGGAAATTTGCAGTTTTTTAAAGATTTATCAAAAAAATCAGAAACATTTACATATTTCACTAAAATTTTAGCAATTTTCTCAGAAACTCCCATTTCTATATACCTTTTTATCCTACTGTCATACATTTCAGGGAGGGAACTCTTTATTTCATTAACTTCTCTTTCATCCAAGCATATACTTAGCAAATCAGGTTCTGGAAAATATCCATAATCTCCACTGTTCTCTTTTTCACGCATGCTCTCAGTGCATCCGCGAGATTCGTTAAATCTTCTAGTTTCCTGAATTAATTTTTCTCCTGACTCAATGGCATCAACTTGGCGTTGATACTCATATTTCAAAGCCTTACATATGAATGCAATTGAATTCATGTTTTTGATTTCGATCCTAGTCCCCAACTCCGAAGAATTTTCCGGCTTAACAGAAATGTTCACATCGCATCTTATGGAACCTTCTTGCATTTTAGCATCAGAAATCTTTAAGTATCGCGCTGTCAATTGCAATTTTTCTATATACTCCTGAGCTTCTTCAGGAGAAGATATGTCAGGTTCACTCACAATTTCAATTAACGGAACTCCGGCACGGTTGTAATCAACATAAATTCCGTCTGATTCATTCTTTATCTTTCCAGCATCTTCCTCAATATGAATGTGATTTATCCTTATTTTTTTACCACTATCAAGTTGAACAAATCCTTTGCCACAGATAGGCAAATCGTTTTGAGAAATTTGATAAGCCTTAGCTAAATCTGGATAAAAATAGCACTTACGTTCCATTTTTGAAAATAAGTTTATCTCACAATTTAAAGCAAGACCCATTTTGATAGCGTAATTCACAGCTTGCTTATTTAAAACAGGCAAAGTTCCAGGAGCTCCAATGCAAACTGGGCAGCAATTTGTGTTAGGTTCTGAACCAAATTTCACCTTACAAGGACAAAAAAGTTTAGCATCAGTTGATAATTCTATATGAGTTTCGAATCCACAAACGAGATTATATTTCAAACTGAACACCTCCTATAATTTTTGCGAAAAAGTTCTCTCTTTCATAAGCATAAGACACTCGCAACAGAAAATCTTCTGACCAATTTTTAGACATCAACTGCATGCCAATAGGTAAATTTTTGGAATCATATCCACACGGAATGGAAATAGCGGGAATACCAGCAATATTAGCATTAACAACACATATATCTGCTAAATACATCTTAACAGGATCACCATGTGCATAGTCGAAATCGAAGGCAGTAAACGGAGATGTGGGAGTTATGATAACATCAAACTTTTCAAACTGTTCATTGAATTTATCTGTAATTAACTTTCTTAATCCCAACGATTTTTTATAAAGAGAATCATAATATCCAGAATTAAGAACGTAGGAACCAATCAAAATTCTTCTCTTTACTTCTTCTCCCAATGCCTCAGATCTAGTTTTTGCCATTAAATCATTAACATCTTCATATTTCCCAGTGTATTTGTAACCATATCTTATACCATCATATCTTGCCATATTCGAAGCAGTTTCAGCTCTTCCTAAAACACAATAGACTGGCATAGAAGAATCTAACTCAGGAAACTCGAAATGTGTGACAGTAGCTCCTAATTTCTCGTAAAATTTTATCGCATTTTCTACTGAATCATAAACCTCTTTATCGGATCCCTTAAAGCAATTTGTTGGAACTCCAATTCTCAACTTAGGCAATTCATCATCAAGATACTCAAAACTTTTTGGTCTTTTAATTCTACTCGAAGTTTCATCTCTTGGGTCGTGAACTGACAAACAATCGAAAACTATAGCGGAATCTTCCACAGTTAAAGTTAACGGACCAATTTGGTCTAAACTTGAAGCCAATGGAATCAATCCATAGCGAGATATAGCTCCATAAGTAGGCTTCAAACCGACTATTCCACAGAACGAAGCAGGCTGCCTAATTGACCCTCCGGTGTCACTTCCTATGCTGAATGCAGCCAATCCTGCAGCAACCGACGCACAAGATCCCCCTGAACTTCCACCAGGAACCTTAGATTTATCATGAGGATTCTTAACGGGACCAAAGTATGAAGTTTCATTCGAAGAACCCATGGCAAACTGGTCCATATTGTTCTTTCCAAGCAAAATTGTGCCGTTTTTTTTCAGAATTTCGCAAACAGTAGCATCATAAATAGGCACATAATTACTAAGCATTTTCGATGCACAAGTTGTTAAAACTCCCTTTGTAGAAAGATTATCTTTCAAAGAAATAGGAACCCCCTCAAGAAGTCCTATTTTCTCTCCTCTTTCCAATTTAGAATCTACCTTTTTCGCCTCTTCAAGAGCGCTTTCCTTTGTAACTGAAATAAAAGCATTAAGATCACTTTTTTCTATTTCTTTCAAATACCAACTCACAAGTTCCAAACAAGAAATTTTCCTCGACACCAACGCGTTATGAATTTTCTTTATAACACTATTACTTTTTCTCATAGAAACCCCTAATTACTATTTTTTATAAAAAAGAAACCATTTTTACTTATCGCACCACTTAAAATTTCTTCTCTCGTAAACTTACCTAAATCAACACTCTCATCAATTCTTCTTCTCTCAACAGGACAATCACAGTGCAAATCAGAATAACTATATTCCGCCACTTTTTCCGTAAACTTCATAATACTTTCCATATCTCTCATCAATTTTGGAATTTCATCTTCAGAAAATTCTAATCTCGAAGAACTTATCAATTTCAGCATTTCGTTTTTATTGATCAAATTATCAACTCCCTTTCGACAATTGTAACAATTAAAAAAATCAATTTCAATTATTAGTCTCTAATTTTGATATGAATTTCTCTCAATTGCTCTTCGCTAACAAAATTTGGAGCTCCTAAAAGCAAATCTTGAGCATTTCCGTTCATTGGAAACGCAACTACTTCCCTTATATTATCCGAATCTGAGAGAAGCATAATCATTCTGTCTAACCCAGGAGCCATTCCTGCATGTGGAGGAGCTCCATAGCACAAAGCATTGTAAAGAGAAGGAAATTTTTCCACTACTTCATTTCTCGAGTATCCTGCAATTTCAAATGCTTTGACCAAAGTTTCAGGGTCGTGATTTCTAACTGCTCCTGATGACAGTTCTATCCCATTGCAAACTATATCGTATTGATGAGCTAAAATTTCAAGAGGATCCAAATTTTCCAAAGATTCCATTCCTCCCTGGGGCATAGAAAATGGATTGTGAGTGAATATAATTTTTCCATCATCGTCTTTTTCGTACATATTAAAATCAGTTACGTAGCAAAATTCGAAAGAATTCTTATCTATTAAATCAAGTTCTTTAGCTAGTTTTGTACGAATTTCTCCTGCAAATTTTTGGACTTTTGACTTTTCGTCAGATATGAAAAAAACAGAAGAATTTGGTTTTGCATCAGTTAATTTTAAAAATTCTCGTCTAAGATTATCAGGAATAAACTTATTTATAGGACCTGATGGCACCATATTCGAATCGAATTTTACATATCCAAGACCTTGCATTCCTATTTCTTGCGCAAACCGGTTCATTTTGTCAAAAAATTTTCGAGGGCAATTTGCTGCATCTGGAACTGTTATTGATTTAACCGTCTTACCATCAAATGCGGAAAATCCTGAACCTAAAAATATACTACTCAAATCTACTATGATTAGTTTATTTCGCAAATCTGGTTTATCTGTTCCGTATTTTTCCATTGATTCTTTATAGGATATCCTAGGAAAAGGGACAGAAGTTATTTTTTTATCAGAAAATTCAGAAAAAAGAGAGTATAAAATTTCTTCTCCTGCTTTAAAAACATCCTCTTGATGAGCAAAAGCCATTTCAAAATCAAGCTGATAAAATTCTCCTGGAGCCCTATCGGCTCTTGAATCTTCGTCTCTGAAACACGGAGCAATCTGAAAATATTTGTCGATTCCTGAAACCATCAAAAGCTGCTTGAAAATCTGAGGAGCTTGCGGCAAAGCGTAGAACTTTCCTTTATATTTTCTGCTCGGAACTAAATAATCTCTTGCTCCCTCGGGAGAAGAAGCAGATAAGATAGGAGTTTGAACTTCAATGAATCCAAGATTGTGCATTTTATTTCTAAGAAAATGCAAAATTTCAGACCTTAATTTTATTATTTTGTGATTTTTTTCATTCCTTAAATCCAAAAACCTGTATTTTAATCTCAAATCTTCTTTTACATTCCGAGAATCATTCACTTCGAAAGGCAAAAGGGCACATTTTCCTAAGACTTCAATTTTTTTAGCTTCTACTTCGTATTCCCCTGTTTTAATTTTTTTGTTAACAAGATTCTCTTCTCTTTTTCGCAAAATTCCCTCAACATGAACAGAACTCTCTTTAGAAATATCTTTAAGCTGCTCTTCTCTCGCAACAATTTGAAGAATTCCTGAATCGTCACGAAGATCAATAAATTTAACTCCCCCGTGGTCTCTTATGCTTGAAACCCATCCTGCAAATTCTAAATTTTTACCTACTAATTTCTCACAAACATCTTCACATTTACAATTTCTGTACACATTTAACCCCCTTTGAAATTTTTTATAACTTTAAGTCTAGTAAACTCTTCTCTTTCTTTCTCCTCAAGAGCATTTTCTATCATCTTGATAGCACTGGTAAACTTTGGAATAATAGAATTTTTCAGAGCATTTGCTCTTTTTTTTGTTTTCTTGATAGCAGAAGCCAATCGGTAGATACTATTTTCGACCTCCGCATAGCGAACAGTCAAATTCGTAACTTCTTTGAAGCACAAATAAGCTTCGTCAAGATAAGAATTTGAATCATGCAAAGAATATGGTGGTCTAGCGTCTTTTTGGTCTGAAACACTAAAAACAGGAATTTCAACCCCCATGATATTTCGAAAATGTACACTAACGCAATCCCGAATTGGAACTGACATAGAAACTTCCTGACAGTTTCTCAAAGAAACATTCGCTCTTTGCAACGAGGCATAAGCTTCCACATATTTTCGGTCTATCTTTTCTTTTATTTCATTTGCACGTCCAATTAACGCCATAAGTTCTTTTATAAGTATATTTTGTTTTTTATCAAGAAGAGAAAACCCAGTCTTCGAAAATTCAAGATGCTGTTTTGCAGCAATCAAGTTCCCTTTTGTTGGAGTAAATCTCGAATCCATAACATCACCTCAAAATCTCAAATTTGATTTTCATTTTCTAAGAAATTGCCAGGCTCAAAATTCAATAATTCCTTATCTTTTATATAATACTTATCTATCATCTCAGATTTAACTCTCGAAAGGTCAGAAATGGGCAAAATAGATAACAATTTCCATCCCAAATCTAAAGTTTGTTCTATACTTCTTGATTCATTTATTCCTTGATTTATAAAATATCTCTCGAAATAAGAGCCAAATTTAAGATACAATTTATCGTTCTCACTGAGGTCATCTTCTCCTATAACCGAAGCTAAAGATCTGATATCCTGAACTTTTGCATAAGATGCAAAAAGTTGGTCTGCAAGAACAGCATGATCTTCTCGAGTAAATTTCTCCCCTATTCCATCTTTCATCAATCTCGAAAGAGAAGGCAAAATATCAATGGCAGGATAAATATCCTCCTTTTCCAACTTTCTAGAAATAACTATCTGTCCTTCTGTAATATACCCTGTTAAGTCAGGAATGGGATGAGTTATATCGTCTCCTGGCATGGTGAGAATAGGAATCTGAGTTACTGAACCTTTTTTCCCTTTTATCATCCCTGCCCGTTCATAAATAGAAGAAAAATCTGAATATAAATACCCAGGATATCCTTTTCTTCCAGGAATTTCTCCTTTTGAAGAGCTAAATTCGCGCAAAGCTTCAGCATAAGATGTCATGTCAGTCATTATAACTAAAGCATGATATCCCAATTCAAAAGCAAGATATTCAGCAGCAGTTAATGCAACTCTTGGAGTAAGTATGCGTTCAATAACAGGGTCATTAGATAAATTCAAGAACATAACTACTCTTTCGAGAACTCCTGAATTTCTGAATTCCTTTGTGAAATAAGAAGCAACATCGTTTTTCACTCCCATGGCAGCAAAAATTATAGCAAAGTTGCTTTCTTCGTCTCCTGACAATTTAGATTGTTTAGCAATCTGAACAGCTAACTCACTATGTTTAAGACCTGAACCGGAAAAAATGGGCAGTTTCTGGCCTCTAATTAACGTAATCAAAGCATCTATGGAAGATATTCCAGTGCATATATAATTTTGAGGATAAACTCTAGAAACAGGATTAATAGGCAATCCGTTCACATCCATATATTTATCAGATGCAATTTCCCCCAATCCGTCTATAGGAACTCCTGCACCGCTGAAAACTCTTCCTAAAACTTCAGGAGAAAGAGCTATTTTCATTGGTTCACCTGTAAAACGAACCTGCGCATTCGAAAGAGATATAAAACGAGTTCCTTCAAAAACTTGGATAACAGCTTTGTCTCCTTCAATTTGAATAACACGTCCTCGCCTGACAGCTCCATTGTCCAGATAAATCTCAACAACTTCATCGTAAACAGCATGCTGAACTCCTTGAACAGCTATCAATGAACCTTTAATTTCAGTTAATCCAGAATATCTTAAAATCATAAAAACCTTCTATGAAATCAATTTCTTAATTTGGTTATCAATTTTTGAAATATAATCATTAAATTTCTCAATATTATCATTTGGAATCTCATATTTCATCTTTGCTAAGTCAGAAAAAAGGCCCAATTCCATAACTTTTGCCATAGGTACGGAAGCAGATATCAAATTTCTAACTTTTTCGTGCAAATAAATAATAACTCGCATCATTTCTTGCTGTTTAATCAATGGAACAAAAGTGTCCTCTTTATGAAATGCATTTTGCTGTAAAAATCCGAATCTCACCAATTTAGCAGTTTCAATGGAAAGCTTCTGGTCATCAGGAAGAACATCTTCTCCAACAAGTTTGACAATTTCCATAAGACGTTCTTCTTCTCGCAAAATTTTCACAATCTGCTTTCTAAGTTTAGTAAAATCAGGACCAACATTTTTAGCATACCAAGGATCCAAATCACTGAAATACTCACTGTAACTCATGTTCCAATTCACTGCGGGATAGTGCCTAGCATATGCCAAATTTTTATCTAATGCCCAAAAGCATCTAGTAAATCGTTTGGTGTTTTGAGTAACAGGTTCGGAAAAATCTGCCCCCTGAGGAGAAACAGCACCAATGATTGTAACAGATCCTGTAGAACCTGACAATGTGGAACATCTTCCTGCTCTTTCGTAAAATTCTGACAATCTAGAGACCAAATAGGAGGGGAATCCTTCTTCAGCCGGCATTTCTTCAAGTCTTCCTGAGATTTCTCTCAATGCTTCTGCCCAACGAGAGGTAGAATCTGCCATCATAGCAACATCATATCCCATATCCCGGTAATATTCAGCTAAAGTTATTCCCGTGTATATTGAAGCCTCTCTTGCGGCAACAGGCATATTCGAGGTATTAGCTATAAAAATTGTCCGTTCAGACATTGGCTTCCCTGTTTTTGGATCAACAAGACTCGAAAACTCCTCCAAAACTTGAGTCATTTCGTTTCCTCGTTCTCCACAACCAACATAAACTATGATGTCCGCATCACACCATTTTGCAAACTGGTGCTGAGTCATAGTCTTTCCTGCCCCAAATCCTCCTGGCAAAACAGCTGCTCCTCCTTTTGCTATGGGAAAAATAGAATCTATAACCCTTTGACCAGTCACAAGAGGAATATCTATCGGAAGCCTTTTGGCAACTTTTCTGGGAATTCGTATAGGCCACTTTTGACACAACGAAAGATCAAACACTCCATTTTCGGTTTCCAATTTAGCAACAACATCGTTTATCTGGTATTTTCCACTTGGTTTAACTTCAATCACTTTTCCATTGACTCCAATAGGAACCATAAATCTGTGTTCTATAGATTGAGTTTCCATGCAGACAGCATAAATCTGCCCTTCAGATAAATTCTGACCCATTTTAACCGTTATATCTATATCCCATACTTTTGAATCATCTAACGGACTAACGGAGCATCCTTTGGGAATAAACGAACCTGCAGATTTCTCTATACTATTAAGAGGCCTTTGAACTCCATCAAATATATTTCCTATTATACCGGGACCTAATAGCAAACTCATGGCTGATCCTGAACCAACAACTTTATCCCCAGGAGACAACCCACTCGTTTCTTCATAAGATTGAATAGTTGTTCTTTCAGAATCTATTTTGATAACTTCTCCAATAAGTCTATCAGGGCCTATATAAACCATCTCAGACATTGAAAAAGATTTAGAATTTCTCACAGTAACAACAGGACCGTTTATCCCATAAATAACTTCATCTCTCATTTAATACTCCACCATTATACTAACTTAGAAACACAATACTTAATGAACCATTTTCTTTGCTCTTGCATGCGTGTGTCAAAAGTATCATCAAGAACAACATTATTTTTACAAAATATCAACCCACCATACTTTATTTTTTGAGTTTCAAAAACTCTATTTTCATCATTAGATATAGAATTTAGATAATCTACATCTTCCCTTCTGGCAAAAATATCTAAAGAACCACCAAGAGATGCTGAAGCTCCAGCAATAGAGTCTTTAAGCTTTGACTTATATTCATCAGTTTCTACAAAATTTTCTATATCAGTTTTGCAAATATCAAAAATTTCTTCTTCTATTTCTTTTTTTCTCAGAAAAATCTTTTGCGTAAAATTCAGTCTAACATTGTAAATACTCATAGAAATTTTATTTTTGATACTTGCGAGTTCAGACATCATCAAGAAACGAGCATTCTCAATTATCTTCACTTCTTCTTTTTTCCAATTCTCTTCTTCAAGTTTTTCAAGCTCATCTGCCAACCTTATTTCTTCTCTCTTGGCACATTTATCAATGGAATGAAGAAATCTACTTATGGATTTTTTCGATTTTTCTGCCAAAAATAATCACTCCAGACATTATAAACTAACTCCGAGGGCACTTTTCAAATATTCCCCAATAATAACACTCGCAGATTTCTTACTACCATGTCTATCAGGAATTTGAACTATAGGCGTATGCGCCGAAGACTTTACTTCATAAATCCACTCTCTGCAAAGTTCAACAAGATTTTCTGCAATCATTATCAGAGCTACATTTTTATCACTCAAAAGATTGCTGATTGTCTCCACCACTTCTTCTTCCGAATGAACCACGACACCATCTACTCCAGCTAAACGAAACCCCATTGCCGTATCCACATTATCGCTAACAAGAAAAATCTTCATAATTTCCCAACTTACCCAATAAATGAATCAAGCTTGTTTAAAATAAATATTGCAATAAGGAATCCATACAAAACTATAGCTTCTCCAAAAATTGCAAAAACCATAGACTTACCAAAAGTTTTTTCATTCTCAGACATAGCGGCTATGGCAGCAGGAATTGCAGAAGATAAAGCCATACCAGCAGCTATACCTGCCAATCCGAGAGCCAACGAAGCAGCTATTAATCCGATTGCAAAGCCAATTGATTTATCTCCTGAAATGGCACCACTTGCAGCAGACTCTTCAACAGCTCTAACATAGGACGAATTTGCACATTTAACGAAGCAACCAATAGTCAAACATGCAAAAGAAATAATTTGAGAGATAAAAACTCCCTTTTTGTTTGCTCCTTTTTTAACCAAATAAATAGCCAAAAGAGCAGATAAAATTAAAAAACCAACTGGAACAAAAACTAATTCTGACATTTCAATCCTCCTAAAAAATCAGGCCCACATTATAGTACTTAATTTCAAAAAATACAAGATCAAATTTTCTTTATTTTATTAATAATAGGCTTAAATTCGCGACCTCCTCCTTCGAAAAATCTTCCAAAAAGCTCACAAAATTGCAATCTCATAACTTGCATTCCTACAAGCAATGCTTCGAAGCAAGTTACAAACAAATTGCCTAAGACAACAACAAGAGGATACATACTTCCTGACATTTTTGCGAGATTAAAAACTACCATCATCATTCCAGCATGAACAAATATGAAAACTCCTATTCTTATAAACGAAATAGTATTTGTAAAATATCCCAAAACTATTTCAAAAAGCTCAAAAACCTGAGAAAGGATGTATCCTCCCCATTTTATCTCTTTCCCACTGGATTTTATAGCCTCCTTCAAAAATATAAGAATCAAAGAAACAGAAATAGATATAACTAACAAAAGTGGGCTAATAAAAGCAGAATTGTACATCTTTTCCACGATTAAGCAAACAAAAGAGGAATAAAGAACTATTCCACATAATCCACTGTGAGAAAGAATAGCCTCTTTGATGTTTCTTTTTTTCACCAACGAGTAGATATTTGCACACATAGCCATTACTAGACAGAAAATTCCTATCATTATGGATGAAACTATAATATTCATAGCTGAATTCATAACATCTATCGGCTTAATTCCTATGGAATTATAGAAAAAGTCTAGAGCGTGCTCAAATCCAAAAACTGAACCAAAAATCAAACCAAATATAGAAGATGAAATCCCGCAAATAGTCATGATTTTTCCCAAACTTATTTTCTTAAATCTATTCAGCAGAAATCCAACTAAAGCTAGAAGCAATCCTTGACCAACATCAGCAAACATTATGCCAAATATTATAGTATAAGTTATTGCCACGAAAGAAGTTGGATCAACTTCTGAATATTTCGGTAATCCGTAAGTTGAAACAAAAAACTCAAATGGAGAAAAAATCTTCTTGTTTTTCAATTTCGTAGGAGGAGAAAACTTAAGAATTTCGTCTCCTGACTCGATTGAATACTCAATTCTGGATATTTTATCCAATTTTTCAGATATTTCTCCAACTT
>Ga0256869_1000925_pt1 | contig 13586 bp, 13 predicted proteins | sample RumenRJG_05RNA_FD_186096 | JGI IMG/M metagenome (GOLD analysis project Ga0256869, IMG submission 186096) | Metatranscriptome of bovine rumen microbial communities from Lethbridge, Alberta, Canada - Rumen RJG_05 (Metagenome Metatranscriptome) | ecosystem: Host-associated > Mammals > Digestive... | reverse complement strand
TCCATAGGAAGAAGGCTCATTTGTATATTGCCATCCTCTTCTTCATTTGTGAGGATGCTACGGACACGATTCAGAAGATCTTCTGGCTTTTTGATGAAAAACTGATAGAGGATTCCACCCGTCCATTTATCTTCATCAACAAGGATGTCTTTCACGTCGTAATGCTCTGTTGCTTCCGGCGTGATTTCCAGTTGGATGGTCACAGTTGGAATCTGCGGCAGAAAGTCTTCCACCTTGAGAGAGCCATCAATAATGGACCCACGATTTGCTCTCAAGAACTCATAGTATTGCTTCTTGGCATCCTTATTGATATCAAACCAAGAGAGCCGTTTTGTTGTACCAGTATCATTTGAAGAAAGCGGGATGGAAAGAGCACGAAGGAAGTTTGATTTACCGCTGTTATTCTCGCCAATCAACGTTACTATATTTCCGAGTTCAACATCAACGTGTTTGAGGTTTCTGTAGTTGTCGATCTGAACACGGCTTATCCTCATAACAACGCTCCTCCTTCCTCTTACAGCCTAGCATCGGCTTATAATCTTATTTGGTGTGGTTCAGGGGTACGGCCCCTGGGAATCCGTCCTATATGCTTAGCGCCTTCTGCCTCCTCGACCTTGTCAATAATTGCTCTCACGGCTACAAACCACACAAATTCCCGTAGGGTATCCCGCCTGAACCATCATAAGTGTATTAGTTATCGCCATCAGCACTCTACCTCCATCAATTTTCCACTTTCGTTTCAAATGCTTCGGTTCATACCGTGGGACAATCACACACATCCAATTAATCAGAAGACAAACAAATAGCAAAATCGTGGTTTTTAATATCCCTATGTATCAGGATTTATTTTGTGTTGTCTATCTGCTCCCCGCTGATACGTTCGATACTTTTTCCCTGGGTTACTCAGCACGGGATTAGGAGCCCTGGGGGTGTTGGAGGCCTCCTTTGTTTTATCTATTTCTGTACATATCCTCGTAATACTTCATGTACTCACCGCTCGTGCATTCCTGCATCCAGTCCATATGATTCTTATACCACTGAATGGTCAGCTTGATGCCGTCTTTAAATATCGTGGTCGGAGCCCAGCCGAGTTCAGCCATTGCTTTAGACGGATCAATAGCATACCTCTGATCGTGACCTTTGCGATCAGTAACATATGTGATGAGGGACTCCGGCTTACCAAGTTCGGCAAGAATAATTTTCACAATTTCAATATTAGCCTTCTCATTGTGTCCGCCGAGGTTATAAACCTCTCCAACTCTGCCCTTCTCTAGCACCGCCAAAATGCCATAGCAGTGATCCTTAACATACAACCAGTCACGGACATTCAGGCCCTGACCGTAAACAGGTAGAGGCTTGTCCTGGGAGGCATTATTAATCATCAATGGGATAAGCTTCTCCGGAAACTGATAAGGACCGTAGTTGTTAGAGCAACGGCTGATCGTTACAGGCAAGCCATACGTTCTGTGGTATGCCTGCACCAGAAGATCAGCCGAGGCTTTGGATGTGCTATACGGAGAAGAGGTATGAATCGGCGTGTCCTCATGGAAGAACAGGTCCGGGCGATCCAGAGGGAGATCACCATAGACTTCATCAGTACCAACCTGGTGGAAACGCTGAATCCCATATTTACGACAAGCATCCATCAACACTGCTGTTCCAATGATATTCGTTTCCAGGAAGATCGCAGGGTTTTCGATAGAACGGTCCACGTGAGACTCTGCGGCGAAGTTCACAACTACATCTGGACGCTCTTTCTCAAAGATAGCGTTGATTCCTTCTCGATTCCGGATATCCTCTTTGTAGAACACGAAATTCGGTGACTTCATCGCCTCATTGAGCGTATGAATATTGGCTGCATAGGTCAGGGCATCTACACAGATAACCTTCCAATCAGGGCGCTCTTCAAGAAGCATGTAGATAAAGTTAGACCCGATAAAACCGGCCCCTCCAGTTACGAGAATTGTCATAATATCCTCCCCCTCAGTATCTCAGTGTGCCATCGGCCACATTCTTTAAGTGCTCTCCATATGGGCTCTTTCCATATTTTTCCGCCGACCTTAGCAACTGTTCCTTACTAATCCATCCTTTTCGGAATGCAATTTCTTCAGGGGCAGATATTTTAACGCCCTGTCTCTTTTCAATCATTTGGACAAAATTCGTTGCTTCAACTAGGCTATCCATTGTGCCTGTATCAAGCCACGCAAAGCCACGTCCTAGAATTTGCCCTTTAAGATTACCATCTTGTAGATACATCTCGTTTAGTGTAGTGATCTCCAGTTCTCCACGAGCAGAAGGTTTTACAGCTTTCGCTTTTTTTTGCTACTCCTTTTGGATAGAAATACAAGCCAGTGATACAATAATTACTCTTTGGCTTTTGAGGCTTTTCTTCAACAGACAGAATATTCCAGTCGTTGTCAAACTCCATGATACCAAATCTCTCAGGATCATCGACATAGTATCCAAATATAGTAGCTTTGCTTTCCCTTGCATTGTCAACCGCGATTTGTAATATGCTTGTTAAGCCGCCGCCATAGAAGATATTGTCCCCAAGCACCATTGCACACGTGTCATTTCCTATGAATTCTTCGCCAATGATAAACGCTTGAGCTAAACCGTCCGGACTTGGCTGTACTTTATAACTCAAGCTAATACCGAACTGCGATCCATCTCCAAGAAGTCTTTCAAAGTTTGGAAGGTCAACAGGCGTGGAAATAATAAGGATATCTTTGATACCCGCAAGCATCAAAGTCGACAGTGGATAATAAACCATCGGTTTGTCATACACAGGTAAAAGTTGCTTACTCGTTACCATAGTTAAGGGGTACAGACGCGTCCCCGCTCCACCTGCGAGAATGATTCCTTTCATATTTCCTCCTCAAATTATTCCAACAATAAACACATAGTTTGTCGTGGCACTTCCGCCGATATTAAGCATCATGCCGTTCTTTACACCAGAAACCTGATATCCACCTGCGATTCCAGTCACTTGCTTGTATAGATCCAGAAGCATTCGAGCACCCGATGCGCCCACGGGGTGACCGCAACCAATAAGACCGCCAGAGGGGTTTATCTTCTTTGCTACCGTTCCATCTTCTACAGCCTCGTACTCTTTTCCCGGCTCTGTAAGGCCAAAGGCGCTGATAGCTGCGTATTCAGAACTAGTGAAACAGTCGTGCGTCTCAAAAACATCTATGTCATCTACCGTCAACCCAGCCCTCTTAAAGGCGTCTAAGCAAGCCTGACGAGTCCAGGGAAGGATGTACTCACTTCCTTCGTTATCAGCCATCTTCTTATCGAAGAGCATAGGGGCAGTCCTGTGGCCATAACCCTTGATTACCGGCTTGTCCTGGTATCCACGTTCAGTCAAGAACCGTTCGGAGCACAGCACCACAACGGCAGCACCGTCCGTCACCTGTGAGCAATCGGAAACGCCGAGCTTACCACCGACCAGCGGATTCGTATCCGTTCCTCTCGTGCTTGCTTGGTCATAGCTCATAAACCATTTACGGGTCTGAGCGAGAGGATTGCGCTTGGCGTTGCTGTAATTGATAACTGAGATCTTTGCTAACGCATCCATGTAACGCTTTTCATCAAGCTCCGGATACTTCTTCAGAGTTTCATCAGCGAGCCGACCAAACAGTTTCGGGAACGGAAATTCAATGCCCTTGCCTTCCTTCTCGTAGTAGGCAGCCCTGCCGAGGAAATCTCCTCCCAGCTTAGAGTCAACAGTCTTCATCAGCTCCCAGCCAACAACAATAGCCACATCGTATTCATCAGCACGGATCTTCGTGGCGGCTGCATCAATGGCGACTGAGGAAGAAGCACATGCAGCTTCATATCTCGCACTCGGAACTCCGTAGAACGCGGGATCAACTTCGGTCAGAAAAGCACCAAGATGGCCCTGATCCACGTATTTCTCTGCAATAAAGTTACCTACGAAACAAGCCACACGGTTATCACCGTTAAGTGCCTTTACATCATCAAAACTCAATCCAGCGTGGGCAAGTCCATCCGCCATAACCTCTTTCAGGATGGCAACCATGCCCTTGCCTTCTTTTTTCCAGTTGCGCTCGAAATCAGTCTGAGCGCCGCCGAGTATGTAAACTTTGCTCATTTGATTTACCTCCCAGATTTGAAATACAGTCTGTAGTCGTACTTTGAATGCTTCACTTCTGCGAGAAGCTCATCAATATTGACTTCCTTACAGACATCAGGAAGGTTTTCTCTGATGAGGGTCGGTACATCAGCAACAGTAGAAAGCGCCTGATACATTGCCAGCGGCGGGCACCAGTTAAATCCTGTGGCCATCACATCGTCAGCCGCCTCGATGGTGTATCCAACTTCCTTAGTGGCATACAGGCTGTAAACGATATAGTCGAGCAGGAAGTACCGGCAGATCTCCGCTTCAAGAGAATGGTTGTTAACCAGTCGTTCAAAGGCTTTCTGGTAGTCTCCCTCTGCAATGTACTTCTTCATCTTGTCGGCAAACGGGAAAACATACGGGATCACATCGCGGTAAAGCCCGGTGTTGATATCCAGCACCGTCTGGCGAATAAGTCCGTTCTCATACTTGACTCGCTGATAAAGGCCACCGCCGGACTTTCTTCCCAGCTTCTTCTGCTCAATAAGCTTCTGGACGAAATCAGGGAGCACAAATGTCTCGTGCGCATAGTCGTGGGTATTCTCATAGATGTTATCCACGATCGCTTTATGAACATCCAGGCCAACGAAATCTGCCGTGACCAAAGGAGCCATGGAACGTCCAGTAAAGGAACCGAGGATAGCATCGATGTAGTCGATACCACCGTTATCTTTGAACCGTTCCGCATACCGAAGCGCCTCATTGATAAACTGGAATCCGATTCTATTGCCGAGGAACGCAGGAGAATCTTTGACCTCCACAACGGTCCGAATCAACTTTTTGCTTAAGTAATCCTTTAGCTCTGCCTGCATAGCCTTGTCAGAAAAAGCTGTGGGTGTCAATTCACAAAGAGACATACTATAAGGCGGATTAAACATATGAACACCGAAGAAGTGTTCTTTCAATCCGTCCGGATAGCAGTTTGCAATTTCAGTGATGGAGAGGCCAGAAGAACCCGTGCAGGAAACGGCATGGGGCTGGAGTGTCTTAGCAACCTGCGCTGCGATCTCCTTCTTAACACCGATATCCTCTTTAGAACTCTCGAAAACAAGATCAGACTCTGCCACACACCTATCCAGCATGGAGAAGTCAGCAGGCACCAGATTTTTTGCTATCGCGTCTGCTTTTACTGATTTTACAATGCGAGGGATCGTCTTCTTTACTCTTTCAATGTCGCGTCCGACGCAGTAGACTTTTGCATCACCGAAAGAAGCAAAAATACCTGCAACATTCGCACCCATTGTTCCAGTTACGCCAATAACTGTAACCGTTTGGATGTTCATCATGTTAGCTCTCCTTATTCAACAATATTGTCCAATGTATACTTGCTTTTTTCTGCTACATTTAGCGAAGCATACCACGCATCAAATCCTATTCCATCCCACGGCATATAGTTGCCAAAGTGTTCTCTCCAAGGATAGACAGGCTCACCTGTAATCTTATTTTTTACTTTCCTAACATCAGAAATTGCCTTAGCTGGGTTTCCAACTGCAACTGCGTAAGCTTCAACAGATTTTGTTACAATTGCACCTGCCCCAATTAAGCAATCTTGGCCCAGATCCAATCCAGGCATAATAATCGATCCTGTAGCAACAATAGCAAACGAGTGTACATGAACTCCTACAAAGTTTTCCGAAGGCGGAGTCGGATCATTAGTAAGGACAACGTATGGGAATATCCATACAAAGTCATCAATAACAGAAAGTTGACCAATATGTACATTACTGTGTAAACGGACATAATTACCAATCTTGCAGTTGCCCTGAATATCGGATAATGTCCCAATGCTAACATTGTTCCCAATTTGTGCTTTCTCTCGAATAGTCACCTGATGACCTGTCTGGAAGTTATCACCGATAGTAGACCCAGCATAGATAATGGATCCACTGCGGATTAACCCATGCTCTCCGATGGTGAGGTCATGCCTATGTTTCTCATGATCCTTATAAAAATCCATCCAATACTCGCCGATGATACAATTACTGCCTATATTGCTGTCAGCACCAATTTTAGTAAAACTTCTAACCGTCGTTCCACTATCAATGAACGTATTGTCGCCAATAACAACATTATCTTCGATAATACAATTATGGCCGATATATACGTTTTCTCCGATTTCTATGTTATTACCAAGAATGATATTTTTACCCCATTTAGAGGTATCCATCAATTTCTCCTTTTCAAAACTCATTAACTGCATTAATCACATACTGCACTTCTTCGTCAGTCATCCCGTAATACATCGGAATGCTCAGTTCAGTGGCGCTGATCTCTTCTGCGATTGGTAAAGCACCTTTCTCCATTCCCAAATCCTTATAGCATTCCTGGAGATGCATCGGAATAGGATAATGCTTGTTGGTTCCAATCCCTTTCTCATTTAGGTGCTTTTCAAGCGCATCACGTTCATCACAGCGAATACCGTAGATATGCCAGACAGGAACACAATCCGGAAGAACATGAGGCGTTACAACTTTCGGGTTCTTAATCCCCTCTGAATACATCTGGGCAATACGTCTACGTTCAACATTCATACGTTCCAGATGGGGTAGTTTTGCGGCAAGGAAGGCGGCTTGCAGTTCATCCAATCGGCTGTTATTTCCCTTATAGATATGGTGGTACTTGTAATCAGAACCATAGTTTCCAAGAGCCCGAATCTTATCTGCCAGTTCCTTATTATTCGTCACAGTCGCTCCAGCATCACCAAGAGCACCTAAATTCTTTCCGGGATAGAAGGAGAAACCAGCAGCATCACCAAAGGTTCCAACCTTCTGCCCCTTGTAAGTCGCTCCATGAGCCTGAGCGCAGTCCTCTACAACTTTTAATCCATACTTCTTTGCAACAGCCATGATGGGATCCATATCACAAGCCTGCCCATAGAGATGAACGGGCATAATTGCTTTTGTTTTTTCTGTGATAGCCACTTCAATGAGTGCTGGGTTAATATTGAAGGTTCGGATATCCGGTTCAACGAATACAGGCGTTGCTCCGACATACGTAACTGCTAAAGCTGTGGCGATATAAGTGTTGGAAGGAACGATAACTTCATCGCCTTCGCCAATTCCTAGTGCCTTCAGTGCGAGCATCAGAGCATCAAGGCCATTACCTACGCCGACACAGTGTTTAGCACCACAATACTCAGCAAAAGCCTTCTCAAAGTTTTCATCCTCCACCCCTTCTATATACCAAGAACGGGTAAAAACACGATCAAATGCACCTCTAAGGTCTTCATTCAGTTCTTTCTCCATAGGGAGAAATGTCACAAATGGAATATTCATTTTGTTACCTCTTCAGCAGCGGCTGTATCGCCACAGTTCTTTACATATTCAAGAAACTCATCGTAGTTTCTAATATAATCTGCTTCATCATAGAGTTCAGAAGCCAGAACCATCAAAACAGCATCAGGAGAGAAATCAAACATTTCTCTCCACATCGCATTGGAAACATACAAACCTTCATAGGGCTTTTCCAAAGGAATGATCTTTTTCTCCTTCCCGTTATCCAATTTGATTTTGCAACTGCCATGAATGCAAACCAAAATTTGCTGTAATGATTTATGTGCATGGAATCCTCTAATTATCCCTTCCCTTGTGTCATACATGTAATAAACACGCTTAATCCTAAAAGGTATGTCCTTAAATTCCTCAAGAGCCACTAATTGACCTCGGTCATCTCCGTGAGGTTGAAAAACATATTTTATAACTTGCATTGTCTTACTTCCCTCTATTATTTCTTAAAGCCTTAAAAACTCTTACGCAACCATACTTGAACGCCCTTGGTATACATTTAACAGCCACGGATGAATACTGAGGGGTTTGATACTCAATTGGAATTGTCCTGTATATCGCCCAGAAAGACTTGAAGTCTTTTGATAATATAGCTTCTAAAAAAGCATATGCCATAGTGTTGGTATATTGTTCTTTGAGACTAACTCCGTTCCCAAATGCAATATACATATTATTATATAGCATAATCGTATTCTTCGTCTTTTCAAGTCTCGAAAACCTTGAATTATAGTTGCGCCCATTATTTTTATTTCGAGGCACTCTATATACATCAGTAATGACGTCTAAAACAAACACATTGCCCTTTTTTAGAATCAAGACATTGTCAACTGCATCATCTACCTTGTCACTAATTAATTGCGCTTGATAAAAGTATTCTCTTCCCTCACGAGTAAGAAAATAGTTTCTCATCATAAATCCATGTGTGTATAGTGTTTCCCCCTTTTCATAATTAGCTATAGAAAACACTTTATTTCTATCCTTATGAGCAGGAAGAACCTCAAAAGGTTCAGAATCATTGTCATATCTGAGTTCCATAGCATTCCCTACAGCGACATACTCTTCATGCTGATCGAGAAAGCTCGCTTGCTTTTCAATTTTCTGGTCATCTATCCAATAATCATCTCCTGAAAGAGCCACAATATATTTACCTTTACAATGGCATCTTGCAGCGTATATATTTTTGGGTATTCCTACGTTTGTTTCATTATGAAAAACACGTATTTTCCCAGGGTACTTTTTTTCATACTCGTGGAGTATTTCCATTGTCTTGTCAGTTGACCCATCATCTGATACGACAATTTCATACGAGTAATGTGTTTTCTGCCTTAGTACACTTTCTATCGCTTTTTTTATGTACTTTTCATGATAATATGTAATAATGTACACACTCACATCAACTTGTATGTCCTGCATTATCTGATCCCTCTCTAAGCACATTATGACAAACTATATATAATAGGCATATCTGTGTTACGTTCGCAATTAGAACTGCATATGAAAATCCCAACAAACCATCTTTCTTTGCCCATAATAAACCAAGTCCAATATAAGCCAAAGCGTATACTGTTTGAATGATCAATGTCCAATGAGTTTTTGCATATTTGAGTGCAGCTGACTTAGTAATTTGGGCGGTTGCACCGATTGCACTTGACAAATTTGCAATAAAAATATACGGTTCAGCTTGCTGAATAAGTCTCGGGTATAGTATACCTGTGAACCATTTTCCAGCTATTCTTGTAAGAATTACGAAAATAAAAAGACATAAAAGCATACCACCATTAATTAACCAATATTTTTTTCTGTTTAGCTTTATCTTTTCAGTCGCGTAATATCCAAGCATTATACTTGAAACGGGTAACGCAATAAGGTTGAAAGCCTTTCCAAACACACTTGCGGTAGTATAAATCGCAACTGCCTCGCTACCAATGGAGGGATACAGTAATAGCCGATCCATATAGGCGAGTGCATTAGCGATAATTGTCGTGATAATAAGTATTCCATATTTCTGTAGCGTTATTTTAAGATTTTGAGTCAGTGAATTCGATTCTCTTACTAAAGGCGAAAGTTTAAACAAAAAGATAAAACTAGCTACATCAGAGCAAAGATATGTATAAGGCCATACGCTCGATACTTTTGTCAACAATAGTCCAATGCCAAATCCAATGCCGCCTACTAATGTATAAACAAGTAGCATTCTGTATGCTTGTTTTAGGATAAACCAGCCTGATTGATAGCCTATATATGTTTCAAGGAATAAAATACAAGCGATTACTATAAGATTTCCAAAAGACTGTCCAGGAAATAATAAAGCAATTATTGGAGTTCCTAGAAGACTAAGCGCGGAAACGCTCCAACAAATACGATTAAAATCGCCCTGAATATTCTTGTGTTTATAATCTGCTTCCATTACCAATCTAGCCGAAAGAAGAGAATTACCAAGCCCTGCAGCTATGGTTGTTATCACACCTACAACGGTTACAAGTTCACCATACTCGCTATTTGTGAAGTATTTTGCTAGCATTGGAAGAACAATAATATTTCTTATTATAGTTTGAACTACATTGGCAATTAGTTTGAAAATAACATCACCTAATATGCCGCGTTTAAAGCTCTCTATAATCTTTCCAACCATGCTATTCTTGCTCATAGTATTCTCCGATTGATTTTGTTCCTTCGAACTGGCCGTTTCTGAATTTGATCCCGTCCGCTAGGAAAATGGCCAGCATGAAATACATAATAATTCCAAAGTTGTTTGTGCTAAAGAAAGACATCTCACCCATTGAAACTGCAAACGGAACAAAGAATATTGTTGAGAGCATTCCCCGTCCCGCAAAATATAACTTCGCATATGCAAGAATAAATAAAATCATTCCAAATATACCTGTATCTGCAAGTATGGCTAATATAATGTTTCCATTTTCAACAACCATTTCGAATGAAAATGCCCAACTACGTAATTCCTGATTATAAGGAACATTAAAGCCTGTTCCTATAAGAGGATGAGAAAAAAAGCGCTCAAGATTTCTTCCGATTTGGTTTGTTCTTGAATAAAACAATGAATCGAAATGACCTTTGAACATTATGTTTCTTATGGAATCAGTAACATCTGTCGTAATTGTCAAAAGCACGACAGCTAACATCATTACTGAAATTAACAGTACTCGGGCTCCAGTTCTCATACGTAGCGTCAGGAGATATACAATAAATGCAATCACTATTGCAAGAATCCCTGTTCTGGATCCCGAAGCAATTGCGAGCGCCATTGATATTCCAATAATGACAATTTGACGAATTCTCAATTCTTTCTCTATATAGAGATAACCTGCTACAAAGAAGCCAAGCATAACTCCATACACATTGGGATGTGCAAAAAAGCCTTGAAATGAATAGCCGTTTCGATAATAACCAACAGAACTTCTATATACCGTAATGCTCAAGAATAGGAGAATGCCAAGTGGTCTGATAAAGCGTTTGATCCATTCCCCATCGTTCACAGTTTGGACGCCTAAAAGTATCGCAATATAAGGAACAATATATGAAATAACCTTAAATGCTGCTACTGTTGGGTAAGAACTGACGAACAAAGAAGAAAGTATACAGTATACTGCAAACAATGAAGTCCATAATACGACATCTTTTATGTATCGATTCCTCAACTGAGAGAGACAAGTCGCTATCAAATAAAAGGAAAGCAAAAAAACAATCGCCCATTTTGCAATTGATGCAGTTCCCTCATACTGGGTGAACAATCCTGGATTTAATATAGAACGTAACTGTATCAGGATAAACGCCAAGAGAGCACCACGCTGTTTAAATAAGAATAAAAATATAATTGGTGTTATAACGGTTATCGCCATCAGAGCGCTACCATTTACTAAACTTATTAGAAAGGACAGCAAAAAGATTGTCCCGTCTAATGGAATCTTTATTCTTCGCATTGGCACTTTCTCCAGCAATAGTATTGTTTATACATTTTCAAACACTCCTGCATATAACTCATGCAATTTTTCAAGATCCATTGAATTCTTCGCAAAACCCATCGCTTGTTCTGCTTTTATTTTAGAAGTGTTAATTATAGATTGTATCGCCTCAACATATTTTGCCTCATCCGTTAACGGGATATCCCATCCAGCACCAACCTCTTCGAGTCTTCTCCATGGAGTTTGATCGCTGATAATCACAGGGGTACCGACTATCAGGCTTTCCGCAATTACATGTCCATAATTTTCGCTGAGTGTCGGGAACAAGAAAGCATCATATTGACTAAACACCTCATGCACCTGGTCATGTCCAACCAATCCTATGTAATTCACTTTCACATTCTCAGGCAGCTTCTTCATCTCATCTTGGCACTGCTTCCAGTAATCCTCATCCTCAATAGGACCGTAGATATCAAAACAAGCTTTACCTTCGATATGCTCAAAATACTTAATTGCTGACAATAGGTTCTTCTTTGGATGAATTCTTGAAAGGAACACAAACCTTCCCTCGCCAGCTATTTTCTCTCTTCTCGGATACTCTTTCTTAGGAATGGATGGAATGTTATCCAGTCGATGGATATGCGAAGCATCTGCCTTCATCAGTTTTCCTATAGCTTCAGTCTCTTCGTCGCTTGTGGACTGCCAATGGATATTCTTTACCAGTCCCATAGCTTTGACCATTTCTATATAAGGAAGCTTCTTCCACTTCTTTATACTCAAGGCTCCTGCACAAAGCTCCCCTCTAGGGGCTAGCAAAACATTGACTCCCATGCGCTTAGCGAGAAATAAACATGGAAACACACATGATTGAAATAATCCTTGTAAATATAAAATGTCCGGCTTAATCTCATTAATTACTTTTTTGTATGTGTTTAGATTATACTGTGCATCAGGAACATACTTTACCTTGCAATTATTTCTTCTGTTCCACCCGTTATTAATCCCTTTGTATTCCTGCCTATTATTTAAATCATGATTGGTGGCCAGAATATAGCATTCATACTTATTCATTAAGGTGCAAAAATTATCAACGCTTACTGGTGGCCCACCATATTTTTCTCCAGGGAAAAAGCCTTCCATAATTACTAATATACGCATAGCTTAACCTCTTTGCTGCAATGATTTTTCAGCTGACTTTTATTGAATCCAACCTATAGTTTTTGCAATATCATAATATTGCTTTTTGACATTCCATACTTCATTTAAGTACTTGAAGGCTTTATCTCCCATTGCATTCAAGTCAGCGTTCATTGACACTGCAACAGCTCTGTCAAATGCATCTGTACTGTTGCTTTCACACCACCAGCCGAATCCTCCTTCAATTATCACCTGCCCCACATCTGAATTAGGATCGGTGCATGCAAGTGTCGGTAACTTCGACTGCATATAATCCACAAGCCTGCTCGGGAAATTTGGAATCGTAAACCTATGGTCGAGGAAAAGTAGCCCAATATCACAACTCCCTACCATGCGGATATAGTCCTCTTTAGGAAGCTTGCTCATCAGTTTGACATTTGTCTGTGGTTCTGTTTTTACCCACTCTTCTATTTTTCCAAACTCTGTGCCAGATCCGATAATCAGAAAGAATGCTTGTTGATTATCTTTCTGACTTTTAAAGCACTCAATCATATGATCGATGCCCTGAGGCTTTCCAAGATTCCCTCCGTAGAGATATACAACCTTGTCCTGCGGAATGCCGTACTTCTCACGCATCATTTTCTTGTCAGTTTCAGATACGCTCATATCGACAACTTCTACACAGTTTGGGCTAATCTCTACTCGCTCCTTTGATATCTCAGGATTATTCTTTAGAACATAATCCACATTCGCCTGGCTCATACAGCCAATATGATCAGACAAAGCATATAACTTTTTCTCTTTAGCTCTAAAGAATTTATATAGCAGCCCCTTTACTCCAGTTGTGGTCATCATCCCTATGTCGACTGCATTCTGAGGAAAGATGTCCTTTAACATCAGATATGTTGTCGCACTGTCACGCTTTTTCACATATTCGACTGCCTTAGCAATTGTGATAGGAGGCGTACTGTAAATGACAAGATCGAATTTTATATTACCGAAGTATTTCTTGATTGCCGCCACAAATTGAGGCTCCAACATTACTGTGGATATGCCTTTTTCAATCAGGTTTGTCTTCTGAATATTTCCGGTTTTAACCCT
>Ga0256869_1000924_pt1 | contig 13586 bp, 11 predicted proteins | sample RumenRJG_05RNA_FD_186096 | JGI IMG/M metagenome (GOLD analysis project Ga0256869, IMG submission 186096) | Metatranscriptome of bovine rumen microbial communities from Lethbridge, Alberta, Canada - Rumen RJG_05 (Metagenome Metatranscriptome) | ecosystem: Host-associated > Mammals > Digestive... | reverse complement strand
CTGAAATAACTGGCTCATAAATATGATTATAGGTCATATTTTGCGATGTGGGGCAAAATCTAGGCTAATTAACTGATAATTAGACAAATTATTTTCAAATTGTACGGATATTTTTAGGCACTAAAAAGGCGCTAGTTTGAAGTTAGCGCCTAGGTTAGGATTTTAGAAAGCCACAAAAAGGTAGTTAACTTGCCTGATTGTTGTCGCCTAAGATTTCGTTTTGGTCAAAAGCGACAGGAGTTTTAAACATCACTGCATCCTTGCGCTTATCATCAAGCATGGTATTAGCTGTATGAGTTAAGGTCTTAATCTCACGACCATTTTCAATGGTGCTTGCATAGCCTAATAAGATGTTTTGCTTAACAGCATAACCATTAGCGTAGAAGGTGTCTTCCATAGCTTTTTCAATTTCAGCACAAACACGCTCTAAATCTACAACAGTCTTGATGTTATCAACAAAGATTGAGTACTCAGCACCTAAACGGCAGATCTTGTCGTTGTAGTTTAAAATTGAGCGGATACGCTTAGTAACTTCAATTAACATCTCATCACCTGTTTTAAAGCCAAAGATGTTGTTAACCTGTTTAAAGTGTAAGAGCTCAACAATAATAAAGCCATATTCCTTGCGCTTATTGTTCTCAAGCTTCTTTTTAACAATCTCCACAAAGCCCGTGTGATTTACCGTACCAGTTAGTAAATCTACAGTCTTTACCTGAGATAGTGAGAAGATATTGCGCACAAAGAGCATGCCGAAGGTTACAGCAATTACATATAAGCTAAACATTACGACATAGAAAACTTGGAAGTAACGACTAGCAAAGTTACCTTCTTTAACTCGTAGGGCTAAATCCCAACGCTGCTTACCAAAGAATAGAGATTTTTGGCGAGTAAATTGACCACGGCGTTTAAAGAGCTTGTTATCGCCCCAGATAAAGTCATTACCTGATTTGTAAACTGATGATCTAATTGCATACACAAATAGCTCATCTTCAACATTCAAGCGCACACACTCTAAGAACTTATAAAAGTCAGCACAAAGACCAATATAGCCCCAATACTTACCATCAATGTAAATAGCCTTACGGTTATATACAAGGACTTGGTGAGATCTTGGAGAGATTAAAGGTCCTTGCACGATAATGTCATTAGGATTTTCTTTAGCAAACTTGAGATAATACTGTGAGGCATTATCATTGAAATAGGTAATGTCTGAGGTGTCCTTTTTAGTGCTTGGATAAGTAACACTTATCATGTCATCACGAGCGACGACATAAGCAAACACGAAGTCAGTATTCTTACGATTGAAAAATGAGGTTAGATCACGAGGCATTAAAGTTGATTTAATAAAATCAAAATAGTCCTCGTCTTGAGAATCTGGATGCTCTTTGACAAAGTTAGCTAGCTGATTGGTGTGCTTAAAGATAATATCGTAATCTTTAACCATTTCATTTGAAAGGTTAATCATACGCTCAACGCCAATTGTGTGGTTCTTTTCATCAACCACACCGACAAAGGTGTTACTCAAATAAAGAGTAGCAAAAAAGAAGATTGCCGAGGTTAAGGCAAACACCAATAAATAGGTGATCTTTTTATAATACGTTCTAGCTATTTTAATCATATCAAGGGTTCTGGGCGTTTATTTTTAACTAAATTTAAAAATACTCACTGTATATTTTATATGATTTTCACAAAAGTTAGAAACGTTCTTATTTATAAGTAGCACTGCGATCATACTTTTATGTGTTTTGGCGAGTTTGTGCACGGTTTGCGGGATCATTTATTTAATGAGGAGTTGTTTTTCAATTTTGGTTTACAGGTTCTTTTACAGATACCAAAATGGTATTAACGGATCATTTATCGGATCTCATTTATGATCCGATAAATTCAAAATTTTGTAAAAATCACAATTTAACGTATTGTATTTATGAAAGATTTTGCAATTTTTAATTTAAATTTATCGGATCATAAATTCACTATCAAAGCTAACAGTTTAAATATCATGATTATTTATAGGATCACTTTTTTGATCCCTTAATTGTCTATTTTAGAAACAATACTAAAAAAATCTAAAACAAATTTAATCAATACATCAACGCCTCTTAACAATGCGGACCAGCAGAGGGACTTCTTATTTTTTCTCTTTTCTTTTCTCAAACCATAATACTTGTTTCTAGCACGATACAAAACATTTTTCAAAGCAACATTATTACCACTTGAAATCTTGTGATTTAAAGCACAAAAGGGCCTTAAAAAATGCTAAAATATGCCAAATTTTTTTGTGCAAAAAAATAAAGTAATCAAAGGCTAATAAAAAATGGATATGGAAAAGACCTATACCCCTGAAAACTTTGAAAGCAATACTTATCAAAAGTGGGAGCAAGATGGCTGCTTTAAGCCAAATTATGATGCATCAAAAGAGTCATTCTCAATTGCTCTTCCTCCACCAAATGTAACCGGCTCTTTACACATGGGCCATGCTTTCCAACAAACCATCATGGATACCTTAATCCGTTACCACCGTATGAAGGGTGATAACACTCTATGGCAGTGTGGTACTGACCATGCTGGTATCGCAACTCAGATGGTTGTTGAGCGTAAGCTTGCTAAAGAAGAGAATTTAACCCGTCATGATTTAGGCCGTGACAAGTTCATTGAAAGAATTTGGAAATGGAAAGAGCAATCAGGCGGTACCATTACCCGTCAGATGAGACGTTTAGGTGCATCTGTTGATTGGTCACGTGAAAGATTCACTATGGATGAAGGTTTATCACGTGCTGTTCTAGAAGTTTTCGTACGTTTATACGACGAGGACTTAATCTATCGTGGTAAGAGACTAGTTAACTGGGATCCAAAACTCCGTACTGCTATTTCTGATCTTGAAGTTGAAAACAAAGATGTTAAAGGCTACATGTGGTACATCAAGTACAAGTTAGCTGACGGCGTAAAGACTTCTGACGGCAAAGATTACTTACTAGTTGCAACTACCCGTCCTGAGACCTTATTAGGTGATAGTGCAGTTGCTGTAAACCCATCTGATGAAAGATTTAAGTCAGTTGTTGGTAAATTCCTAGAGCTTCCATTAGTAGGTCGTAAGATCCCTGTTGTAGCTGATATCCACGCTGATATGACCACCGGTACTGGTTGTGTGAAGATCACCCCAGCTCACGACTTTAACGACTATGCTGTAGGCAAGAGACAAAAACTTCCAATGCTCAACATCCTAACCGAGGATGCTCACATTCGTGATGAAGCAGAAGTATTTGATACTAATGGTGTTCCTACAACTGAGGTAAGTGGCTTTATCCCTGAAGCTTACCGTGGTTTAGATAGATTTGTAGCTCGTGACAAGATGGTTGAAGATCTAAAGGCTCAAGGTCTATTAGATCATATTGAAGATCATAACTTATCACAGCCTTTTGGTGACCGTGGTGGTGTGCCAATTGAGCCAATGCTAACTGATCAGTGGTACGTTCGTGCAAGTGTTTTAGGCAAACCTGCTGTAGAAGCTGTAAAAGACGGTCGAATCAAGTTCGTTCCAGCTCAGTACACTAACATGTACTACTCATGGATGAATGATCTTCAAGATTGGTGTATTTCTCGTCAGTTATGGTGGGGCCACAGAATCCCAGCTTGGTACGATGAGAATGGTAAGGTTTATGTAGCTCGTAACGAAGACGAGGTTCGCTCTAAGTACAAGCTAGCATCTGACGTTAAGTTAACTCGTGATCCAGATGTTCTAGATACCTGGTTCTCATCAGCTCTATGGACCTTCTCAACTTTAGGTTGGCCTGATAACACTAAAGAACTTCAGATGTTCCACCCAACCTCAGCTCTTGTAACCGGTTTTGATATTATCTTCTTCTGGGTTGCTCGTATGATCATGATGACCATGCACTTCATGAAGAACGAAGATGGTACTCCACAGGTTCCATTCAAGACTGTTTATGTTACCGGTCTTATCCGTGATGAGGAAGGTAATAAGATGTCTAAGTCTAAGGGTAACGTTTTAGATCCTCTAGACATGATTGACGGTATTGATAAGGACAGCTTAATAACCAAACGTACTGCTAACATGATGCAGCCTCAGATGGCTGAGAAGATTGCTAAGCGTACAGCTAAGCAGTTCCCTGATGGTATTGCACCACACGGTACCGATGCACTACGTTTCACCCTATGTGCTCTAGCTTCAAATGGCCGTGACATCAACTGGGATATGAAGCGTTTAGATGGTTATAGAAACTTCTGTAACAAGATTTGGAACGCATCTCGTTTCGTGCTCATGAATGTTGGTGAGAAGGCCTTAGTTAAGCCAAATCCTGCAGATTTATCAGTAGCTGATAAGTTCATCCGTTCAAAGATGAAGAAAGCTATTGCTCAGGTAACCTCATCAATTAACAACTTTAGATTTGACCAAGTTGCAGCAAACATCTATGAGTTCATCTGGAATGAGTACTGCGATTGGTATCTAGAGTTTACTAAGGCTATCTTAAAGTCAGAGACTGCAACTGAGGCTCAAAAGAATGCTACAGCTTACACCTTAGTTGAGGTTCTAGAGGCTGTAATGCGCATGGCTCACCCTGTAATGCCATTCTTAACCGAGACCATTTGGGCACAAACTGCTCCTATGGTTGGCAAGATGACTGAGTCTAAGACCATCATCAATGCTCCATACCCACTAGAGTCAGACTTTGATGAGGATGCTCAAGCTGAGGCTGATATCAACTTCATTAAAGACTTTGCAACTACCGTTCGTAACCTACGCGCTGAGATGAAGGTAGCACCTTCTGTTACCCTAGCTCCTATGATGCGTGGTGCAAGCGATGCTGAAAAGGCATGCGCTGAGAACAACTTCATCTTCATGAAGAACTTAGCTAACATTGAAAAAGTTAAGTTTGTAGGCGCAAATGATGAATTACCTCCATGCACTGCAAAGCCAATTGGTGAGGCTGAGATCTTAATTGCTATGTCTTCACTTGTTAACAAGGAAGAAGAGATTAAGCGTCTACAAGGCATGATTGCTAAACTTGAAGGTAACATCAAGTCAGGCGAGAGCAAGCTAAATAACGAAGCTTTCGTATCAAAGGCACCTGCTAAGATCATTGAAGGTGCTAAGGCACAGCTAGAGCTTAATAAGACTCAGCTTGCTAAGGTACAAGCTCAGTTAAAGGAAATTGAAGCTTTATAATTTATATTAAGCTTTGATTTTTAACTAACTAATACTAATCCTCAATGGTAAAATAAGCCATCGAGGATTTTTTATGCTTAAAACAATACTACGTACCTTTATCTTATCTTTAGTAGGTCTTAGCCTACTCTCCCCTTCATATGCACTTGAAGATCATTATCTATGTGCTCGTTACAATAAGCTTAAAGTTAAGAACGAAGAAAAGGTACTAGCTGTGGGTATTCGTAAGGTCTACACAGACAGAGTTGAAGTGTATGTATTAGGCTTTGGATCCCCAATTAAAGCAACCTTAAATGGTGAACGCGTAGGCATGGACTTAGTATCAAAGCGACGTACCTTACGTTGTGGCGAAGAAACTATAGGTCAGATGCGCATCTATGATTTAAATAGCTTTAACGTTAATAATGGCTTATTTGAAATTGAAAGCGGAGGTAAGGTTGCCTCCACTTATGTAGAGATTAACTAAAAGTCTTATTTCAAAATTCATAACATTTTTGAAATAAGAAGGTGATTTTAGTTTCCTTATTTCAATTTTGAACCACTTTTTGAAATAAGAAACCAATTTTAAGTTTCTTATTTCAATTTTATGCCACTTTTTGAAATAAGAATGCATTTCAAGAAGTCTTATTTCAATTTTTAGCATCGCTGTACTTTTTTAGCTTAATGCCTTTTTACTTTAGAAAATCTGCAAAAGCTCTGTCGCTTTTTTGTTTAGCCTCTTCTGATCTGTCTTTAAACTGTTCATCGAAATTTTTGTTAAAGAAATCAATGATATGATCTGCATTGCCAATTTCATAGAACTCTACTAACAGCTTAACCATTTCTTGTTTAAAGTCTTTTAAGATGGCAATCGGTGCAAAGCCATGACTTAACAAGATACCGTTTAAAAAGATACTAGCAGTTCTCTTATTACCATCTTTGAAAAACTGAGAACGACAGCAAAAGAGAAATGCTAAAAGCGCCTTTTCAACAGGATTGTCTACATGCATGTTAATGAAATCAATGCCTTCTTTGAAGATATCCTCAAGATCTTCATACTTAGGTGGCACGTATGAAGTTCCAGAGATGATGACATTCTCACGTCTAAAAGCACCTCTGTCATCAGTTTTTAAGTCAGCTTGAGCGCAGTAGTGATGGATTGCACAAAGAATTTGTTTATCAAGATTAAATCTACCTTCTTTTAAAAGCTGCATCAGTATCTGACAAGCTTGGCCATAAGACAGGATTTTTTTACTATCAAATGGTGAAACTGATTTTGCTCTACATCCATCTAAAATTGTAATGACCTCAGGAAGTGTTGCTTCAACATTTTCTAAAACTGCTAAATTTTGCCACGTGATGAAGGCTAAGTTCTTATCAAAAGTAAACACCGCCTCATGCACCAAATCATTATGGGTAGAGTTAACTTTTTGAAGATGGTACTCGTGCTCTGAATATGAGTAGTACATGCCATCAAGGGCGTCGTGCATATGCTCATACAAGGACGCTAAATCCATCTCCATGCTTAACTCCTAAAGGTCAATTCTTCAACCATTATAGTCTAAAAACAAAAAGGGACACCACCTAAGATAGCATCCCTTCTTTAACGTTTAAAAGATTAATTAGATATTAACTTATTAGATCTTATCTAAAGCCTGATCGATATCAGCAATGATATCATCAAGATCTTCAAGACCTACAGATAGTCTTACTAAACCAGGAACAATACCGCACTCTTCTAACTGCTTATCAGTTAACTGACGGTGAGTAGAAGTAGCTGGGTGTAATAAGCAGGTCTTAATGTCTGCTACGTGTACCTCAGGAGATGCCATTACTACGTTATCGATGAACTTAGCTCCAGCCTCACGACCACCTTTAATTACAAGTGACATTACACCTGAGCATAAACCGTCTTTTAAGTACTTCTTGCCTAGCTCGTAGTAAGCATCGCCTTCTAGACCTGGGTAAATAACCTTCTCAATCTTAGGGTGGTTTTGTAAGTGCTTAGCTACAGCTAATGCATTGATTGAGTGTTGCTTAATACGTAATGGTAAGGTCTCAATACCTTGATTGATGTAAAAAGCAGCCTGTGCTGACTGACAGCAACCTAAATCACGCATGATCTGCACACGTGCTTTAACGATGAAAGCCATGTTACCAAAAGTCTCTGTATAAACTAGACCATGGTATGAATCATCAGGGGTTACAAACTCTGGGAATTTTGATGATTTAGCCCAATCAAACTTACCAGAATCAACTACAACACCACCTACCTGAACTGCGTGGCCATCCATGTATTTAGTAGTTGAGTGAACCACAATATCAGCACCAAAATCAAATGGCTTACATAGAATTGGGGTAGCAAAGGTGTTATCGATAATTAGAGGGATCTCGTTTTTATGAGCAAGCTTTGCAAAACGCTCAATATCAAAAACAGTTAAAGCAGGGTTTGCTAAAGTCTCACCAAAGATTGCCTTAGTATTTGGCTTAATCTTAGCTTGAATTTGCTCATCAGTTTCTTCTTGCTCGAAGAATGATACTTCAATTCCCATACGCTTGAAGGTAACAGCCATTAGGTTGAAGGTACCGCCATAAACAGTTGATGAGCATAGAATGTGATCGCCTGCTTTTGCGATAGTTAAAACAGCAGTTAAAGTAGCTGCCTGGCCAGATGAGGTAAGCATTGCACCTACACCGCCTTCTAAAGCTGCAATCTTTTGCTCAACGAAACCACAAGTTGGGTTACCAAGACGTGAGTAGAAGTAAGTAGCAGTCTTTAAATCAAATAGATCAGCGATATCTTTAGTAGTGTTATATCTAAAGGTAGTGCTTTGGTAAATTGGCATTGCCTCTGGCTCTGCGTTACCTGGTTTGTAGCCTGCATGAAGGCACTTTGTAAAATCTTGCATAAAAATCTCCAAATTATATTTTCTGTTGGTATTTAAGTTTGTCTTACCTTTAGATTTGCTCTAGCTCTTTTGGAAGGCTAAAGCTTTTTTCTTTTAATTCAAAGCCAAATTCAGAAACTGAACTTGCGCCATGTTGCTCTAAAAACTCAACTATCTCAGTTACCACGTACTCAGGAGCTGAAGCACCAGCGCTTAAGCCAACTTTATTGACATTTTCAAACCAAGATAAATCAATTTGAGTACTATCATCAATTAAGTAAGCATGAGAGCCGTTGACGACCGCTACTTCTTTTAAGCGGTTAGAGTTAGAAGAGTTCTTACTGCCGGCGATTAATACAAGATCACACTCTTTTGCTAATTGTGCTACTGCATTTTGACGTACCTGAGTTGCTCTACAGGTATCATCACTCTTAGGGCCTTTAATATTAGGGTATTTTTGTTTTAATGCTTCGACGGTTTGACGGGTTTCATCAACACTTAAGGTAGTTTGAGTTGCAAAGAAAGCATTGTCCCCATCGATCTCTAGATCCTTCACATCATCGACAGTTAAAATCACATGAAGTTTATCTTTGCTACCTGTGTATTGACCAACAGTACCTAGTACCTCTTGATGACCTTTGTGACCAATCACAATAGCCTCTTGATTTAAAGTACCTGCCTTATTCATTTTTTTATGAATTGCAGATACTACAGGGCATGTTGCATCAATTACAGTAAAGCCTAAATCATGAGCCTTCTTTTCGGTTTCAATACCCACACCGTGAGCTGAGAAAATTAGAACGCTATTAGGTGCTACTTCTTCTAAGGTCTCAACAAAATGAGCGCCAGCACTGCGTAGATCATCTACTACGTGCTTATTGTGGACCACCTCATGCAGTACATAAACTTTTTTATCTTTATACAAATCTAAAGCTAAAGTTACCGCACGAATTGCTCTATCAACGCCTGCGCACATACCGCGAGACTTAGCTAGTAATACTTCAAAGCTCACTATTTTTTCTCTTTTCCAAAAAAGCCAATAATCACTAACAACGCAGCACCACAGCACACAGCAATATCTGCAACGTTAAAAGCAGGGTATGCGTAGAAGAAACTATCAGTTTTTAAATAAAAAAGCAGGAAATCGATAACATGACCTAAAGCTACACGGTCAATTAGATTTCCGATAGCACCACCTATGACTAAAGCAATACCTAGACAAGTCCACTTATGTGCTTTAGGGGTTCTTAAAAGAGCTATTAAAAGTGCTGATGAGATGGCAATAGCAATAAACATAAAGAAATAGCGTTGCCAACCACCGCTTTGAGCTAAAAAGCTAAAAGCAGCCCCTTCATTGTGAACGTGGATGATGCTAAAAAAAGGAGTAACTCTATACCCAATTTCATTTAAAGGTATAGAGTCAACGATTAGGTATTTAGTTATCTGATCAAGGATAACTACAAGCAAGCTCCATAAAAGGAACTTGCTTCCATTCTCTTTAACAAACAAGGTCATTTTAATTAAGCAAAGTGTCTTACTTCACCTGATGACTTGATGTTCTCGATGCAGCGCTTGCAAAGCCCTGGGTACTCAGGATCAGCATCTACTGAATCCTCATAGTGCCAGCAACGCTCACACTTCTTAGCCTCTGACTTAGTTACGCTAAAGCCACAGTCAATTACATCTGACTTAAAGCCATCTGCTGGAGCCTCACCTTCAACAACTTCAGCTTTTGAAGTAATTAAAACGAAGCATAGCTCAGACTCAAGTTTCTTTAAGTCCTCAAGTAACTGGCCCTTAGTGTAAATCTTGACACAAGCTTCTAATGAGCCACCGATTACGCCATTGTTACGAGCAGTTTCAATTGCCTTATTAGCCTCGTTACGGAAGGTTAACATTCTCTGCCAGTAATCAGAATTAAATGATGAAGCCTCATCTAACTCTTGTAGCTTATCAAACCAAGTTGAAGTAAATACGAACTCATCACGCTCACCTGGCATTGCCTCCCAAGCCTCTTGTGCAGTAAATGACAAGATAGGAGCACACCAGCGAATTAGAGCCTCAGCAATTAGATATAAAGCGCTCTGGCATGAACGACGAGCTGCAGAATCTGCTTTAGCTGTGTACTGACGATCTTTAATAATATCTAAGTAGAAAGAGCCAAGCTCAATTGAGCAGAAGTTCATAAGTAACTGAACTACCTTGTGGAAATCGTAGTCCTCGTAGCACTTTAAGATCTCTTTTTGAGTCTTGCAAGCAGTTGATACTGCCCACTTATCAAGCTCTACTAAATCCTTAAATTCAACCATATCGGTAGCTGGGTTAAAGCCATTTAAGTTAGCAAGTAAGAAACGGATAGTGTTACGAACACGACGGTAAGCATCTGATGAGCGCTTGAAGATCTCGTGATCTACTGCCATGTCACCTGTATAGTCATTTGATGCAATCCATAGACGTAATACATCAGCACCTAGCTTATCAACAATCTCTTGAGGTGCAATTACGTTACCTAAAGACTTAGACATCTTGCGGCCTTGACCATCAACTGTGAAGCCATGGGTTAGAACCTGCTTGTATGGAGCCTTATCTTTAGTTGCAACAGATAGCATTAGGGATGACATGAACCAACCACGATGCTGATCTGAACCTTCTAGATATAGATCTGCGCTGTGGCCATTAAACTCAGGACGTTGATCAACAACAGAGAACTGAGTAGAGCCAGAGTCAAACCAAACGTCTAGGGTGTTGGGATCTTTATGGTAGTTCTTAGCCTCTTCTGCGCCAATTAAATCTTCAACCTTTAGATCCCACCAAGCCTGAATACCGTCTTTTTCAACAGCCTTAGCAACCTTTTCAATAATTGCAGGAGTATCAGGGTGGATTTCGTTAGTTTCGTTGTTGATTAGAACAGCACATGGCATACCCCAAGTTCTCTGACGAGAAATACACCAGTCAGTACGCTGCTTAACCATAGCCTCAATACGGTTTTGGCCCCAAGCAGGGATCCACTTTACGCTCTTAATCTCCTCAAGTGCGCGTGTGCGTAAGCCCTTAGCATCCATTGAGATGAACCACTGAGCTGTAGCACGGAAAATAACAGGAGTCTTATGACGCCAGCAGTGTGGGTATGAGTGGGTAATTACCTTTAGTTTTACTAAAGCTTTCTTATCCTTTAATACTTCAACTACATTAGGATTTGCCTTTAAGACGTTAAGACCTGCAAAGTACTCAACATCATCTTTAAAGCAACCATCAGGACCTACTGGGTTGTAGATCTCAAGACCATATTTAACAGATACATTGTAATCGTCTAGACCGTGACCGCCAGCGGTGTGAACGCAGCCAGTACCAGCTTCTAGAGTTACGTGAGCACCTAAAATTACAGGAACAGTAAAATCTAAGAATGGGTGATGGAATTTTTGAAGCTCTAAAGCCTTACCTGAAACATCCTCACCTAATAATGAGTACTCTTCAATACCGCACTCTTTCATCACGGTTTCAACTAGATCAGTTGCCATGATAAAGCGCTCTTTACCTAGTTCTGTAGTTACTTGAACCAAACTGTAGCGTAACTGCTCATTCATGCAGATAGCACGGTCAGCAGGAAGGGTCCAAGGAGTGGTGGTCCAAATTACACATGAGATAGGACCTTCGCCTTGACCTTTAGCATTAAAAGTATTTAATACCTTCTCATCATCAGTGCTTGCAAAGCGAACGTAGATAGAATCTGACTTAACATCAGCGTATTCAACCTCGGCCTCAGCTAGAGCTGACTGACAGTCCATACACCAGTAAACAGGCTTTAGACCACGTACGAAGTGACCGTTTTCAATAACCTTGCCTAAAGCACGGATAGTGTCAGCTTCGGTTTGGTAGTTCATGGTTAAATATGGGTTATCCCAATCACCAATAACACCTAAACGCTTAAAGCCTGCCTTTTGGCCTTCAACTTGTGATTTAGCGTACTTACGGCACTCTTGTCTAAAGGTTGCAGCATCAACTTTAACGCCTGGCTTACCAACTAAAGACTCTACCTTAACTTCAATAGGTAGACCGTGGCAGTCCCAACCTGGAACATATGGTGAATCAAAGCCAGATAAGGTCTTTGACTTAATAATAATGTCCTTTAAAACCTTGTTAATTGAGTGACCGATATGAATGTTGCCGTTTGCATATGGAGGGCCATCATGCAAAATGAACATATTAGCACCAGCACGAGCGGTACGAATTTTCTTATAAAGACAACGCTTCTCCCAGTCTTGTAACATTAAAGGCTCTCTCTGAGCTAGGTTACCACGCATAGGGAATGCGGTATTTGGAAGGTTTAAAGTACTTTTATAATCAGCCATTTTTACTATCTACCAAAATTACGATTAAAAATCTTTGAAATTACGTTTTAAAAGAGCGACTTTAATCAGTTCACGATCTTTTAAAAGGCGTTCTTTTAAAACGTCAATATTTTCAAACTTTTGCTCATCTCTAATCTTTTCAATAAAGAACACGCGAATGCTCTGACCATAAATATCATGGTGAAAATTAAAGATGTTTACTTCAAGTATGGCTTTTTGCTGCCCTGGAACTACAGTAGGACGATAACCTAAATTTGCCATGCCATCATAAAGACCTAGACTTGGAGATAATACCTTTACAGCATATACACCACGCAAAGGACTAATACGACGATTGATATTCACATTAGCAGTAGGAAAACCTAAGGTTCTGCCAATTTGATTACCATGCACCACTTTACCAGACATTGAGTAGTAACGACCTAAGGCTTCTTTGGCTAAATCAAGCTTACCTTGGTGTAACAAATCACGAATTCTAGTACTAGAGATACGCTCATCATTGAGCATTACTCCATCAATAGCACTAGCTTCCATGCCAACAGTTGCTCCGATACGTTTAAGATCAGCAATATCAGATTTACCGTGAGCACCAAAGTTAAATAAAGAGCCGACAGTTACGCTTTTTACACCTAATTTTTTATGTAAAAGTTCAATTACATACTCATCTGCGCTCATTGCTGCAAATTCAGCATTAAACTTCATACAAAAAACTAACTGCACGCCAGCTACTTCTAGAGCAAGTAACTTGTCACGAAGAGAATAGATGCGAGCTGGGGATTTATCCTTTGAGAAAAACTCTAAAGGCTGAGGCTCAAAGATCATGACAGCTGGCACTAAGTTATATTTGCGTGCCTTTTCTTTCATGGTCTCAATAACTGCCATGTGGCCTTTATGAAGTCCATCGAAGTTTCCGATAGCTAAAGCGACACCATTAGGTGTTCCTTTAAAGTCGGAAAGACAACGAATTAGTCTCAAAATCTTTTATCCTAGTTTTTTATAATGAAAGCTTTCAAAAAGCGCGTGCGCATACTTGTTTAAGCTATCAATTATACAGTAAAAGCACGGTTTCTTGTACAAATTCTTAATTACAAAAAACTTCATTTTTTACAACAAGTTAGCTTATTAATGCGATCTTTTAATTGTGAAAAGCAAAAACTGTTGTAAAATATCGCGTCAATTATGGTG